>ERZ808278.805-NODE-805-length-16697-cov-6.821956_pt1 | contig 16697 bp, 14 predicted proteins | sample MGYA00521239_ERZ808278 | MGnify/ENA primary metagenome ERZ808278 (study PRJEB31516, sample SAMN03275600) | gut metagenome | biome: mammalia-associated habitat; material: feces | host: Papio cynocephalus | place: Kenya | collected 2012-07-17 ... | reverse complement strand
TCTTCCAAAGCCTTGCACTTCTGCAAGTCTTTTCAGACTTCACACCGGCTTACGCTGTCTTGTTCGCTCGCATTAAACGGGTCTACGATTGAAGATTTCTAAAAATTTCATTTTTAAAATCTTCAAGTCTTCGCCCTCTGTTCGCTCATGCTTCCTCGTTCGCCATCTCAAGCATACGATAAACCATAAATGCACCAAGAGCTACGGCTTTTGGGTCTAAATCTGTATTATTTGCTACCTCTAAAATTGCTGAATTAACTTCAGGATTTTCTTCTTTTAAATGTTGTACCATTTGCTTTCTCCAGCCGGTTATGTCTTGAAAGACTTCGGCATAAGTTAGTGTTGAATGTTCTTCTGTTATTAATGGTAGCATTATTTTTCCCTCACTTTTTAACTCATTATAAAGGTTTTTAAAAATTTTGGCTATACTCTTTACATCTTTTTTGATTTTTAATATCATTGTTTTATAGAGGAATTTTGATGTCTGACGAAATAAATGAAAAAGTAATAAATCTATTCCAAAAACATAGTCACTCAAAAAATGATGAACACGATGATGTAATCAAATTTTTTGAGGGTTTTCATTATGTAAAAATTGCCAGAGATAAAAATGGTAAAAAGTTTAAATACGATTACTTAAAACAATACGCAGAAGAATGCCATTACATTGTTAGAGTAATGAGAAAAGTTGACGGAGAAGTTATCTTATACAATTATGATGTTCCAAATACAGATTTGTTCAAGTTTTTAGAAAAATTTGAAAACAATACTCTTAATGGAATGATTATTGAAATAGATAAATATTTCCCAGAAGATTTAGCATAAAATGGAATTTATAGAAAAATATCACGAAAGTTTGTATCATTGTAACAAGCCTTACCAATACATTGGTGGCGAATTTTTGTCTTACAATAAAAGTTTTGATGATGCAAAAATTCGTTTTGCTTTTGCTTTTCCTGACAAATACGAAATTGGTATCAGTAATTTAGGACAAAGAATTTTATATTCTTTAGTAAACGATGAGCCTAATTATATGGCTGATAGAGTTTATGCTCCTGAAAAAGATTTTCAACCAGCAACTTTGTATGGACTTGAAAGTAAAAGAGCTATAAAAGATTTTGATGTTGTTGGTTTTTCTATTCAGTATGAATTAGCTTATACAACTGTTTTAAAAATGATGGAAATGTCACAAATTCCATACAAAAATTCTGATAGAACAGATGACGACCCAATTATTTTAGCTGGTGGACCTTGTACTTTTAATCCATTACCAATGAGTGAATTTATTGATTGTTTCTTGGTTGGTGACGGAGAAGAATTGATTTTAGAAGTTTGCAAGGTTTTAGAAGAAAACAAAAATGCATCACGTGATGAAAAAATTAAAAAACTTTGTGAGCTTGAGGGTGTTTGGTCAGCTAAATATCCTAAAAAAGTTACAAAAAGAATTGTACAACTAACTTATGACAATGCACTTAAAAAATATCCTGTACCGTATTCAACTTCAGTTCATGATAGAGCTGTAATTGAAATTCGTCGTGGATGTACTAGAATGTGTCGTTTCTGCCAACCTGGGCATGTGACTTTGCCTGTTCGTGAAAGAAGTGCAGAAGATGTTATAAAAATTACAAAAGAACTTGTTAAAAATACTGGTTATGATGAATATTCTTTGCTTTCACTATCTTCAAATGATTATACAAACATTAACGAAGTAATTAAGGAATTAAACTGTGAATTTAAAGATAAAAAAGTTTCTGTATCTTTGCCAAGTCAAAGAATTGACGGTTTTAATCTTGAGCTTGCACATTTGACTCAAGAGGTTAGAAAAGCTGCAATGACACTTGCTCCAGAGGCTGGTAGTCAAAGACTTAGAGATGTAATTAAGAAGAACATTTCTCGTGAGCAAATTATTGATGTTGCTTTAGAACTTTACAAAAATGGTTGGTCAAAAATCAAATTCTATTTTATTGCTGGTCTTCCTACTGAAACTCTTGAAGATATGGAAGAAATGGCAAATCTTTTGGGTACAATTCGTTGGAAACAAAAGGTTATGAAGAAAGAATTGGGACTAAAACATTCTCTTGATATAACTTGCACATTATCAGTTTTTGTACCAAAACCACATACTCCGTTCCAATGGGTTCCGCAAATGCGTATTGACGAAATTATGGAACATATTCATTATCTAAAAGAAAAATTGAAAACAATTAAAGGTGTGAAAATCAATTATCACGAGCCTTTTATTTCACAAGTTGAGGCCGTACTTACAAGAGGTGATGCAAGTCTTTGCAAATATATCGAAGAACTTTATAAAAAAGGTTGTTATTTAGATGCTTGGGGTGAATATTTTGACCAAGATATTTGGAAAGATACGGCAAAAGAATTAGGTTTTGATTTAGAAGATTTGGCAAATCATCAATATTCTTTAGACGAAGAATTACCATGGGATTTTGTTGATACTGGTCTTGATAAATCTTGGTTGCTAGATGATTATCATAAAGCTTTTAATAAAGAGGGATTTACTCCAACTTGCGAACAACATTGTGTAAATTGTGGCGTTTGCAGAAATTTAAAAGTTAAAAAAATCTATGATGAAAAATACACACCAAAAGAGGTTTCTTCTGAACATAGAGAAATCAATAAGGATGTTGTTTATAGATATAGATTAAAGGTTACAAAGTCTGGTAATTTGAGATATTTCTCTCACCTAGATTTTCAAAATTTCTTTATCAAATCAATGTGTCGCACAAATTTTGATATGGCATTCACACAAGGGTTTAATCCTACAATGAAAGTTTCTATGGGTGTTGCTTTACCATTGTTTGTAGAAAGTGATTGTGAACTTGTTGATTTTGAATGTTATAACGATTTGACTGAAGAAGAAATTAAAAATGAATTAAAAAGAGTTCTTCCTGAACATTGTGAAGTAAAAGAGGCAAAACGTATTGATAAGCACGCAAATTCTATCGATACTACTGTTTGTTGGGCAGAATATGAGATAAAACTATTTAACAACTCTGTTTGCGATTTTAAAACTTTCATGTATAATTGTGATAGAGTTTTATCTTCTCCAGAAATTTTAATCGAGAAGAAAAACAAAAAAGGTTTACTAAAAACATTAAATATAAAATCTTCAATAAAACCTTATAGATTTGAGGATGAAAAACTGTTTATTATTTTGAAAACAGGTCAACAGTCAGAAATACCCGCTGTTAGAGCAGATGTTCTTATGAACCTTATCGACTCAAATACTATATTTGACATTAAAAGAACTAAATTTTTGGACGAAAATTTAAAAGAAGTTTAAACATATAAAGGAAAAAGGTGTTATGAAAAAACAAGGAAATTCTCACGAAGAAGGAAAAAAGATTGTAATTGCAGAAAGAGATAATATCGCTGCATTGATGGAAGATGGAAAAGTTAGTGAATTTTTCATCAACCGTGGAGAAGTTTTATTAGGTGATGTATATTTAGCAACTGTAGAAAACATTTTACCAAGTATTGACGCAGCTTTCGTTAATGTTGGTTATGATAAAATGGGTTTCTTGCACGCTCAAGATGTAATGGGCAAAGGTGCTTTGCAAGATAAATTATCACCAAAACAAAAATTAGTAGTACAAGTTACAAAAGAACCTACAGGTCATAAAGGTCCTCGTGTTACTACAGAAATTAGCTTACCAGGAAGATTTTTGGTATTGATTCCATCAGAAGCTGGTATTAACGTAAGTAAAAAAATTGAATCTGTAAAAGAAAGAGCAAGATTAAAATCTATCGTTAGCCTTTTAAAACCAGTTGGTTTAGGTGTAATTATTAGAACTGAGGCTGAAAACCAATCAGAGGCAGATATTCAAGAGGATTTAGAAATCCTTTTAGAAAAATGGAATAATATCATTACTGCATCTGAATCACTTGAAGCTCCAAATCTTTTATCTCGTGACCAAGACTTATTATACAGAGTTATCCGTGAAGCTTGTACAGAAGATGTTAAAGAAATTCTTGTAGATACGGCTTTTGCGTTAAATAGAGTTCAAACTCTATTACAAAACTGGCACATGAATAAAGAAATTAAAGTTGAATTATACAAAGGTTCTGAACCTTTATTAATCGCTACAAATATTCATAAAGAAATCAAAGCAGCTTTACAAATCAAGGTTAATATGCCATCAGGTGGATATTTATTTATCCAACAAACAGAGGCATTAACAGTAATTGACGTAAACTCAGGTAAATTTGTAAGTGCTGGTACTCAAGATGAAACAATTTTAAAAACAAATATCGAGGCAGTTCATGAAATTGCTCGTCAATTAAGATTGAGAAACATTGGCGGTATGGTAATTGTAGACTTTATCGATATGCTTTCAAGAGCAGACAAATTAGCTGTTATGGAAGAACTTGAAATTGCATTTGAAAAAGATAAAGCAAAACCACAAGTTGGTCAATTATCAGACTTAGGTCTTGTAGAATTGACAAGACACAGACAAGGTCAAAGCTTGACAGAAATCTTTGCTAAAAAATGTCCACATTGTCAGGGTGCTGGATATATTATGGAGGATTTCAAATTTTCTTCTCCAACTGCTGAGGGTGAATACAGAGCTAAAGCTGCTAAAATGAAACTTCCTGTAAGCAACTTTAAGAAAAACAATAACAACAATCATAAAAACCAAAATGACAGACCTCAAAGAGAACAAAGAGAACAAGTAGAGGCTTTGGAAAATAATGAAAATCCATCTTTAGTTGCACAAGAAGAAACAACACAAATTAAAAAAGAAAAGAAACAACAAAAAAATAAGAAATTTAATAACAAAAAACAAATTAAAGAATTTGTAGAAAATTCTCCAATAGAAACTGCTGAAGTGGTAATGTCACAAAACGAAGAAGTTTCACCAAAAATTGAAGAACCAAAACAAGAAGTTGTTGCAGAAACTCCAGTTGCAGTTGAAGAACAACCAGCAGAAGAAGCACCTAAAAAAGGTAGAAGACCAAACAGAGGTGCAAGCAAAGCTGGTAAAACAACTAAAAAAAGAACAACTAGAAAAAAAGAAACAACAACAGAAGAATAGATAAAAATGATTAAAAAAATCAAAAATTTTATAGTTTTAATAGCAATCGTAATGCCACTAATTTGTGGCGTTACGGCTTTTGCTGTTGTTAGTGATGATGAAATTGAAGTGGTTGCAAAAACTCCTGCGGTGCAAGATAATGTGCCGGTTGCAGAAGTTCCTACAGCAAATCTTCAACAACCACAAGAAGATGTAACGATTAAAGATATTGATGAAATTGCAGACGAAGATGCTTTTAAAAAACCTAATTCAAACGTATTGATTAAATTTTTTATTGCTATAGCTTGGGTAGTTATTTCGTCTTTAATTATCTATTTTACATTGATTTCGTATAAAAAATTATCAGGCAAACCAGAATTTGGTATTGACGTAGAAGAAAATACCCTAGATACTCCGAAAAATTTTAAAGAGGCAATTAATTTATTTATTAAAAAAACAAGAGATTAGTGTTTGTCAAAATAAATCGTATAATTATTGTATGTATTTTAGTATGTAAACTATGTACAATATAATAAAATTGTACGTTTAAAATTTAATGCAACAAGTGGACACCACACATTTCTTTTATGATGCTACTTGCATCAAGAAAGGGGGTGTTGCTTATGCAAACAATTAGAACGCTAGCCGTTATATTCTATATAATAGCGATTCTTTTTAACAAAGAGAAACTAGCGTTTTTGATTGCAGTCGTAACGCTAGTTTCATAGCTTAAACTAGAGTGGTGTAAAAATTTAGCTCTCGCTAAATGCCACTTGTTGTGTTTATATTATAACGTATTTTTTTATCGAGTTCAACCCTTTAACTTGAACTAGCCAAGGCTATACGCAGTCTAATAATTCGTTATAAATATCGATTGTTAATTTGCAGATTTTTAGGTTTCTATCGCAAAGGCTTTTTATTGTTGCGTTATAGCAATTTAAAAGTGCTTTGTCTAAGCCGTTTTCTTCTTGTAAAAGTTTTCTATTAAGTTCACACCAGTCTTTATCTCGTGTTTCTGTTTCAATTTTATCTGCCAAAAAAATGATTTTTTCAAAAAGTGACATGTTTATTTTGCCCAAGGTATGCCAACGAATTGCAGATAAGATTTCCTCGTCTTCTACGTGAAATAATGTTTTTGCGAAATATGCTCCGATAGGTGCGTGCCAAGTTTTGTAATTTATTTTTTCTTCTTCTGTAATTTCAACTTTATCAAAATATGATTTAGAAGTTTCTTTATCCAAGCATTTTGCACAATCGTGAAGAAGACCGGCAAGATATGCCTTTTCAGGATTTGCTCCATATTTTAAAGCCAATTCTCTAGCACAGTCTGCAACACCAAGTGTGTGTCTAAATCTTTCGTCATTTAAATTTTCTTTTAGCCATTCTTTTATTTCACTAAGAGGCTTAATTTTTATCGTTGTTTTCATTTTCGTTTTCTGTGTTAATTTTGATTGTATTTAACAAAATAGTACCCTCATCTTCTTCAGGTTTTGGTCTATACAATTCATTTTTATTGATATAATCAATTACCGCAGGTGGTAATAAACCTTGAACTGATTTACCTTTTTTGATTCTTGAGCGGATAACTCTTGAAGATAAATCAATAAATTGAAGAGGTGCTATTTCAAAATCATAGCCTCTTTCTTTTAAATAATCAAACTGATGAAGACTAAATTCTTTTTGTCTTGGGAATACGATAAATTTAATTAATTTCTTTAATTCTTCAGCTTCATACCAAGTTTCAAATTCTTTAAATGCGTCTGAACCAATGATAAAGTTGATTTTACCCTCAATACCAGTATAACGTTTGTACAATTCTTGGATAGTAAGGTAAGTGTATGAATATCTTACATTACTGTATTCAATATTGCTGAAACTAAATTTGCTTTCACCCGAAATAGCTAATTTAACCATATTAAGTCTATGATGAGCCAATTCGTCATCAATATCCTTGTGAGGTGGTTTGTAAGCTGGTACAAACAAAATTACATCAAAATCAAAATTTGCTCTTACAAAGTTAGCTACTGCTAGATGAGCATTATGGATAGGGTTAAATGTTCCAAAGTAAACACATAATTTCATATTTTATGTCCTCATTGTTTATGTTGATATTCTACAAAAAAAAACCCGATTTGTAAATAAATCAGGCTTTACATTAAAACTTTCATTTAAGGTAATTAATGTCTAAAAGTGTGTGAGTAAGTGTTTAGTTAGTGTGTGTTTAATTTAATTTCAAATCTACTTTATTGTTGAAAGCAATCATATTCATGTAAGAAAACAACATGTCCGATCTATCTTCGGCTTTTTCTTCATCCGTTTTTGGTTTTGAATTACTAAGAACCATTTCCATTTGTTGTTGCAACGGATCAATCTTCATATTACCGACAGGCATGTCAAAACTCCTCACATTTTACTCTCTACTCTTCTATAAACAATTTTGGAAATTCAAAATTTCAGCAAAGCTGATTTTTGTTACATAAGTTAACAAAAACTCCCAAAACCATGGAAAATAGGCAATTCCCATGTAGAAAAAGTTTTTATATAAGAGTAAGGTTTATTAATTGGTGGTTAAATTGGTACAAGGTTTAGGTTCAAAATCATATAGATATCCTCAAAAGGACTTACAAATCCTAGCAAGATATGCTAATGGTTTGCAAGTTAAACCTAGAGAAGAAAAAATTACCGATGGCTTAGATCCAATGAACTTAATGTCATACCCATTGACAATGTCTGCATTTGAGGGCTATCAATGGTTAAAGTCAAATAAAGGCAATTACAAAAATGCTTTCAATGAAGTTGTAAAAGATGCAAAAGCAACAAATAATGTATTAAAAAAATCTGGTATTAATGGCGTTTTAAGAAACGCAAATGCTCAAAACGTTTTATCAAATATTCCAGTAGAAGAATATACAAAAACTTTATCAAAACAAACACAAGATTTATATAAACAAGCTCAAAATTATGCTAAAGGCGTAACTGGTTCAACTGGAAATGCTAAAAACTTATTGAAAAAAGCAAATCAAAAATTAGTTGAAGCAAGAGCTTTAGATTACGCAGAAGCTACAAAAACTGGTGGCATTGTTAATGGTGTTAAAAATGCTTTAGGTATTACAGCTATAAACAATGGTTTAAACAAATTAGCAGTTAAATCTCCAACTTTCTCAAAATGTTTAGATGCTTACAGAAATGAAGCTGGTACATTTATGTTAGCAGTTGAAGGTGGTGTTGAAGTTGCAACAAACGTTGTTCCTACTTTCAAAAAATTAGGTGCAAAAAGAGGTTTCAAACAATTAGGTAAATCAGCAGTAACAACTCTTTCATCAGTAGCAGGTTGGGTAGCAGGTTCTGTTTTAGGTTCAAAAGTTGGTAGTGTTATCAAAGGTTTGACAGGCAATACTAAAGTTGGTGCTTTAATTGGTGTATTTGCTGATAAAGCTTGCTCATACGTTGGTGGTTCAATTGTACAAACTTTAACATCAAATGCTTCAAGAAAATTAGTTGGTAAATCTGAATTAGAAAAAGCTAAAGACGAAGAAACAAATGCAATCGCTGAAATGGCTCAAAATGACGAAGAAGTTTTACAAACTTTATTAGAAGCAGCAAACCAAAGAATGGAAGCTGAAGGAACAGAAACAGAAGATTACAAATTAGTTCAAGAAGCTTGCAGAAACTTGATTATGAGTCAACAACCATCTCAAATGTTAAACAGAGAACAACTTGCAGAAGTTGCAAAATCTTTAGAAGATAATGAAGCTCCAGTTGTTCAACAACCTCAAGTTCAAGCTCAACAAACAGTTGCAACAAATCCTCAAGTTTCTAACAAACCTCAAGATTCTGCAAGAGCACAAGCAGCTTTGAGAAATACAGCAGCTTTTATGGATAAAGTTTCAAATACTTTACTTAAATAATAAATTAGATTTTAGATAGTATAAAAATCCGAAAAATAATGACCCTTTATGTTTCATTCTTTCGGATTTTTTTTGTTGAAAAGAAATATATTATCAAAATACGGAGAAAGTAGGGGGAATTTATCATGACAAGTTTGCCAGTAAGAATTTTAATGGTAGAAGACCATAAACTAATGAGAGTTGGTTTAAAATCCTTGTTTGACGGATATAATGATTTAAAAATTGTTGCAGAGGCGGAGAATGCAAAAGAAACCATGGATATTATTAAAACAATGCAGATAGATGTGGTTTTGATGGATATAGGTTTGCCTGATATGTCAGGAATTGAACTTACTAAAAAAGTTTTAGAATATAATAACAAAATTAAGGTTGTAGTTTTAACAAGTCATTTATCCGAGAAAGAAATTTTTAATTCGCTTTCTGCTGGTGCAAGTGCCTATGTTTTGAAAGACATTAATACAGATATTTTGATGATGATAATTAGAAGCATTAAAGAGGGTGCAATGTGGATTGACCCACAAGCCGTACCTATTTTGAGAGATAAAAACAATGGTGCAATTATTCCTCAAAGACAAATGACAAGAGCTGCTTTTCGTGAACAACATTCCAATTTAACGCAAAGGGAATACGAGGTTTTAAAACTTATTGTGGATGGTAAGTCAAATCATGAAATTGCACAACTTTTGACTATAAGTGAACATACTGCAAAAGCACATGTTTGTAATGTTATACAAAAACTCGTCGTGGATGATAGAACGCAAGCTGCCGTAAAGGCTTTAAAAGAGGGCTTAGTGTAATTAAAAGAGTGGCGAAGCCAAAGGCTTCGCCACTCTTTTGTATTTCTATAATTTTAAATTTGAGCAATTACGACTCTATCGATATTTGCCAAATCTTTTTCTATTTGGACATTTTTAAATCCATTTTTTATAAGAAGATTTTTAACATCTTCACTTTGCCCAATGCCGATTTCAAACAAAATGTACCCATTTTTATTCAAATGCTTTGGTGCAAGTTGAGTGATTTTTTCATAAAACTCTAAACCTTTATTATCCTTTGTATACAAGGCTAAATCAGGTTCTTTTAAAACTTCTTTTTGAATATTAGCTTTTTCTTGTGGTGGAATATATGGTGGGTTTGATACGATAATATCAAAATTTTCACCGTCTGCTATGTTTGAAAATAGGTCTGATTCTTTAAAGGAAACCCTTTTATCAAGAATTAATCTTTTTGCATTCTCATTTGCGACCGCTAGAGCTTCTTTAGAGATGTCTATTCCTAAAATTAATCCATCTATAGCTTTTGCAATAGAACATGCAATACAACCGCTTCCAGTACCTATATCGAGAATTTTTTTAGAATTTGTTTTTAGAGCAATTTCGATAGCTTTCGTAACCAAAATTTCTGTTTCATCACGTGGAATTAAAACATTTTTGTTTACAACAAATTTTTCGCCCATAAAATCGGCAAATCCAATTATGTACTGAACAGGATTACCTGTTCTTATTCTTTCTTGGACTTTTTCTTTTACTAAATTTAGTTTTGAAGTATCTAATTTTTTACCAAAAAGAATATCAATCGTTTTAAAATTGCAAAAATGTTCTAATAATAATTTAACTTCTGCGTTGGCCTCATTTTTTTCTATGCCTGCATCAATTAAAAGGTTCGCTATCTCTTGAATGCTCATCAATTATCTCGCTTATCATATTTTTTAAATCTAATTTTGAAAGTTCTGAAGTATCTTTCATTTCTATATTATATTTTTTACACAAACGCTCATAATAATAAAGTTGTTTTTTTGTTGGGCTTTCTTTACCCATTTTAACCTCTTGCAAGAATTTGCGTTTTTCTTTTTCAAAGGCTTTTTGTTTCTCTATTAAAGGTTTTTGTTTTTCTTTGTAATCATAGTAGCGTTTACATTCTTGAAGATATCTTAGAGTTTCTGAACGAAAATTATCATCACCTAATAAATCCTTTAAGAACTCAAAATGAGGATTACCTACATCAAAGTAGTATTGTTCATCCTCAAGGAATTTATCAAAAATCGCATAGACGCTCAAAAGGGGACTTTTTTTAACCAAAGCCCTTAAGAAGTTGCATAACGCTGATTTTTGAGTTTTATCAAGACTCAAAAATATGCTATTTTTGATATTGTACATAAATTAAATATTAACGTAATAAATCAGAAATTGTTAGTTTGTCGCCAATCTTAGCGTTGTGGAAAGCTAACATTTTTTTGTAAATAGGATTTGTTTGAACAACAGTTTTATTAACTTCTTTAACTACATCAGTTGTTTCAGTTGCTTTTTTAAAGTTTAATTCAATTACATTGTTGTTCATACTTAAAATCCTCTCTTATGCTTATATAAACAATTCGAATGTTAAAAAATTGCCTTTTTTATACCATGTATTTTAACATTTCTTTACAAAAATGTAAATATAGAATATTATATAAAATACATGGCAAACCATGATGTAGAGCATGATTTGACCATATAGTATAAAGTGTTAAGATATATTGCAAAAACGGTAAATTTTTGTAACAATATGCCTGAAACCATGATAAATACTGAAATTTACACTATATATAATTACTTTATTATAGTGTAAGTGTGTATTAAAGGATAATGCTATGGATTTGTCATCAATTTCATTAAATCCATTTAAGAAAACTGAAGAAGACAATGATGTCAAAAAGAAAAAGTCTGTGGAACAAACTCCAGAGGCTATAGATATTTATGGCAAAAATAATGACAAATCTTTAAAAACAAATAATAATAATGTATCTGTATTTTCTCAAGAAGCATTAGGCGACGATGCAGATATGGGTTTGGGTATTCAAAGAACTACTAAGAATGTTCAAGCTGAAAAACCTGAAGAAATTAAAGTTTCAGAAGATACAAAAACAGAAAATACAAAAGCTGATAATAAAACTTATACTCCTGCAAAGGGACAAGTTTTTAATGACGAATTTATTATCAAAAATTATGGTCATGGTTTAACAAAAGAAAAATGGGACAAAATGTCACCAGAAGAACAAGACAAAATTGCTGGTAAGTTCATGAATGATATGATTACCAACTATAACAATGACCCTAAAAATAAAGCAAAAGGTTTAAAATCTTCTGTTGTACACCAGTATGAATTGTACATGAAAAGATGTAAGACACCAGAAGATGTTGAAAGATTGACTCGTACTTGCAAATTTTTGGATACAGATAGACAGTTAGATGCGTTTATTAAGGCTCATCAATACGATAATCCAGAGTTTCAAAAAATTGCACAAAACATTTTAGCTGAAGATGTTGCACAAATGGATCAATCTGTTCAAGAAAAAGCCCATGCATATATCAAGGATAATTTTAACGAAGATGCTCAAGCAATCGCAGTATCAAAAGTTGGGGTAATGCAAGATGTTGATGCTCAAAAAAGAGTATTAGGTGGATACCGAGAACTTAAAAATGAAAAAGTAGATTTATCTATTACAGATAATATTGGTACATATTTTAAAGACAAAGATGGAAATGTTAAAGAAGAATACCAATTAGATTTATTCAATGACTTGTTCCAAAACGGTTCTACTGAAAAAGTTAAAGAAAATACAGCTAGAAACACATACCAATTAACAAAAGATAATCAAAATATTGCATCAGATACAGTTATGGCATCTAATAATGAAGCATACATTAATGCTATGGCAGAAAATGCTTATTATTTCCATGAAGATAATCGTGATGCAATCATAAATAAATTAGAAAATTCTGGTTATGAAAGCACAAGAGAAGTTTTAAATAATTCTAGAGAAAGATATGACTCTGGAAAAGGTCCTACAAGTAGTGAAACATACTCTTCAAAAACTTCTTCTGCACAAAAAGAAGATGCAAAGACTTCAACAAAAAATACAGAATCAACAAATTCAAGATTTGAACTAACAAATGCTCAAATTTCAGAAAAACGTATTCAAAGCATTGTTTCAAATACAAGAACAAATACAACTCAAAAAGCTAAACAAATTAAGGCTTTATCTACAAATGAAAAGAATGTTGCTATTGGAAAACTAATAACTAATGCAACAATACCTGAAGTTAAGAGCCTTGCTTTAAGCGGTTTGAAATCAGAAGTTGTAAATTATTTGTTGGATAATTATTCTTTAGAAAACAAAGCAACACTTGATTCTATAAAATACTTGATGTCATCAAAAGATATTGCAAGATATGATAAAATTCTTGAAACTTATGAGGGACAAAATTTCTTTATAAAATAACAAAAATGGTTTGAAATTATTTAAGCCATTTTTTTGCAATAAAATTTTACAAAAACGGCTATTTTTAGGTGCTTTTTTAGGATTTCAAATGGCTCAAATCATGTAGTTACTTGCGTTTGCATGATTGTAAATTTTTGTAAAAATTTTTAAAACTAGCCCAAAATCGTATCAAAAAATGAGGAAAAAAACACTTTTATAATATAGAGTCTATATAAATGTAAGGATAACTATGGGCAGAAGTCTATCTTTAGATGCTATTAAACAACAATTTAATTTGCCTCAGAATGCCGCAGTAGCCGAGATTAAACAGGTTGCTGAGGCTAATAACATTGTTATAGATTTCTCTAAAAATGAAAATAACGCAAAACAATTAAATAATCCATCAGGTAGTATTTTAGGCGGAGGTACGTCTGAATCTACTAACATAGGTACAAAATCTCAACTGGGACTAAATAAAGGTCTTGGTGGGTCTTTGTTTGATTCACCAACATCCTCAGGTTTGAGTAATAGCAATTCTGTATTTGGTTTTGGCTCTACAAGTACAGATTTGACTAGTGGTTTGAGTTTTAACAAAACTTCTTTTGAAAATCAAACTTTATCAAACTTGAATGGTTCAGGCATGACAAAAGGCTTGAAAGGTTTTGAAGAAGATAATGCAAATAAGTTTAAGTTAGAAATGCCAAAAATGGACTTTGCTTCTAGCTTAAAAACTAATGCTTTTAGCAACTTCTTAAATACATCTATGTCTTCTTATGATGGAACAAATAAAATTACATTTATAGACGAAGATAGTGCAAATGTTGTTAAACTTGAATATTCAGAGGATGGAACTCAGGTTACAAAGACTCTTGCAGATGGAACTCAAAAAGTAGATTTATTAACAGAAGAACAACAAGCTTTACGTGCAAAACAAAGTATGAAAGTATTAAGTACCGAGTATGTTGATGGTAAAGCAAAAATGACTCTTTCAAACGGTAAAGTTATTGAAAGAGATGTTGTGTATGGCGAACGTGGTTTCGTGAAAACTGGTAATTCTATTGATGAAGATTTAGTGGCAACACTAGGTAAAGATAGAATGGAAAGTTTGCAGGCAAAAGAGGCTGAGGCAAAACAAAATATTGATAGAATTAATGTAAGTTTAGAAAAACTTTCTGATGAAAATATTGCTGAGATTGAAAAATCTAATCCAAAACGTGCAAGTGAACTAAAAAAAGAAAAAGTGGCTTTAGAAAATGATAAAAAGAAAATTGAGCAAAAAATGCACAAGGAAAAAGAAGCTTTAGCTGCTGAATACATCAAAAAAGTTTATAAAGAATGCGGTGGCGACAAAGAAAAAATCAAAGCTAGAATCGGCGAATTAGTTAAGAACTCTGATATGAATACAGAAGCTTCTCAACAAATGGTACGTATCTTGGGTGGTTTCCATGAAAAATATGGAAACTTATCAGAAGATGAAATGGCGGATGTATTAGCCGGTGTTATGGATCCATCACGTGCAAATAGTGCTGAAAATGCTAGTGCTATGGCAGAAACTTCTACTAGAATGAGCGGTAAAAAAGGTAAAGCCGTTAGAGGTGCTTTAACTACTGCTGCCAAAGAAACTGGTAATGAAAAAGTTGTTGCTGAAACAATGACACAAAATATTGGCAACACAGTTGATGCAGAAACTGGTGAAGTTGATGTTGAAGCAGCTCAAGATATCGGTAGAAAAGTTATTGATTTAGCTGGCAAAGAGGGTGCTCATGGTTTGGCTGAACAATTACAAAAAGAAGATAACGACGACTTAAAAGTTGCTGGTAATACTCCTATCGATGAATATGCAGCTCAAACTGGTGACAAAGAAGTTATCCAAGATTCGTTAGACGTTATTTCATCTATCGAGGATGCTGATAAACAAGTTCAAGCCAACGAAAATGCCCACAAAACTTATGAAGAAATGGGTGCATCTGATGAAATTAAGCAAGCTCGTGCGGAATTAGTTGCACAAAACCTTGATAACTTTAATCAAGATGCAATTTCTAGAATCGATGCTTATGAACGCCAAAACGATATAAATAATACTTATAGCAAAACTGTTTCTGAAACAAAAACAAACAAAAAAGAAACTAAAAATGATTCAGCAAATACAACTGAAACATCAACAAAAACAGATACAAATACAACAACTTCTTCTGTAAAAACAGATTCTACAGTTGTTATTGATAGAATTGTTTCTAACATGGCATTAAATACAACTGAAAAAGCTAAACAAGTTAAATCTTTAGCTCCAAAAGAACAACAAGTTGCTGTTAAAAAACTTCTTGCAAATGCTACAATTCCTGAAATTAAAGGTCTTGTTTTGAGTGGCTTGAAATCAGAAGTATTTGATTACTTGTTAGATAATTTCTCTTCAGATAATAGATCGACATTAGATTCTATCAAATATTTGATGAATTCTAAAGACCTTTCAAGATATGAGGCTCTATTGAAAGAAGACGAAAAAGAGGCAAAAATAGTTGGTAATGATCAAAAAGCCAAAGCAGACGAAGCTCAAATTAAGAAGAACTTTTTTGTTTCATAAAAAATAGTTTAATAAAAAAAGACCTGCTATAATCTAGCAGGTCTTTTAAGTTCTTCTATATTAAAACTATTTGTGTTCAATTTGAAGAGTAACTGTTGTTTGGTCGCAAACTTCAGTTGGTCCAAAGTATTGGATAGCCCCTGGGAATAAGTAATGGTCGTTCATAGCCCATTCTTCTCTCATAGCTTCTAATTCTTTGAATACTTTGCCATCAAGCTTGATTAAAGCTTTTTGGATAACTGGTTTCATAGCACCGTGACGTTTTTCCATGTTCATCATCATTGTTAGAGGAACACCACCAGCAACCCATTCGTTAGCAGGTTTAATCAAGTTTTTAACTGATGATAAGTAACCTGTTAAACCGAAGTTAATCAATGCGAATGCGTTGAAACCTAATGAGTAGCAGTAATCAGCATCAAAGTTTGATGGGAATGCACAACGTCCTTCATAACCGAAGAAGTGAGCTTGGTCAGAAAATTTACCTACGTAGATACCTTCGTCTTTAAGTTCGTTTAATCTTGTTCTAATCATTTCGATTAACAATTTTTCTGTTTCAATTCTTGAAACTTGAACGTTACCGTGAGGATCTCTGTCCATTAATAATTGAGCTTTGATTAATGCTGGTAAGCTCATGAATAATTTAGCGTTTGCTTCGTCTAATTTAGATGCAATAATTGTGAATTTTTCTTCTGAACGTACGTTTTGGTATTTTTCATCAGATTCTAAATCGTGAGTTAAATCGTTCAATTTAGAGATAAGGTCTTTCATTTCTGGAATAAATTCAATTAAGCCTTCTGGAACGATGATGATACCAAAGTTTTTACCTTTTTCTGCACGTTTGCAAATGATTTTACAAATATCTTCAACGATTTGGTTTAAAGACATTTTCTTTTCTTCAACTTCTTCTGAAACTAAGCAGATGTTTGGTTGAG
>ERZ808278.804-NODE-804-length-16700-cov-4.162571_pt1 | contig 16700 bp, 16 predicted proteins | sample MGYA00521239_ERZ808278 | MGnify/ENA primary metagenome ERZ808278 (study PRJEB31516, sample SAMN03275600) | gut metagenome | biome: mammalia-associated habitat; material: feces | host: Papio cynocephalus | place: Kenya | collected 2012-07-17 ... | reverse complement strand
ACAGGGAAAGATGAAAGCAAGAGCGGGAAATTCGCTTACAAAATGGGACTTTCAGGTTACAAATAAAACAGACTGGGTGGAAATGGGATTTTTGAATTACAAATGGGAATCTCGTTTTACAATTCACCTTGAATAGATATTGCTTAGTTGACATATAAACAAAAATAACATATAATGGGCAAAAATAGTTTGAGTTAAAAGGAAATGGTATATTATGGGTGTGCAAGAAGCGTTGAAAGACATTCTGAAAGAATCTTACGGCATAGATGTTGTAGAAACAAAAACTATTACCAGGTTAATGTTTAGACAAAGTTATGTAATAAAAGATTCTAGAAAAAAACAGTACATAGTAAAAGATTATGCAGGAACCCTTGATTTACAAGAGCTGAATAGACTATGGCAGTATTATTTGACTTTATGGGAGGCTGGCATTCAGGTAGGCAGGGCAGTTAGAAAATTGAATTCTAATGAGTTTCATTTCTTTTTTGAAGGTCGAATATATGTTGTTTTCGAATATGTGAATGGAAAAAGAAGTGAAGTCGTGCAGTATAAACAAGTAGCCGAGTGTTTGCAAAAATACCATGGAGTGGCATCTTCTATGGATGTTTTGCCAGGGTTAGCGACTACGAGGGATAAACTTAGTTTAGCACGTTCGCTTTTTCCGTTTTTTCATCAAAGCAAATATTCTATGAAAAATGAGATTTTGGAATGTGAAGACGATGTATATCGGATTGTTGATGTGTACGCGGGACAGGATAAAACAATATTACATGGTGATACCATTTTAGAGAACATGGTATCCGATGGTGAGAAGACTGTTCTAATTGATTTCGATAGCATACATTATGGGGACGTTATGGAGGATGTTTCCAATACTGTATTGTCATTCCTTTATTATGGTTCTAAAACATTCAAAATGAATCCAGAAAGATATGTGCTGGTAAAGAAGTTTGTTGAAGCTTACTATGGTAAAAACTATACGGAAGATTTAGAAAAGAATATCTATTATTATATGCAAGTTCATTGTGTATTAGAGTTATTACGGCATGCAGAGAATATTAGATTCTTGATTCGTATGCCAGGAATGAAGGATTATTTGAAGATGCTTGTTCTAATAATCCATTCACCAGATTTTAAAACAATATTAGAGAAAGAGGATGACCAAAATGATTAAATCTGAACAAATAGTTGAAATTATTGAAGAAGTTATTGGTGTTAAAATTGATGATTACTCTATGAAGCCGATGAGTAAGGGACTAGATTCATTAGCTATATTGAAGTTAGTAACATTTTTTGAGGATAGATTTGGCATTGAGATTGATGATGAAGATTTGACAGCAGAAAATATGTCTAGTGTGAATGCTATTATTAACATGGTGAAAAAGTATGATAGTGAAGAATGAGCAAATTAGCGAAATTAATCTGGCTTTTACATATAAGAATGAGCAGCTGAATGCTGTCTTACATAGTAGTTTTAATTTACAGAATCCATATCTGACTATAATCGTGCCAGGTGTACTGGGGGATCGTGGAGATTCTCGTGCAATGTTTACACGAATAGCGAGAAAATTATGCATTGAGGGGTTTTCAGTCTTACGCTTTGATTTTTATGGCGGCGGAAGTAACTTGGGAGATTATTGTGAAAATGATTTTGCATTATTTGCTGAGCAGCTGAATACAGTAACCGAGCAGGTTCTTTCTTCATTCGGATATATGAAGAAAATTATTTTCATTTGCTTTAGTGAAGGATTAAAATTTGCATTTCATGTGGCAGAGCAAAGAGATGACGTTGTTGGATTGATTTCTTGTAATGGTTTATGTGTGGAGGAATCCATTGTTGATAAAATAAATAGACCAAGGATAAGGAATGAAAGATTGGTTTATGATAGTGACTTAGGAACATGGATAAGCTGGAGTCTTGTAGAGCAGTATAAGGACTATTTTGTTGACGCCAAAACTCTGGAGGAGGATACCAAATACTTTGGAATATACTCAACGGCTGATATTTATTCACAAAACAGCAAGGAATTTTGGATTAGTAGAAATTGGCCTTATACACTGATTGATGATGCGGATCATCTTTATACCAAAGAACTATGGGTTCGAGAATTGATTGATAGCATTGTAAAATGGCATCAGGAACATATTGAGTTACCACGTTTGGGAACAGATACAGAGAAAGAGTTCTTTCTACAAGGGAAAAGGAAAACATGTATAAAGCTAATTGAACATGAAAATGAATCTAGGTGCATCCTGTTTATACATGGTTTATTTCAGAACAAATCAGGACCTGGATTCCTATTTACCCAGATAATGCAACAGATTAAGGGAAAATACAACATCTGTATGTTCGACTTCCCAGCTTCAGGCGATAGTGATGGAAGTAGTGAAGAACTTAACTTTGAATCTATGCAAGAGGTGCTTGTAGAGGTTGTTAGTTATCTAAAGAAAATAAAACCAGATGTTAGAATAACAGCAATAGCATCAGGCACTGGTAATATCCTGCTTAGCAAAAACAAAGAACTGTTTGAGTCAGTAATCCTGTTGTTTCCAGAACAATGTGACATATGGGGACGATTGGATGAGAATATGAGGGAGAAAGAGGTCATTGATACAAGTGATTTCTATGACACATATGAGTGGGCAGAAGAACAGTGTTGTGTCATGGGAAATATTAGAAATCGAAGCAAAGGAATTACTCTGCAGAGTAGTTTTATACGCCAGATTTCTGAATTTAATGTAATTCAAATGCTACATGAATATGACGGATATGCTTTTGTTAATCGCAAAGAGTATGTCTTCACAGAAAAAAGTGAATATATAGATGATAGGCAAGGGCTAGTGATGTCTGCAAGAAAGCGAGATAAGTTAATAGGTAAAATCATTAGTATATTAGAAGGTGATAAATATGATTAGTGTAATTATACCTGCCTATAATCAATATAAATCCTTAGATGTTGTTTTGTGGCATTTTGAAAGACAGACTACACTAAGAGATTTTGAGATAATTATTGTAGATGATGGATCAGTGGAATGTTATGACTCGATATGTGAAAAACATGGAGAATTAAAAATCAAGCTCATAAAGAATGAGGTAAATTCAGGACGAGCAGTTGCTAGAAATGTTGGAATTGAATACGCACAAGGTGAAATCCTGATTTTTTGCGATTGTGACCGGTTACCGATTCCTAGTTTTATTGATGAGCATGTAAAGGTACTCGATACAGAGGAGTCTGTGATAAGTATTGGCAATAATGCGGAAACATATGAAAGTGCTGATAAACTCAAGATAGATACCAAAGACATAGTAAGAAGAAAATCGATTTACTACCGTGCAATTTCTAAAATGTATGATGAAAATGGCTATACCAGTAGTCATCTGTGCTGGCTTTCCACGATGTCAGGAAATATGGCTTTAAGGAAATCAACATTAGATGATCTTCGATTTGATCGTGATTTTGCAGAATGGGGATTTGAACATTTCGAATTAGGCTATCGTTTATGGGAAAAGAAGGTTGTCTTTCGCAATAATCTAAAGGCGGAGAATATTCATATTGCTCACGCTAGGAACAATGGATTTTATGAAGAATGCATAAAAAATAGTCATGAAATCTTCTTAAAAAAACATCCAGTGAAAGAAGTGGAATATTTAAAAGACTTTGTTTTAGGAGAGATTTCCCTTCAGGAATACGAAAAGAAAATTGATGGGAATCTGGATTGGATGGTAGGAAAAGAAAAGCCTATAAAAATCAAATGTTTTAATAAGTGATGTAGATAGCATTATAGAAAGGAGGTTATCTATGATTATTGCATTTGTCGGGATTGATGGTTCGGGAAAAACAACGTTGCTTTCAGAGTTTGCTAAATATGTGGTAAGTACGGGGAAAAAAGTGCAGATTATAAAAGCACTCAATCAAAAAACTCAATTTATGAAGAATTATAATTCCGTTCGAAAGAAATTTTTTGAGCAGCATGAGGATAAGAAACATGAACTTAATGTAATTGGTTCCTATATCATGAGTTTTGATTTATTGCAACAGTCAGAACTGATAAAACAACAAGATTCGAGTGATACCGTTACTATTCTAGATCGCTGGGCAATTTGCCAGCAACTATATGCCAAGGTATGGATGGCAACGAATGATTTTACGAATATCGTGTATGACATGTGCCTTGAACCTGACATCACGTTTGTTATCAATGCGGATTTGAATGTAATAGAACAACGAATAGAGCAACGTGGAGGGGCAAATGAGTTTGAGAATATGATGTCACTACGTCGATTAAGAAAATTATATTTGAAGTATGCGGATGGACATGATAAGGCAGTTTTAGTGGAGAATAATGGAGAATTCAACGAGGCATTACAAAAAATTATTCAGGAATACGAAAACTGGAATCAAGTGAATGCCACTACAGAAATACTGTAGTTAAGTTAGATACCAACGTATTGAGGAGGGAAAGCGTGATTAACGAACAATCTATCAATCGTTGCTGGGAAGAAGCAATGAGATATTTTCTGGAACATTCATATCGTACAAATATGTGTGGACGGGAATATCTGGTTTTAGATAATCTTGTTATTCGGGCGAAGGATTATATATGTGATACAGAAGTGAGTGATTATTGTCTATGGACTAAGAGTAGCCTTGAATATTATCTGAAACAGCTAGATAACCCTGGAAAGTTCTCGGAAATGAGTCGGTTATATGCATACGGTGTTACGGAAGTAAATCAGTATGATTATGCAATAAAGGTTCTAAAGAAAAGAAAAAATATAAAGCCGATTGTTCTTCCTATTTATGATCCTTATAAAGACAATAGGGAGAATGTCCCAACTCCATGTATCAGTAATATTGTTCTTGAACAGAGTAATAAAGTTTTGAATATGCATGTGAATTATTCAACAATGAACTTATTTCGTATGGGAGTATTAGATTTTCAGCAGATGGCGCATTTACATAAAAGATTTGTGGCTGATTCCCATACACAGGTTGGGGAATTAAGGATTACCATTGTAAAAGTTCATATGCCGGTATTCGATTATATGGTTAGCAAAAAGTTATTTAGCGTTGGTGATATATATGGGTAGAGTATTATTTATTGGAGACATAGAATCTCCGCAGATTATGGAGGCAATCAAACAACTTATCTCATCAGGTAAGGAAATCGTCATCAGTATGAGCAGTGCCGAATTGTTGAATGTAACGTTTCACGATCAAGCTGAGATTGTAAGCAAGATTAAAACATGGTCATGGGATGAGGAGACAGCTGATTACTACATCGGTGATCATGTAATGGATGTAATACCATATATTTATCCTAATACGATCAATCAGGAAGTAATGAAGCTCATTTTAAGTGAGAGCTACATACCCCAGAAGACATATAAAAATTTTCGGCTTGGCTTTGGTGTACAGGAAGAGTTGTTTGACTTATTTGTAGCAAACGTAGTAGGGGCTAGCGAAATCGTTTACTATGAAGTATTGTCGTCAATGCAGCTTTTGAATCCAGCAGGTCAGCTTGAATATAGGAGACGTTCCTATGGATTTTTTGAATATGTTGATAAGGAAATAGATATATGGGGAGATATAGAATTAGTTAAAAAGCGATATAGAATAGTTGGAGAAATTCCATTTTACGAAGAGTTTTCTAAGAAATATGGTCATCCAGTACATGTATTTCATTATTTAATTAAAAACAGAGAGTGAGATGAGGAATAGAGAATGAAAAAAATGCTGGTATTAGATATTGATGGAACTTGTATTAATGATAACTACGAAGTATCAAAAGAATTGGAACAGACAGTTGCACGTATTAAACAAGATAACCTTGTATATATTGCAACAGGACGCTCGCTATCAGATGCCTATCAGATTTACAAAACATTTGATCTAGATAACAATATCATTTGTCATAATGGTGGGCTTGTCTATGATTTAAAAAATAGTAAAGCAATGTTCAAGAAATGTATTGCACAAGCAGATGAAATTTTAAAGTTTCTATTTCAACATGAGAAAGAGTATGCAATAGATAATATTGTACTTTCTAGAGAGAACGAGACATACTTGCTTTCTAATGAGAATCAGTACCTTCAGGGTATTATGGTAGAAAAGGAATTGCCATATTTCTATGTAGGAAGAGATTTAGAACAGATTTGTGATATTCAGCGAATTATAATTAGCATTTCACCAGAATACTGTAATAAAGTAAAAGAAATTATAATGGCAAATTATCAGGATATTATAGTCTGTGGATGGAAAGGCAGAGAAGATATCATTGATATATCTGTGGGAAAAGTGAATAAGTGGGATGCTATAAAAATAATAGCAGAGGAAAATCATATTGAAGAAAAGGATATCATAGCGATTGGTGATGCAGGAACGGACATTGAGTTAATCAAAAATTCTGGTATAGGTGTCTGTATGCTTAATGGAGTGAAAGAGGCAAAAGATGTAGCAGATTACGTTACTGCATACGATAATAATGAGAATGGTGTCTATCAATTTTTAACAGAACATTATGATGACTTATTCAATGGAGAGACGCAAGAATACCGAAGTTGTACATACATAGAAAAATTACATATGAATTTTAATGGGGTAAATGGTCATCAGTCTGGAGCTGATACTGACGGATGTATAGAATTATGCTGTCTGTCACTAGCACCAGGGGTAAAACTTGAAGATTCCCCAGAGACCTCCATTCAGAACATAATTGCAGAGCGTAATCGGATTATGGAAGAAAGCAAGCAGTCAACGTATTTGACTACTTGTGCGAAATGCCCGTTTTTCAACCCAATGAAGAGTAAAGATGATGGACATGTCCATTTTGTTAACATTAATATGTATCCAGCACCTTGTCAGAGCAAATGCATCTATTGTGTGGTTCACTCAAGTGATTCAGGAAAATTTGATTATAGCCGTAATGGAAAAGCCTATGAGAATATGTTTAGTGCGATTGAATGTGCATTAAAATCCGGTATCATTGCACCTGATGCTCTATGGCAAGTTGCCTCAGGAGAAGTGACCATCCACCCATTTAAAGAAAGAATCTATGAATTGATGGCCGATAAGACATCCAAGTTTCTTACAAATTGTTTCAAGTTTGATGAAGAACTGGCAACTATTTTAGAGAGAAATCCAAAAGCTGTAATCAATTTATCAATTGATGCTGGAACGGTTGAAACCTGGTTTAAGGTTAAGGGCGTGAATAATTTTGATACCGTGTTACAGAATCTGAATCGCTATTCAAGTAAATGTTCGAATCCAGAACAGATTACCCTAAAATATATTGTATTGCCAGGTGTTAATGACAATCTGGAGGATTATCAAGCTTTAGCACAAATTATGAAGAGCTTACATATAAAGGAACTCATTATTTCTAGAGATAATCGATTACGTTTTGAAAAAATGATACTTGAACATGAAATGCAGATAGAGTGGAAAGGAAATAAGAAAAAAAATACTACAGATATCGCAATAGAAATATTACAAGATACGATGCAGAAAGCGGGCATCAAGACAAGTTTTGGAGAATTCTGGCCAGATGAGTGCAAGGATTGAAAATAAGGAATGAGAGGCGTTTATAGTGTTATTTAAAAAGGAAAAATATAGATATTGGGATATGTTGCAATTGTATATTCGTTTAGTTCCTAATTTTGCTTTGCTGAAGCTTGCCTATCATCTCATAATATCAGTAATTCCCCTGATAAGTATTATTGTAGTTGGTAACTTTGTTGATTCGGCATTAGCAGCTGTTACTAAACATCAGACGACAAGAGAGGTAGTTGTCTGGTTAGTTGCTTTAATTGCAATACAGATTTTTAACAAATACATGGAAATCGTAATGAATATGGTCAGTGTTGCTGAAATCAATAAAATGCGTGCATGCGTTGCGCCAGCTTTAGCAGAAAAGAAAGCTGTAAAAAAGTATATGTATTACGAGAATCCGGATAGTCTTGATGTTATGGAACGTGTAACAACTGAGTTTGAAACGAAGTTACAGGAATTCGATGACTTAGTACTAGAATTTTGGGATGACTTGGTTCAAGTTGTTGGCTTTCTTATCATTCTAGGCAGACAGTCACAGATTACTGGGGTTATTTTTGCGATTACCAGTATACCATCTTTTCTTATTTCCTATAAAATCGGAAATAAAAAATATACGGTCGATAAGGAACTTACCAAAATTGATAGAAAAGTAAAGTATATATCGCAAATACTTACTCAAAGAGAAACAGTAGAGGAACGGTATGTATATGGATATACAAACAAAATGGACGAGGAGTATAAGGACAAGTTTGAATATGCAAGAATTGCACGTAAAAATGTCGAAAAGCGTGGGTATATAGACAGAACACTCGCAGGTTTGATTATCTATGCTAGTGGAGCGATCGTCATTGGAATGTTGCTTCCAGCAGCAATTTATCCGAATGCTAGTGGGGAAATTGTTCTTTCGATTGGAATGTTTACAGCGATTTCAAACGCAGTATTGGGGCTAAGCAAACAGTTACGGTGGAGCATCCCATCTATTATAACAAAATATCGATATAAATTAGAGTATCAAAAAGACTTGAATAAGTTCTTGCTTTTTGAAGAGGAAAGTGAAGCAACAGCTTGTCCAGCTACTACAATATCTCAATTAAAATCGATTGAATTTCGTAATGTCAGTTTCCAGTATCCAGGGAGCCAATCTTTTGTTTTAAAGAACTTTAGCAAAGTATTTGAAGCAGGAAAACATTATGCAATTGTTGGGATCAATGGTGCAGGAAAGACAACGATAACCAAGTTGCTTACCAAACTATATGATAACTATACAGGCGAAATATTAATAAATGGAAAGGAACTTAGGCATTACAGCCAAGCGAAAGTAAAAGCATTGACTGCTGTTGTCTATCAGGATTTTTGTCGTTATCCATTAGATTTCTATCATAATATTGCAATAGGAGATATTAACAGTAGTAACGGGAACGAGAAAGTGAAAAATGCGGTTCATACTTTAGGCTTAGACAAAGTTGTAGATAGATTACCGCAAAAATATGATACACCAATTACAAAGGTGAAACAAAATGGTGTTGATTTATCTGGTGGACAGTGGCAACGAATAGCCCTTGCAAGGCTTAGTATAAGTCCAGCACCTATAAAAATTCTGGATGAGCCGACAGCAGCGTTAGATCCAATATCTGAATGCAGAGTGTACGAGCAGTTTGGTGAAATTCTAAATCAGGATTCGGTTTCAAAGAAAAATAGCATCACAATATTTATTAGCCATCGTTTAGGTTCCACAAAACTTGCTGATGAAATCGTTGTTTTAGCCGATGGAAAAGTACATGAACAAGGTACATTTGATGAGTTAATGCAAATGAATTCCATTTACGCAGAAATGTATAGAAGTCAGGCTAGTTGGTATAAGGATAGTGAAGAAGCTGATGGCGTAGTTGCTAAAGACGGGGGTGATATGTATGCTTGCGAATCATAAGAAAGCAGAAAAAGAGAATATCAATATTGTAACGATGATAAAACGCATCATTCCCATGTGCATTGCAGTGAAACCATCTTACTTCCTTTTCAATCGTACAGTAAGTTTGTTGCAAGGTATTTTTATTGGTATAAATGTGGTAATTAGCCAGAAGTTCTTTGACACAATCTATAAAGCATCCTGTGGAACAGAAACGGTAAAGAAATGCATATGGATGTTTGCTATTTATCTAGCAGGTATTCTGTTTACTGATATTCTGGAAAATATGGACGATTATTCACTGCAGATACATATTCAACGTATTCTAGGAGAATTAAATAGAAAAATTAATAGAAAATCTGCAACGATAGATCCGATTGAATATGAAAATCCTAGAAATCTTGATGATATTAATAAGGCTGCAAATGGAGCCGTTCCTACAGTGAAATTTCTCTTTATTGTAGCTGCAATAGTAACAAGGTATTTTTCATATTTTATTTTTATGAGCATATATCTGGTTAGTTTGAAACCGATGCTGATATTATGTATGTTATTCGTGTTTATGCCTGTATTTATTGGACAGATTCTACGTTCTCCTATTTTCTCTAATTTAGAGGATGATGTAGCACCAATGCGAAGGGAAATGGATGCGTATGCCAATGCAGCTTCTGGAAAGGAATTCTATAAGGAAACAAGAAATCTAGGTTCCTTTCGTTATATTACGGATCTGCTAACACAGACGATTCATGGTTTTAATGGAGCAGTTTGGAGAACGAATAAAAGAGGAGCAAAGATTGATTTCTGCTGTAATACATTATCGTTAATTGGGTATGGAGGAATTTTATATCTATTAGTGAAATATCTCCTTGCAGGTGAAATATCAGTAGGAGCATTTGTAGCAGTTTATAATTCTATTGGTATGCTTTTTAGCAAAATGGAGGAGTTCATAAGTAGGGTAATCGGCAATATATCATTAGATTTTGGATTAGTTCGTAATTTTCTGCGATTTCTAGATATGAAATCAGATAACAGGCCAGATAAAGAATTCGATAAACAAGCAGACATTACAGCTTCCAATGTTAGCTTTCGATATCCCAATATGGATCGAGATGTAGTACGCAATCTGAATTTTACAATAAAAAAGGGAGAGACCGTTGCAATTGTTGGTGAAAATGGAGCAGGTAAAACAACACTCGTCAAGTTGATAACAGGTCTTTATAAACCAACTGATGGATATGTAAAAATTGGAGATACCAATGTAAACGAGGTTAGTTATCGCTCATTATTCCACAGAGTTTCAGGAGTTTTTCAAAAGTATCAGCGATATGCGGTGACTTTAAAAGAGAACGTCATGATTTCTGAGATGGATAAAACGTTTAATCAGGATGAAGTTGAGAATGTGCTTTTAAAGAATGATATTGATATGAACAATAAGGACATATTCCCAGATGGACTTAGAACGATGCTATCAAGAGAGTTTAATGGGGTTGACTTATCAGGAGGCCAGTGGCAGAGAATTGCCATAGCCAGAGGTTTTTACCGTGACAGTGATATTATTGTACTTGATGAACCTACGGCAGCAATCGATCCACTAGAGGAAAGTTGGATCTATTCAAAATTTGCAAAGATGTCAAAAGACAAAACAGCTATTATTGTTACCCATAGAATTGGTTCTGCAAAAATAGCAGATACCATTATTGTGATGAAAGATGGTGAAATAGCGGAAACCGGAAGTCATGAGCAACTTTTGTCACGTGGCGGATTGTATGCTGACATGTATCATGCACAGGCACTTTGGTATGATTGAATATAGCTAATCGACTGATCTACAGTGCATACGAAAAGGGGGAAAGCAAAGCTTGGTTGTTGATGTTACTGGAAAGGTAGTTGTTATAACTGGTTCGTCACGGGGAATAGGAAGAGAATTAGCGAAAGCATATGCAAAAGAGAAGGCGAAGGTGGTTATCAATTATCATAAGAGTGAAAAACAGGCAAAAGAGTTATATCAGGAGATTTTAGAATATAACAAGGATTGTCTGCTAATAAGAGCTGATGTAACAAATCCGACAGATGTCCAGCAAATGTATCAAGTGATAGTGAAGTATTTTCAGCGTGTGGATGTACTCATTAACAATGCGGGTATTTGCGATGATAATAAAATTCAAAACATGTCATTTGAACAATGGAAAAGCGTAATTGACGTAAATTTAACCGGTGTATTTCTTTGCTGCAAACAGTTCTCCAAGATAATGATGGAACAGCAGTCAGGTAAAATCATTAATATAGCATCAGTGAAGGGACAGGAAGGTTCAGCAGAGCAGGTCAATTATTCCAGTTCAAAGGCTGGAATTATCTCATTGACTAAATCCCTTGCAAGGGAGCTAGGGGAATATAATATTGCGGTGAATGCAGTTTGCCCAGGATTTGTAGTTACAGATCTAAACCGTAATATTACATATAAGAAAGAGATAGCCGAAAAAAGAAGCTTGATTAAAAGTACTAACGCAATACAGGATTTTGTTAATTTCACAATTTATCTATCATCTGACCAGATGTTAGGTGGAAGTGGAAGAGTATTTAACTTAGACTCAAGAATTTGAGTTACAATAAAACAAAAATTTAGTAAGCTATCAAATTAGATGGCAGAAGGGAAGTATATGGTAAAAATAACACTACTAGCAATGACATTTGATGGGATAGAAAATATGGAAGTAGGAGGATATCAATCCTATTTGTCGGAAAATGGATATCAAGTAGAAAGTATCTACTTGAATGGTAACGAGGATGTTAACCAACATTTTTCACAGATTGATTTGAGTAGTAAGATTTACAGTATGTCTATCTATTCAGAATCTTCCGTATACCCAGAGAGTCTATTATCATTTGCCAAATTAGCAAAAAAAATAAAAGAGAATGCTCCTGATAGTATTATTGTATTAGCAGGAAAATACTCCTCAATCTATTTTAAGGAAATATTAAAAGATGAGCGTTTCGTTGCCGTGGATTATGTAATTCTTGGAGACGGGGAATATAGTTTACGGGGTTTAGTCGATTGCGTAGAAGCACAAGATGACGTTGCAGAAATGGTAAAAGAGCATAAGAATATAGCAGCAAGAGATAGTCTAGAAGGAAAAGAGTTTTTCAATATTGATGTAAATGATTTACCTCTTCCAGATCGTTCTTTTCTATTGAATTCCAACAGATTCTTGGAAAATTATTATGCTTTCATCTACAATAGCCATGGCTGTTATATGAAGTGTGCATTTTGTACAAGGGGGCAATTCTATAAAAAATGGACAGGCCGTACTGCACAAAGCATATTTGATGAAATCAAAACAATTACAACGACATCATCAATTAAGTGCTTCTGGTTCACGGGGGGAAGTTTTGAGGATCCAGGCGGAAAGAAAGGAATCGACTTCATTACTGAGTTCTGTAATTTAATCTTGGCGGATAACTTGAAAGTTACTATGCGCTGCTACTTACGAAGCAATTTCATAGTAAATGTTGATGTTGAACTTTTGAAATTAATGAAGAAGGCTGGTTTTGATGTAGTTCTTATCGGAGTAGAAGCAGCAAATGAGTTTGATTTAAAACTTTATAATAAGGCTACTACTATTGAAAATAATAGAATTGCATTAAAGAAATTAAAAGAAGCAGGCATTTACTCAGACCATTATGGATTTATTATGGTAAATCCTTATTCTACAGAAGAAAGGCTTCGAGACAACTTTCTATTTCTTGAGGAACATCAGCCACATGATTTGGACAATTATGTTCATCATGTTGTTGCAGATCCTGGGACAGCCATAAGAAAAAGATTAGAGGAGGATGGATTGCTTATTCCGGAAGATGATTTCTTGAAGCAAGGGCTTTCCTATCGATTTGTAGAGCCATTTACTGCTGATGTATCGAAATTTTTGCGAAAGCATTTTCTGATATTTGATACAGAAACGGCTGGAATACCAACATTTATCCACCATTTTCTTCCGTTCATTTCTGAGGCAGCAGAATATGAAGAACGGTTAGGAGCAATTATGAAGAAACGTTCCAGGATGTATAGCGATTACTTTAGAGGATTATACATACAACAAGATATTGGTTTGTGTGAACGAAAGTATGATGAATTTATGGGAGACTTTAAAAATTATCAGAAGGAACTTTCGATCCTGCAAAATAAAATGATTAGGGATTTGATTAAAAATAATATTATGTAACTTGGATTAATAAACGATTTTAAGTTTTAAGGAGGATTTAACATGAAAGTATCAGCGGATGAATTATACGAAGTGATAGAAAGTATTTTAGAACTGGATGAAGAAAAAAGAGGAACTATTAAAGAGGATGATTGCTTAAGACAGTTTGGCTTAACATCTATCAAAAGTATCAAAATGCTCATTATGCTAGAACAAAAATATGAAATTTCGTTCAGAGATGAAGACCTATTGTTGGAGAAGAGCGATAGTATTTCAAAACTTAAAACATTATTAGAAAACTATTAGTGGTATGCAGATATAAGAAATTGTATCTGAGGATAGTTATGAGGTGATTTGTATGAATCAAGATACATTATTAGTAATCCTGAGAAGATTCTTTGCTTTCGACGGAGAGAAGCAGTTACATGAATTTCCTCAAAATGATGAAGTATTAGAACTTGCATTTCAGCATAATATTGGCTTAGTTGTTGGAGATATGATGAAACTGGATAGAAAACAGCGACTTGTAAACAGGATATTAAGACAGAAAAATTCCCAGAGATTTTATGAGAATTTACGCAATTTTAGTCCAGTTGCCACTGAATTAGACAGTGCTCAGATTCCTTACTGCATCACAAAAGGAATTTACGCAGCGAAAACAGCCTATGTTGATGAAAGTTATCGCAAATCAGATGACTTGGATGTGGTGATTAATCGGGAAGACTATGCAGAAGTTAAGAAAATACTTCTAGAGAATGGCTATATACAAGGAATCTATGATGAGAAAGAAAAAAAGATTAAGCCTTTTACCAGACAGCAGGAAATATTTTATCTATCCTATACACAGCAATCAGCACCTTTTGTGAAAAAAATTGAAAATGATTTATTACCAGTTATTAATCTGGATTTGAATTTTCATATCTTTTGGAATAATAGTTCATCAATGGATATAAGAGAAATGATTGGTAAGTCACAGGTGCTTGATTATAAAGGGTTTCAGGTAAAAACATTTCAAGATGAATACATGCTACTACATATGTGTTTACATGCTTACTATGACATGAATTCAATCTATGTCCTGTATAAGACGTATTCCTATAGTCTTAAATATTTTGCGGACATCTATGGGTTTATTAAGAGAGCGAATATCAATTGGGAGTCTTTCCGAACGATATGCGAAACATATCAGGTTGAAAACTACATCATGTATATCATTTACTATACATCGGTTATTTTCGAAGATAAAGGTATATTGGAAAATACGAGTATGAAAGTACCAGATGAAAGGTTCTTGAACCAGTTTGGATTGGATAAAGAGGGAACTTATCACTGGGAAGAAGAGTTTATGCAGAGACTGTTTTGTGAGGATCGAAAAAGTTTGCTATTTCAATATATTAGTGATGACAATAAGGAAAAGATTGAACAAGGAATTAAGCTAGAGGGAATGTAGAACTTTTGTATGGAGATAAATCATGAGATTTGAACGTATTGAACATATAGATGCTTACAATTGTATTAACGCTTGTATTTCAACGTTAGCTCATCATTATGGAAAAGAGTACTTTATGATAGCGGGTGGAAATTGGGGGTTAGTACTGGATAGTGAAAGCAAAGGTAAGCGTCTTGGAGAACGAATAGATATCATCAATGATTTTGATGGTACCTGCAGAACAAAAAAGTTTCACGGGTTTTCGTGGAATATGGAGAATGTTGATGAAAAGGATAGGAATGATGTCACAGGAGAGTTTAAAGGCTACAAGTTCCCAATGCTGGTAAGAGTAGATTTATTTGAGCTAGAGCGAATAGGTTTCTATCAAAAATTTCACATTCCGCACAATCTGATTGTTTACAGTTATAATGCCGATGACAAGTGCTATAGCTGTCTAGATCCTTTTTTTGAGTACGAAGAGTTTACTCTAAATAAAGATACATTATTACAAGCTATGAGTACCTGCGGTACATTAGAATTGTTTCCTGAACCAAAAGAAATAGAATTACAAGATTATATGGAAGCAATTAAAGAAGATATGGATATGGTTGGGAAAGATAATCTGAATTATATTAATATTTTAAGACTAGCGGAAGAATTGGAAGAGAATTTCGACATTGGTTTGGAATTTGAAGGATTTCAAAATCAACTGCATGCTGTTCCGATTATGGATAAAATTAGGAAGGTAGCGCAGGCGAGAGATGCTTATTGTTGCATGCTGGATGGAATCTATCGTTTATATCAAATAGAGGCGGTTAAAAATGCAGCGACTCAATTGAAACAAAGCGTGAATATGTGGCTTATGCTGAAGGCAAAGTTACTAAAAATGTATCTCACGAAACCTTCGGAAACGGATAAGAAAGCAATGATTCAGATGCTGAAACAGATAGCAGAGTTGGAGAAAGGTGTAGTTGCACTTTTACAAAATATTTTATAAGGAGATTAGAGGAAATGGAAGAAAAGATAGTTCGTGTTATAAAAGAAAATATAAGCAGACCAGTGAGCCTTGACAAGGAGTCATCCCTTGCAGCAAATGGAATTGATTCCATTGAGTTTATTACAATTGTAATTGCGCTGGAAGAAGAATTTGACATCAAATTCGGAGATATGCAATTAGTTTACAGTAATTATAAGACTTTAGGACAGCTGTTATCTACCGTGCAGCAGGTTATAGAAGAAAAGAACAATTAAAGGAGCGAGAAGCCGGTATGGATTATCAAGATAGTAAATTAGCAGAATTACTTGTAAGAGGCGTAGAACAAATAAAAGAAATAAATCCGGATTTTATGAAGGTATTAGATAATGAACTGATAAGGCAAAAGGAAGTGTTAATGATGGTAGCATCCTGTAGCCTTGTTTCACCTGCGGTTTTGGCTTGTATGGGAATGCCAACCGTTAATATAACAGCAGAAGGATATCCTCATGACAGATATCATGCAGGATGTGTAGAGATTGACAAAATTGAACAGCTAGCGATAGATAATGCAAAACGTATCTTCCATGCTCAGTATGCCAATGTGCAACCACACTCCGCTACAACTGCAAATGAAATTGTT
>ERZ808278.803-NODE-803-length-16706-cov-4.141133_pt1 | contig 16706 bp, 16 predicted proteins | sample MGYA00521239_ERZ808278 | MGnify/ENA primary metagenome ERZ808278 (study PRJEB31516, sample SAMN03275600) | gut metagenome | biome: mammalia-associated habitat; material: feces | host: Papio cynocephalus | place: Kenya | collected 2012-07-17 ... | reverse complement strand
TATAAAAAGTGAAATTACAAAATTACATTATAGCGGTAAGAAAAACGCTCTATACCATATTTTGGCAATACCAACTTTTTTCTATTCTCTAATTACAAATACTCGAAACTTTTTATACGACAAGAATATTTTAAAGTCGGAAAAAGTTGATGCAAATGTTGTTGCAGTAGGAAATTTAACCACAGGTGGGGTTGGTAAAACTCCAGTTGTTGCAGAAATTGCAAAGTATTACTTAAATTTAGGCGAAAAAACTGCAGTCATTTCCAGAGGATATGGCGGAAAACTTTCTTCTAAAAACGTTAATGTAATTTCTGATGGTGAGAATATTTTTTACGAGGCCAAAATGGCTGGAGATGAACCTTTTTGGTATGCAGAAAATATTAAAGGGTTGATTGTTATTACTTGCTCATCTCGTGTAAAAGCGTCAAAATATGCAATAGAAAAGTTTGGGGTACAAAATATTATCCTTGATGATGCTTTTCAACACAGAAAAATTCAAAGAGATAAAAATATTTTATTAATAGATAGTGAAAAACGCTTTGGTAATGCCAAACAACTTCCACAAGGACCACTTAGAGAAAGCGTAGAAAATTTAAAAAGAGCTGACAAAATTGTTATTATGTCAAAGGGTTCTAACAACTACGAGAATGTAATTGAATTTGCAAAAGAATTGAACGCTACGATTTGTGATGCAGGTCCAGCTGAAGTTTATAATATTAAAACCGGTGTTCATTTAGCTAATGGAGTTACCGCAACAGCAGTTTGTGCAATTGGTCAACCTGAACAATTCTTCAACTTCTTAACACCTAGATTTAATATCGTTAAAAAGGTTGTCTTTGATGACCACCATTCATATTCAAAAAAAGAACTTGAAAATATTAAAATGCCAATAATTACAACTGAAAAAGATGCCGTAAAAATTAAAGATTTTGATTTAGACAATGTATATGCGTTAAAACTAAGACTTAGCTTAAATTGTAGAGAACTTTTAAATGATTGACGAAATTGTTTCAATTTTAAAAAATGCTAACTTAAAACAAAGCGATTTTGTTAAACTTATGGAGAATTTTAAAAATCCATATTTAGTTCTTATTGCTTGTATTTTAAGTCTTAGAACAAATGACAAAACTACATACCCAGCGACTTTAAGAATGCTAGAACTTGCGAAAACCCCTGAAGAAATGGTAAAGGTAAAAGTCAAGGATTTAGAAAAAGCAATCTATCCAGTAGGGTTTTACGGAAATAAAGCAAAACAAATTATTCAATTATCAAAAGAACTTGTAGAAAATTATAATTCTGAAGTACCTAATACAATAGAGGAATTAATCAAATTTAAAGGTGTCGGTAGAAAAACTGCAAATCTTGTTCTTGCAAAAGGTTTTAATTTGCCAGCAATCTGTGTTGATGTGCATGTTCATAGAATTTTTAATAGATTAGGATATGTGAATACAAAAACTCCTGAAGAAACAGAATTTGCGTTAAGAGAAAAATTACCTAAAAAATATTGGATTGATATAAATACGTTAATCGTGACTTTTGGACAAAATATTTGCAAGCCTCAAAGACCTCTTTGTGGTGAATGTCCAATATCATCTTATTGTCCATCAAAAATTGGTTAAGAATTGCAAAAAATTTTACACGAATAATATTATTTGTTATTCTTATATTGACTATATAGGGAGATATTATGAAACGTTTTATAGCAATACTTGCAGTAATTTTATTTATACAAGGTTCTTCTACTGAAGCAAAAATGACTTCAGAAGCACATGCACATTATCAAAATGCTTGTCAATTAGAATATCAACATAAATACGAAGAAGCCATTCAGTTGATTTACGAGGCTATTAAAGAAAATGGCGATGATGCAATTTTGTATACAAAACTTGCTGGTTTATATACCGATTTAGGTGATAACCAAAACGCTTTAGCTGCTTATAAAAAAGCTATTAAACTAAGACCAAATGATGCATTCATTTATATTAGTATTGGTAATATTCTTCAAAACATGAACGATTTTGACAACGCTTATAAATCATATATGCAAGCAATGGAGCTATTTCCAAGCTATAAATATAATTACGTAAATATTGCAAATATTTTATATCTACAAGGTAATTACTCACAAGCAATTGAAAATTATCAATCCTTCTTGAGTGCATATCCTGACCACTACGAAGCTAGAGAAAATCTTGCTAATTCATATTTGAGAAATAATGATTATCTTAAAGCAATTGATGAATTTGCATCCTTATATTCAAAAAATCCTACTTTATTTAAAGATTATGCTTCTTACGGTTATGCTTTATTTAAGGAAAAACAATATTCAACTGCGATTGATATGTTTAAATTAGCCTTGAGAAACAATCCTGATAATGTTTCAACTATGAGCTATTTAGCAATTTCTTATCAAGAAGTAAAAAGATACAATGATGCTAAAAACATGTTTGACAAGGTTTTTGAGCTTAAACCAGATTGCCATGGGTTAAGATTCAACTATGCTCAATTACTTGCAGATATGAAAGATATTGATGGTGCAATAGCCCAATACAATATGTATTTAAAAGCTTATCCAGAAGATATAAATGCCTACATTCAATTAGGTATGTTGTATAAAAATAATAAAAAATATGATGATGCAATTGCTACATTTGGCAAAGTCTTAGCAAAAGATCCAACTGATATGAAATCAGAAAAAGCTTTAGCAGAAGCTTACCACGCCAAAGGTGATTATATAAACGCTCTAAAACATTATGATATTGTATTAGAAAACGAAGAAAATCGTGAAGCCCTAGCTAACAAAGCGTTGGTCTTGCATGCTTTGAAAAAATATGACCAAGCAATTAGCTTATATTATGATTTGTTAGCAGAGCAATCTAACGACAGATTGAGAAACAATTTAGTTGAAGCTCTTTGCATAAAAGGTGATACTTTTTTAGTAAAATCTGATTACAAAAATGCTTTAACATATTTTGACAAAGCCGTAGAAGTTAATCCAAATTCTGCAAAAGCTTATTTTGGATTAGCACAAGCTCATGATAGCTTAAACTTTAGAGATAGAGCTAATGAATACTATCAAAAAGCAATAGAACTTGCTCCTGATAACAAGTCTTATAAAACAGCTTATGATGGATTTAAACAGTCATTAACAGAAAACGATAAGACTCTTGAAGCTAATGAAACTCAACCGGCAACTTCAACTGCAACACAAACAGTAAATATCTCTAATGAAGGGCATGATTCAAGTCCAGCAAAAATTGACAACAAAATTGATTCTTTAATGATAAAAGATAAAGAAAATCAAATTAACGACAGAGCAAAAGAGTTAATTGCAGAGGGAGATACTTTATATAAACAAACTCGATTTGATGAAGCTCTAGCAAACTATCTTGACGCATTAAAAATCAATTCTAATGATGCTACAACCGCATTTAAGGTTGGTAATTTGTATAAAATGCAAAATGATATAGATAACGCAATTGATTACTATAAAAAGGCTATTTCATTAAACAAAAATTATGCTGATGCATGGTTTAATTTGGGTTTATCTTATGCAACTTTAAATAACTACAGATTATGCAGAGAAAGCTTTAACAAAGTTATTGCCCTAAATCCTAATTATGCAAACGCTTATTATGCAATGGCCTTGAGTTATGAAAAAGATGGTGATAACGCAAATGCGGTTAAATATTACAAATCTTACAATGACCTAGTTACTGATGAAAAAACTAAAAAAGCTATTTCTAGTAAGATTTCTGCATTAGAAGCTAAAATGTAATGAAGAAAATTATTGTTTCAATATTTTTTATATTGTTTGTTGCAACGGGTTGCATAAACAAAAATGCTGTCATTATTTTTAATGATGAGCCATTTTCTCGTGACAATTTTAATCAGGTTAAAACAAATTTTAGACAAGGCGAGAAAATCTATTACTTGTTTGCAACTAAAAAGGATTTGACTTCACCGTATATAAGAGTACAAGTTTCAACTGTTGTCGATAAAACCTCATATCTTTTTTATAGACCTTATTGGTCAGGTGATTACCGACTTATGAAAGATGAAGTTAATTACTATTCTGACTACGTTGTAATTCACTCTAGAGGAAAATATATGATGCAAATATTTAAGATGGAAGACTTACATCATCCGCTTGCTTTTGCATTCTTTGTTGTAAATTAAGGCTTTTCAAAGACTACGACCGACCAATTACCATTTTGTTCGTATTTTGTCATTTTTAAATCCTCATACATTTTTTTTACTAAAAAGTTTTTTACATAAGAAAAAATTAAATATGGTTGAGGATAGTTTTTGTAGGCGTTTTTATTTGATGCGATTGAATATATCTGAACATCACTCAGCATTGAAACAGAGTTTAGAAATACTACTGCAATTTTTCTTCCACTTTTTAGATTTTGATAAAATTCCTCCTCAACTTTTGAAGTGAAATATGGATTTGTGTTTGATGTATAAACGGATTGATATAGTTTTTTACCATTTAGTACCGCTTGTTCGTATGTTGTATTTGGAGTTAAGTAATAAAAGAAATTACCTTTGTGAATTTCTCTGATTTCATATTCAGAATAGTCAAAATATTTTGAAAATCTTTCTCTTGGATAGTATGTAAATAAAATAATATCATTTGGCTTTAGTTGAGAATGTTCTAACAATTCCGCAACAAGCTTATTTGATTCAGGTTTATAGAAATTTTGCTGAAAAGTTTTTGTAAAAAGAATTGAAATATTTAATAAAAATAAGGCAATTATCAACCCATATTTTAAATATTTTCTTTTTATATTCAACAATCCGAATAACGCTAAAAAGATTAGCGTTGGATAAACTTCGGTGTTGTATTTAGTTAAGAAAACAAATTTTGAACTAAAAGATGCCAAAATTAGTACAATAGTTGGGATTGTTGCCATTAAAAATAGGCTTTTTGTGTATTCGTTTTCAATAAATAGCGAATTTATAAGACCAATTATACAAATTGTTGCCGGAATAACGCCAAGCAAGAAAAATCCCCATCCAATGGCACCAAAGAAGTTTGCTGGTGCATTTATTAGGTTTACAAGATAATTTGAATATATATCAGTAAACATAAAGGCTAATTTTGATAGCGAAGAAACTCCCCACCATTGGGAAAATGATATTGTTGTAAATATCTTTATAAAAACAGGAGTTAATAAAAGAAATAATATCCCAATTGAAAGGAATATGTTTCTTGTGTATTTTAAGTTTCTATCTTTTAAATAATATGCAACCACAAACATATTTGTTAAAACGTAAATAAAACCTAATGTATGAGTTAGTAAAATCAAAACATTAAATAAGATATAGAAGATTATATTTTTTTTGTCCTTGTCATCTTCTAGTAGTTTTATTGTATAAAGTAATGATAAAGCTGATAACAAGAATATTAATGAATATGGTCTAACTTCATAAGAATAATAAATAACAAACGCACTTATTGCGGTAAATAAAGCACATAAATAGCCTAAAATTCTATTTTTTTGATTGCCTACAAAGAACATTACAAAGATACTTATAAACCCTGTAATAAATGAACTTAGTCTTAAAACTACATCACTATTACCAAGAATGCTTGTATATAGCTTTAGACAGATATAATACAATGGCATGTGACATTGAGAAAGGATACCTTTTATAAAAGGTAAAAACAGCGGTTGCTGAGAAATATACCAGCCAACGTATTCATCATTCCATAACCCTTGCACATTATCATAAGGTAATATTCTAAAATACAACCCAAGTACTGTTATTATTAATGTGGCTAAAATTGTAAAATTCATATTTTAATTATATAATATAAACAAAATTATGAAACTAATTATCCAAATACCTTGTTATAACGAAGAAAAAACACTACCTATCACAATAAACTCATTACCAAAAACAATCGAGGGCATTGATGAAATTGAGGTGTTAATTATTGACGACGGTTCTACTGATAACACAGTAAAAGTCGCAAAAGAACTTGGTATAAAGCATATCCACTCTCTAAATAAAAATTATGGACTCGCAAGAGCTTTTTCAGTTGGTTTAAATAAAGGAATAGAACTTGGTGCTGATATTATCGTTAATACTGATGCAGATAATCAGTATTGTGCAGAGGATATTTTAAAACTTGTAAAACCAATTCTTGAAAATAGAGCAGATATGGTAATTGGAGAACGTCCAATTTCTGATATTAAACATTTTTCATTTGTAAAAAAATGCTTGCAAAAACTAGGTTCAAAAGTTATGAGCATAATTAGTGGTGTGCAAATAAATGACGCTCCTAGCGGATTTAGAGCTTTTTCTAGAAGAACAGCTTTAAATATAAATGTATTTGATAATTACACATACACTCTTGAAACTATCATTCAAGCAAACGCAAAAGGTCTTGTGATAGAAAATGTTCCAATAAAAGTTAATAAAGAGGAACGTCCATCAAGACTTATTTCAAACATCTTTGTATACATTTTGCGTTCAATTTTAACAATGATAAGAATGTTTGTAGTGTATAGACCATTCAGGTTTTTTGCAATAATTTCATCTATCTTTTTAATCTTAGGCTTATTAATTGGCGGAAGATTTTTATATTATTACGCAATCGGAGAGGGTTCTGGACACGTACAATCCTTAATCCTAGCCTCAATTTTAATTATAACTGGTGTGCAAACCTCAGTAATTGCGATAGCATCAGACTTGCTTTCTATAAATAGAAAGCTTTTAGAAGATATTCAAATGAGATTGAAAAATAAATAATTAAGCGATTGAAGCTAATTTTTTATCGTTATCAACAACGTTTTGAGGTAAACCAACGTGGTGAATACGAGGAATAATATAATCTTCGTTAAATTCGATAGGTTCATCCATGTTATCGTCTGTATCGTTGCATACAAAGATTAATTTTCCATCTGGAGCAAGTTTAGCACCGATAACTGTAATTTCGTGACCGCCTAAAACTTTGTTTTCTTCATCCATTTCAGTATAACCAATGATAACATTTTCACCTTGTGCTAAAGATTTTAATAAACTTCTTTTAACTGTATTAGCATCAGTTGTATGACCAACTAAAACCGCAGCTTGGCTACCATCTTTGTTTTCAACAGTTTTTACATCTTGGAAAGTAACTGAAGTTTTTGCTTTATCACCGATAACTGATTCAGTAAATGTTTTTTCAATTTCAACTAAGCCTCTGTCATCAGGGCTAAAAGAACCAATTCTTCTATCTGTTAAAGCATTATAAGTTTGTTGAGAACCAATGTTCATAAAAGTAGATTGCATTAAAACATCAACTACTGAACGTTCGCCAGCATCTTTATAAGAGTTTTGAATTTGAGCTCTTATAATTGCATTTTTGTCAGGAGCAACAGTAACTACAGCTTTATCTTCACCTTTCATTTGATAAGGGATTTTAAAGTTGTCTAATAACCAAATTGAATCTTGTTTGTTTTCGCATAAACTGTTTAAAGAGATTTCTTTTGTTGCAGACATTTTTTCAGAGCTAAAACCTTCTGCTAATCTTGCAAATTCAGCTGGCATTTGGCTTGCTAAATTGTATTCGATAGAAGCAGCAACGCAACAACCTGAATTTTTAACGTTTTGTTCTGCTTTAACTGCATTAAAATCTTTGTTTTCGTCTTGTGATTGATAATCAGCTACTGCATCTTGTAAATGAGCTGGAATATCACCGAATTTTTGAGTGATTTTAAATGGATTAGCTAATGTTTTAACTGTTTCATTTAATACAACTTTTGCATCAAGACCTTTTGCTCTAGGGTTGGTAATAATATTGTGCAAATTGTCTAATGTTGAAGTTTTATCATTTGAATTATTGTTTAATAAAATACCTGTTTTTAATAATAAATTAGCAGCTTGTCTACCGTCTTTGTCAAGATTAGCTACTAAATCAGAATATTTTGCTATGTCAGCTTTTGAATTTAATTGAGTTTGAATTGTTGCATTGTGTTGTAATGCTTGATAAGTTGGAGCTTGGATAGGATTTTGTGCATAGTTTTGAACATTTGCAGATTTAGAAGCGTTTCCAAAAGAAACTCTTGAAGATGCAATATTCAAATTGTTTAATTTAAAGAAATTAGCTTGCACTATTATTACCTACCTTATGTTTATATAAAAAATATTTTTATAGAAAAATTGCCTTTTTTGAGCTAAAATTATTAACAATGGTAACAAATTCTATACAAAACAAAATAAAACCAATGACTCGTGAGCAAATAATTATTGCAATCGATAGACTTACTCGCTTTAAGCCTACAGTTGATAAGTATTTGAGAGTTTTTAAAGAAACTATTTTAAACAACCTTATTACCCCAAGTTTTAAGAAAAAAGATTTAGACGAAATGGATTTTTCAAAAATTTCTGAACTTGCTACAGAAATCATTAACTATTCTCTAAAAGAATTAAACGTTTTTGAAAATGATGATTTAACCTTAAATAAAAAATTAAATGATTACGAAAATACTGTTTTTGTAAATTCAGAGGAAACACAGAATCTTTTAAACAATAAAATTAGCTATAAATCAGCCTTAAAACTGTTTACAGAAGAAGATTTAAAAGTTAAAAATTTGTTATGGCTATCTAAACTATCTGTTGAAGAAAATTCACCAGAAATGAGAAAAAAATATTCAACACATTTTCCATTACAAAAAATTATAATTGCAGAGGGAATAACAGAAGAAATTTTACTTCCGGTTTTTGCAAAAATTCTTGGTGTTGATTTTGATAAATATGGATTTCATATAATTTCAGCAGGTGGCAAAAACCAAGTTGTAAAAGCTTTTTATCAATATTCAGAGATTTTAAGATTACCAATATTTGTATTATTAGATAATGACGCTAAAGAAAACCTAGAACAAATTAAGCCAAAAGTTAGACCAATAGATAAAATTCACCTTGTTCAATCAGGCGAATTTGAAGATTTACTTCCTCAAAATCTTATTTTAAGAACTCTGAATAATCACTTAAAAAATCTGTCATTTGTTGAAGTATCAGATTTTGATAGCGAACTATCTACAGTAAAAAACTTAGAAGAAATCTACAAGGAAAAAGGCTTAGAAGATTTTAAAAAGTCAGATTTCGCACATCTTATAAGTGAAAATGTAAAAACGAAAGATGATTTATCGCCTGAAATTTTAAACATTATAGAAGAATTAAAGGCTTAATCTCTTAAATAAGTACCCTCTCTAACTTGACGCATATAGTATTTAACTCCACTTGTAAGCATCAAATCAGGTTCTGTCATACAAAACGAATCAAATAAAACCATCGCTTTTTGTTTATTTCCAGCTTCAAGATACATAAATCCTAGCAATACTTTATCAAGTACATTTTTACTTCTTGAATAAAATTGAATTTTGCTAGATAAAGCCCCCATTTGTTTATAGGCTTTTGCAAGATTTTTGTAATATTCAATATTTAGTGGGTAAAGTGTTCTTGCACTTTCATAACATTGAGCAGCGTATCTGCTAAATTCTAATCGATAATAAACATTACCAAGATTGTTGAAATAAACGGCTGTAGCTTGCGTATTTGGGTTTAAATCAATCGCCATTTTAAATTCTTTTACTGCAGCATAATAATTACCTTGTTCAAAATAAACAAGCCCGTAATTATTGTGTATAAAAGCATTTTTCTGGGAATCAATAACCTCAACATCAGGTTTTGAATATCCAACAGCAAAAACACAAACAAATAAAAGTAAAAATACTTTTATAGCTTTTATCATAATATTTCAAGTTCCATATTTTCGTAAGCAAAGTATGCTTTGTCAGCCATATTACCGTAAAAAGATGCCAAACCATCAAGTTTTTCATCATTATAATTTGGATCATAATGGAAAAATACTAATTTACTAGCATTTGCATAGTTTTGACATTCAAGAGCCATATCAAAAGTAGAATGACCGTAGCCTTGTTTTGGATGATATGGATTTAAGTAATCCTCAGTTGTGTATTGTGCATCGTGAATTAAAACATCACAATTTCTAGCAAATTTAGTTAATTTTTTATCCCCACCAAAATATGTTTCTTTATCTGATGCATAAACAAGCGAACGACCTCTATAAGTGATTTTGTAAATCATTACACCGTCTTGAGGGTGAGCTAGAGATTTGTAGCACGTAATTAAAACATCGTCTTCATGCAATTGAATATCATCAGGCTTTTCAACCCTAAGAACAATAGGTTCTGTTCCATGTCTTAAAATAATAGCCGTATTTGAAGTAATATTTGAAATATTTAAGTTTGCGGCAATATCACCTAAATCAACTGGGAACGATTTTGTAAATAAGATTTCTGCCAAACCATCAGCCAATTCGTCGCTATAATTTGATGCCCCAAAAACATTGATTTTTGATGAAGCTAAGTGAGCTGGAGTAAAGAACGTAAAGCCTTGAATATGGTCGAGGTGAATATGGCTTAGTAAAAGAGTTGCTTCAATTGGTTTTCTTGTATTTTCGTCATTACCTGACACAAGATACTTTTGCATTAACTCATTACCTAATTCAATAAGTCCAGTTCCAGCATCAAGAATAATTAAATGTCCATTAACATTAACCTCAACACAAGCTGTGTTTCCGCCAAATTTCATAAATTCTTTATTTGCTCTAGGGTGAGAACCTCTTACACCTCTAAACTTTACTCTAAACTCATTTGCCATAATGATTTATAACCTTTCTATTTCATAGGTATGCGTTCTGTCTTTTGATTCTCCGTAATATAATTTTGAAGAGAATACCATTAATTTTGCTTTCTTTTGCAAGTTTTTCAAATTTGTTTCTTTAAATGTTATATCAAATACAACTTTTTTCTTTTGATTTGTAACATTAATTATTCTAAAAGAATTTGGATATGATACTAAAGCTGGTGTTGATACGAACAACATATTATCTTTTTGAACAATTTTTGTTGTGTGATAATGACCAGTAAAAATACCCATTGGATTTTTATATTTTTCTAAAATAGCTAACAATTCATCGCTATTTAAAAGCTTATGATTAGGACTTTCAAATGGTTCAATTACAGGAACATGTGTAAAAATTAAAACAGTTGAATCTTTTGCAGTTTTTAACTGTTTATCTAACCATTTTAATTGAACTTCATCAATATAACCATTTGCTGTAACTCTATCATCAATAATAGAGTCAAGTACGATAACCTTGTATCCAGTTTTTGGAGTAAAAGCATAGTACATTTTATTAAATTTAAAGTTTTTGTTATTTTCTCTTAAAATGCTGTTATATAAGGTTTTTGTCAAATATCCACCCACACAAGTATCATGGTTTCCTAGAGTTGCATACCAAGGATATTTTAAAGTATTAGCCTCTTTTACGAAACTTCTTAATTCTTTTTCGTAAGGTGTATTTATCTGATCACCGGTAAACATAACAAAATCAACATTTGGAGTTGCATTGATTTGTGTAATTACATCATTTAAGATTTCAGGTGATTCTTTTGTTAAACGGTATAAAGTATTTGTACCATTTGACGCATAATGCACATCACTAACATGAGCAAAAGTAAGACCAGCAGAAGATGCAGCATTAGTAACTTGTATACCCCATGTAGTAATAACCACAAACAAGAAAACAAGGATAATATTACTTAACTTATCAAAAAATCCACTTTGTTTTTTTCTTCTCATAATTATTAATCTCTATCACAATGTTTTCAAACATTATAAAACAAATATAATAATCTTGCACAAATATTTCAATAACTTAAAATTAATTGTTAGCAATTTCTTCAATCAAGCTATGAGCCTGGTTTGGAACATGTGCACCACAAGAGTTCCATAATAAAACATTTAATTGAACACTCTTATCAATACCCGCAAACTCGTAATGACAAGTACCTTGAATCATATTTTGTGTACCATCAGAATATGGAGTAAAGAATTTACAGCATTGACAAATATTTAGGGTAAAATTGTAATCTCTTAATTTATCTACTAATTCTTTAATTGCTTCATTCATTCTTAAGTGTTTTGAAGTTGTGAATTTTTTGTTTTTATATCTAAATACAACTTTAGACATATCGTTTTCAACGATTAATTCTAATTTGCAAGGCAATTTTCTCTTTTTAAGCGTTGCCTCAACATTAACAACATATTTTTGTTTGTCTGATTTTTTACTCATCACTAATTTAGCTATAAAGCTAATGATTGGGAAACTTAAGATAATCTTACCCAAGGCATATAACGGGTACAAACACAAATACAAATAATCTTTACCTCTTAAATCTGCACTAATAAGACTCAAGAAGAACCCTGCGACCAAACATAAGCAAGTAACTAATACGACTTCAGATGATACAAAGAAGTAATATTTAAGTGAAAATGCGATAATAAAAGAATAACCTAGTATCAATAGTAAACAGTTTGGATTTAATAAAGAATAAACGAATTCAATATAAGAAAAATTCAAAGTTCTTGTAGTTGAAAAACAATTTTTAAATAATTTTAATCTAGAGAAAAGAGTCGGTCTTTCTAACTCAATATCAGAAGATGTTGAATAACATCTAATATTAGGATTAAAATAGCATTGTTTTTTGATTTTTGATAATAATAAACTATATTTTAATTCGGACTCTACGTTTTTAAAATCAATACTACCAATCGCATCAACTAATTCTTTTTTTATGACTAAGATTTTTGAATTAATCGCATTTGCAAGTCCAAGCATACTTCTTGAATTGCGTAAGAAGTTATCCATATAAATTGAATAAACTCTTTTAATTTTGTTAACAAGGTTTTGTCTGTGATTTTGATATACAACAGAACCTGTAATAACATCATTTTTAGACAATGCATAGTTTATAGAAGTTAAGAAATCTGTATTAATATATTTATCAACGTCTAAAAATACATACGCATCAATGTTATCGTTAGTAATTAATTTCTCTAATAAAATCGAGTAAGATGCATCTTGGCCAATTAACCCGCCCTCGTTCAATTCCAAAACATTTACAGAGGATTTTAAAGATAGAAAGTCTTGCGAACCATCTGTACAATTATCAAGAATGACATAAGTTTGGAAGTTATTTATTGCATAATCTTGACGTCTTAATTGATTTAAAATCTTTTCTAAATCTTTAAGTTGATTGTGAGCATAGACAACAACACAAAGCTGTTTTTTCTCAATATTATAAGCCACTACATCATCAATTTTTGATTTTTTAGTGTTCAAATTGCGAACAGATAAAATCAAAAAATAGATTGAAAATACTGCTATATATATATATAAGGCGTTTATTAATAATTCCATTTTACTTACCTACAAAAACATTGTACGTAAAATATAAGAAAATTACCATATTTATTTTCAATAATGTAATATTAATAAATATTTTGTTTAAAAATTTTTCATTTCGTGCAATATTGTTATTAGGGAAAAGGAGATATTATGCAAGAATTTGTATTTTATGATGGAAAATTTATCGAAAAAGAAAAAGCTAGTTTACCAATTATGACACACGCATTTTTGTATGGTACAGGCGTTTTTGAAGGTATTAGAGCTTATTACAACAAAGAAGAAGACCAATTATACGCCTTCAGAGTAAAAGAACACTTTGAAAGACTTATGAGAAGTGCACATGTTATGTATATGGAAAATCCATTTACTCTTGAAGAATATTGCGAAAACCTAAAAGAACTTTTAAAGAAAAACAACTATAGACAAGATGTTTATATCAGACCTAACTTGTTTAAAGCAGCAGAAAAAATTGGTCCGGGTTTATTGAATAACAAAGATTCATACTTATTATTCACATTACCAATGGGCGATTACATTGATACAGCAAAAGGTTTAAAAGTTTGCGTATCTAACTGGAGAAGAAATTCAGACAACGCAATTCCACCTAGAGCAAAAGTTTCAGGTGCTTATGCAAATACAGCATTAATTAAATCAGATGCTCAATTGTCAGGTTTTGATGATGCAATCGTACTTGACGAAAACGGAAGAGTTACAGAGGGTTCTGCTATGAACTTATTCTTAGTTCAAAACGGAAAACTTGTTACTTCTAGAACGACTGATAACATCTTAATTGGTGTTACTCGTAACACAGTTATGCAAATCGCAAAAGATGCAGGTATTGAAGTTGAAGAAAGAGAAGTTTCAAGAACTGAATTATACACATCAGATGAAGCATTCTATTGTGGTACAGGTGCTCAAATCAGCCCTATTGTTTCTATTGATCATAGAAAACTTGGTACAGGTGAAGTTGGACCTATCGCAAGCAAACTTCAAAAACTATATTTTGATACAGTAAAAGGTAAAGTCGACAAATACAAAGAATGGTGCATGCCAATTTATGATTAATTTTTTAGGACTATGTGTTCAAAATTTAATTACATCTATTAAATACTTGTTTTCAAAACAAGTACGACTTTCGTCAGTAATTTCACAAGCAGCAGCAATAAGCTATGATTCATTAACAATAGCGTTAACAATCACTTTTATTGCTGCTGTTGTTATAACTATTCAAGTTGCAAAACAATTTTTAATGTCAGGGGCTGATACTTATATTGGCGGAACAATTACCGTTGTTATGATTAGAGAAATTGCCCCAGGGTTTGTTGCACTAGCAATTGGTGCAAGAGCTGGTACTGCAATAAGTGCTGAAATTGCTAATATGCAAGTTACAGAGCAAGTTGACGCCATTAAGACTTTGAAAGTTGACCCTGTTGGTTATTATTTTACTCCTAGACTTATTTCTGCTGCAATTACTGTTCCTATGGTAGTTTTAATTGCAGAATTGATTGGTATTTTAGGGGGACTAATTGTTTCTTACTATACAATTGGTTTGCATCCTTATAGATACCTTAACTCTGTTTGGCTATGGCTTGAAATGAAAGATGTTTATATCAGCTTGTTTAAAGCTTTTGTCTTTGGTATTTTGATTGCACTTGTTTGTGCAACACAAGGTTATTTAACAAAAGGTGGAGCAAAAGAAGTTGGTATTTCTACAACTCAGGCTGCAATAAAATCGACCATCTATATGCTGATGGTCGACTTTATCATAAATTTAGTTTTCTACGTATTTTAATTAAGCATCTTCATCTTGTAAGTATTTATAATCTAATAAACTACCAGTTGAAGTAGAACTTGTTTCGTAGAATGTTGACATGTTAGATAACATTTTTTCTAACTCTTCTTTACGTTGTTTTTCTTTTTCAGAACGGTTGCTAAAATCTTGAATTTCAGCCTCAGTTACTTTGCCGTCCTTGTTTGTATCGATTTCATCAAAGTATTGAGTTACTGTGTTTAATAATGAGGAACTCATACCTGTTGATGTTCCAAGAGTGCAAAGTTGTTCTTTTGTCATACCAGTCGTAGATAATGAATTAGTAAAATTTTGCAACTCTTGTGCACTAATTACGCCATCACCATCTTTGTCAAATTGTGAGAAATTTGTTGTTAAATATGATTTAAAACTTGTTCCTAATGAATTACTTGTTAAAGCTGTAGAAGCTTTTGTGCTGTTTAAATTTGCAAGAGTAACACCGTCTTTAAATGTATTTGCTAATACAGAATATGTATTGTTAATACCTGAAGAAACTCCTGTAAATAATGATGCACCATTTAATCTTGCCATGTTTTTCTCTCCTGTATAATACCTTCTTGACTATATATTAATAATATTTTTCTCAAAATCAACCATATATATAGATTATTTTTTGCAAAATATTGGAGTTTTTTCTAATGAAAAATAAATTAAATAACCTAAAATTAGATTATGGAACTTTACATAACCAATAATTGTATTAATTGTGGAGCATGTAACCAAATTTATAATGAAGTCTTTGATATGACTAAATACGGTGCAGTTCCAAATAATGAAAAAATTAAAAATGAAGATAAATGTTATGACGCTATCTTTTTCTGCCCAGTTGGTGCAATTCACCTAAAATAAACTATCTAATTCTACCCTCGAAATCTTCAATGCCATATTTTTTAGCAATAAAGGATAAAATTTCTATATTAATAATATCGTGCAAAAAAGCGATAGTAACCGCATTGGTTCTATCTTTTGCATGAACTTTTTGAAAAATTATTTCAAGAGTTTTCTTTACTGCACCAATACTTACAGAAAGTATTTGAGCAATTTCTTTGTTTTTGAAACCTAAACTAGCTAGAGATAAATATTCAATCTCTCTGTCAGTTAATACACATTTACTAAACTCTGAAATAGGTTCTTTTAATATATTTGTTCCAGCCATATAACTATCATATAATTTACTTTTAACGCAAGTACTAGGTAAAAGACTAGTATCATATTTATAAAACAAAAAACAATTCTTTCGGCTAGGTCAAATTTTATACTTAAAAATTTTGACTAAGCTTGTTATTACTAGGATAGCAAATAAATAATGAAAAATTATATTTTAATTGTTATTTATAAAAGATTTTGTCACAAAGCTTAATATAGACTTGTTTTCGACACTAATAAACTTAACAAACTTTAACTATTTTACTATTAAAAGCTAAAATTTTTAGAAATTTTTAATACTTACTACGTCATGCCAAGGGTAAATCTCAGTAATAACTTTAATGTCATGCTAATTTTATGAAACTTTCCTTTACTTTTTTATATTATGTCATTGCGAGCGAAATTTCGGACTAGTGAGCGTAGTTGTCATTGCTGTACATGTCAAGCAATTAGTTACATGTTTGGTTAAATTCTTTT
>ERZ808278.798-NODE-798-length-16812-cov-5.008056_pt1 | contig 16812 bp, 26 predicted proteins | sample MGYA00521239_ERZ808278 | MGnify/ENA primary metagenome ERZ808278 (study PRJEB31516, sample SAMN03275600) | gut metagenome | biome: mammalia-associated habitat; material: feces | host: Papio cynocephalus | place: Kenya | collected 2012-07-17 ... | reverse complement strand
TCAACCTCAACGATGCAAGCAAGCTGGGGATTGCGCAGAAGATTGGCAAGATGGTTGGCTTGGACGACGCACTGCCCAAAGCGGTGAACGCAGGAACGGAGCTTTCAGTCACTCACGCTGCCACAGACCTCCTGAAAGAGCACAACGTCGGTATTTCCGCACAATCCTTTAACCGAATGTTGGAGATTAAGGGCATTGTGAAGAAAGCCACTCGCCCTGGCAAGCAAGGAAAGGTTCACAAGTGGTACGTGATCACTCCTGCTTTCGGCAAGTACGGCGAAAACCAGCAAGACCCGAACCACCAGCAGCAGACGCAGATACGATGGTACGACGCACTCTTTTGCGAGTTGCTCAACATCGTTGGCTTCAACAAGCAAGCACTGCTGAGCATAAAGTAGATACTTTTTTGCGCTTATTGCAAGTTTGTGGTTTCCCAATGTTAATTAATCACAAAAAGACAAATTGGTATTTTTAGTTATCAACAGATGTCCACAGATACCAACAGATACCATCATTTAACACTTGTTTGCGGTATTTGGAAGAATGGCTGCGGTGGCTTACTTTTGCAATCGCTTTAGAAGTCACGCGCTAAAAGCACGAACGGAGAATTATCCTGGCGCAAGCCATTCAGATAAATTCAGTTAAGCCCTATCCGAAGTTTGGAGCGTGACCCAAGCGGACGATATGGCTTAACGCTTTTCATGATGCAGATGAAAACAAACCAAGTAATGAAACGACCAATGGGTAACTTTTTGGTCGAGCAGAGAACGAAGGATAGTATGTTCAATGCGGTTTCTTTTGATGAACTTATGAATAAAGATGTAGAGTTGGAAAACTTTTCTTCTCTTAAAAATGAGTTTAAGAAAAAGAAAGAATGGAATCACGAATCTTTGCTTTCTTTTCAAAGCAGACTTTTTGTTTGTCTTTGTCCTAACGAAGATAGAGAAGAACTTTGTGAGATTATGAATGAAATTTCTAAATGGATTGCTATGACAACTCCTATCAGATTTTCGATTAATTCTTCTACAACTAAGTCTTGCAAGGAATGTGGTTTTAAAACATACATTATGATAGACCATAATACTGGTTTTTATAAAATTGGGAAGTCGAAAAATCCTTGTTTTAGAGAAAAGACTTTACAATCAGAAAAACCAACAATAGAGATGATTCTTATTATAAATCAAGACATCGAAAAAGAGTTACATCAGAAATATTCTGATAAACGAGTAAGAGGAGAGTGGTTTCAATTAGACGACCAAGTGATTGAATACTTGCGAAAGAAGTATAGCGAGAAGCACCTCCCGAGTGTACTGAAATTACGGCAAAACAATTAGTATATTCATTTGCATCGATGGAAATTTCTCGGCACTGGCTTGTGAAAGTCGGTGCCGCTTATACAAAAACCAACTTTGGAAACATGATAAATTCGCAATTAGACTTCAGGCTCGAAGAAATCCTGCCTAAGTTCAAGAAGCCGATGCAGGAGAAGATAATGCACAGCATCAACCTTCTGCGAAAGGCAGAGAAGCTCGCCCTTGTATATGACCCGGAAAACGGGTTTTACAACACATTCAGCGGCGGCAAAGACAGTCAATGCCTCTACCATATCGTGAAACTCGCCGGTGTGAGGCATAAGACGCACATGAACCTTACGAGCGTTGACCCACCCGAGGTCATCCGCTTTGTGAGAACGCAATATCCAGACGTTGAACTCATCAAGCCCAAAGACAGCATTTTCAATCTTGCGGTAAAGATGAAGATATTGCCAACAATGCGAGTGCGCTGGTGTTGTGCCGAGTACAAGGAAACGGCAGGCGCAGGAAAGGTTACGTTGATCGGCATCCGCCATGCCGAGAGCACGCGCCGGGCAAAGCGGAACGAAGTTGAGATTAACAACAGAAAGTTCAGCGGAAATCTTGATGAGCTTGAAGAGTACCGCAAGGAGAATAATCACATTAGGCGCGGCCGCAAACCTAAAGGCTATAAGGAGGTTACTATTGTCAACGCGGACGGAGAGCGAGTGCTTGGCTGCATCCGCGGCAAGGAGTCTCTTCTTATTTCCCCTATCATAAATTGGTCGGATGATGATGTTTGGACTTTCCTGAACGCCCTCGACATCGCCCACTGCGAGCTCTATGACCAAGGCTTCCACCGTATCGGGTGTATCTGCTGCCCTATGTCGCCAGCCAAACAAAAGCGCAGGGATATAGAACGTTATCCTCATGTGAAGCGCGGCTGGATTAAGGCCATCAAGGCTATCCGAGATGGGGGGGGTATTCAAAGGAGAATTTATCTGGTGGAACATCAGAAGGGATTGGATCCCTCTCGCAAATGTCAGAGGATTGCTCAGGACGGGCAGGGGGGGGGTACGAATGGCGGCCTAACACCAACGGGTTCTTCATCAACGGCAAAGCCATGCGAGCAGAAAACGCCTTTACCCCCCCCCCAGCACAACCAACGGACAAATCGCGGATTGTGGGCAATGCGGAACCCGAAGACGGGTTTTCGGAAAGCTCCTCGTCTGACCGCTTGCCTGAGGAGCAAGAGAACGAAATAGCGGAAAACATCTTCGACTGGTGGATTTCGGGCAAATCATACAAGAAATGGTACGCTGATAAATTCAGCCCGAAACTTGATTTCGGAGATTGAATATCAAAACGTTTATGTTCCTGTTTTAGTAACGCTTATGAAAAAAATCAATAAACTGCAACGCCCATCTTTCGTATGCCTGGTCATAGCAGTTTTGGGAGTATTGTTTTGCCTATTATCTGATAGGCTCGAATGTGCCATCATCTGGTGTGCAGCGGTTATCGCATGGGCGAATTGCCTCAAGGCGGAAAAGGATAACGAAATCCTTAGAACTCGCATTGACATCGAAGAGGAAATATCTGTGGATAGAAACAACCACGTACTTTCTCTCGAAGGCCGGCTGATTTTAATGGAGCTGAAAAACCAGGTCGCTGAGAAAATCTTGCTTAAAAAGACATACGAGACGGAATATCTCCGAGGCAATATGCCGCAGGAGGAGTATGAAAGAAAAGGCAAGAAGCTCCACGATGAATGCAAATACATAATGGACAGGGTCGAAAAGATCGTGAACGGGAAATGAGTACAGGTTCTGAAAGGGGAGGCTTGACGGCCTCCCCTTTTTGTTATCAAAAAGTGCACAAAATACACTATACTCCTTTCTCTTCGGTATCAGCGTTCACGTAGTCGATGACTTTTCTGTTTGCTTCGTCAATCTTCTTGTAGTCGAAAGAGATGTATAGATCCGTTGTCGTATTATCCCATTCGCTATGCCCAAGTGCCTTGCCAATTGTTTCCTTTGGTATGTCAAGCTCGGCTGCTATTGTAGCCCAGCTTCTTCTTGCAGTGTACCACACTATATCTTTATGTAGTGGGGTGATAGCCTTCTTGATTAATGCTCCTTTCTTGTTCTTCTCCATCTTGGTCGGGCCAATTCTCTTCAGATAGTCTCCGAGTGTTCTTCTGAAGCTGGCCTCTTTTGTCTGGTCGCCATCCAAAATGTAGAGAAGATGCTTTTCCCCCTTGTATTTCTTTATTATTTCCATGGCTTCCGGCTCAACCTTGATGTCGTAAAGCCTTCCAGTCTTGTTTCGTCTATACAGGAGCCGCCCATTCTTGATGCAGTCCGCAGGAAGTTCAAGAAGATCCGACAGGTTTATCCCAATGAGGTAGAAGCCGAGAACGAAAAGGTCGCGATATTTCTCCATGAAAGGCTCAACAGGAAAATTTTTATACTCTCGCATCTCTTTCGCGTTAAGGAACAAATATCTTTGACGTTCCGTCTTGATTTGGAATTTTCTGAATGGGTATTTCGTCGTGACTTCGTTGTCTATCGCCCAATTAAACACGGTTCTTATGTTTCTAAGGTCTATGCCTATACCATTGACGAGCCTTCCTTTGAGCAGCTCTGATGTTTGATAGCGTTCGAGCCACCCGCGATCTATGGTGTCAAAAGTCGCATGAGCGTCGAAACGTTCAATTCTTTTCTTCGTCGTCATGAAAACTTGCTTGGTACTTTCCTTCGCTTTAGTCTTCACATATTCGTCAAAATAGAACAAGATATTCCTCTCTGCCTCCGATGCCGCTCCTCCACTGACAATAGCTTTTAGGTGCGCTTTCATTAGCGGAACGGCCTCTCTGTCGTGATTAATCATGTACTCCTCGACGGCAGAATAGAGCTTTGTTAGCTTGAAGGTCTTCGCCCGATGATTAGGGACGGAAGAAGGGAAAACGAGCCCGTCAAACTTTTCTGAACTCTTCAAGCCGGTGAAGACTTGAAACCTCTTCTTGTTGTAAGACACGATGAAGTAGACGTATGTCGTCTTGCTTTCAACGTAAGTTTTAATACTGTTCATTGTTGTTTACTCACACGTTTTGCGAGTACTCACACTTTACTCACACATTTACTCACACACTTACCATCAAATTTCAACAGATTTAAACAATTTTTCCCATAAATCAAGCATGAGACTCGAATTAAATGGGGCTATTGAAAAGTGGTTTTGAAGTGTAAGTTGCTGATTTTTAGAGATTTACACAAGGGAGCGGAATACGGGAATCGAACCCGCCTCCCAGGCTTGGGAAAATCGCGATGTGATTTCGTAACGTATTTGTACTCTTGTTTTTACGATTTTTTTTATTTTCTATACTCACACGGTTACTCACAAATGAGCCTACGTAGGCCTGTGCGTAACCTTTGTCAATGAGGTTTTTGCCACATAAAAATGCCCTTACATCGTCTTCAGCGCGCCTATGACCTTGAAGACCTTGCGGATGGCCGACTTGGCTATCTCCTGGTCGTCGTAGTCCTCGTTGTAGGCGTGCAGGACGAAGTGGTCGTTGTCACTTCCGCCCTTGACCACCTTCACCGTGCGCATGTCGTTCGTGGTCATGATGGCATAGACCTCGTTGAGCGGAAGGAAGCTTTGCCAGTCGTTCACTTCCTTTAGGGCTATGATGTCCCCGTTGCTGATGAACGGCTTCATGCTGTCGCCTGACGTGCGGCACCAGAAGTCGGCCTTTTCATAGCCGGGGATAGAGATGTACTTTGACGGCACGTTTGGCTCGTCGTTGTACATCGCATCGTACCCCAACGCAAAATCAACGTCGTAGAACGGCTTCCCGTCCGCCGTGGCGCTTTGCCCGGCATCACATGGCTCAATCGCCCGTGCCTTGGCCATCATCTCGCCAAGGCCAAATTCCAACCATTCTTTACTTATCCCCGTCGCCTTCTCTATCAAAAGGAAATCGCGCTTGGTGAAAGGGGCTACACCTTTCATCTTTCTGTTAAAATTAGACGGCCCTATGCCGACGGTTACCGAAAAGGCATTTCTTGTCTGACCTCGGTCTGACATGACTTTTTCCAATCTTGCAATTAGCTCTTCATTCATAGTCATGTGTTTTAATGTTATATATGCAGCTAAAACCGACCGAAGTGTTTAGATATGTTAAAGTCAGACAAAAACAAACCGAAAAGTTTGCTAAAGTCAGACTTTATCCATACCTTTGCACTCGTGGTTCGGTTGAAGCAGCAAAGTAAGACCTACCACAAAAGGAAGGCGGTGCGACCAATTGCGGTTTATCTGTTAATACCACTGCAAATATACTGCTTTTGGCGCACACCTCCAAATTTTATCGGATATATTAAATAAAGCAAGATGAAAAAGTTGACAAAAGCAGATATTCTAAGCATCAAGCCTGGCAAGTTCAAGGTGTTCGTGCTTGACACTGCGAAAGCGGTAATATCTGCAAGGCAATACGTTTGGCAGATAGGCCACATAGAACCTCCGAATGGTGTTAGCGGTTACACCACGAAGGCCGACTACGAGAACAGGACGCTATACGTGAAAGCTCTCGCAAAAGAATAACCTAAACAATAGACGAGATGAACGAAATCGTTTTTCGCGGTGCCGACAACCAAGCAATAACAAGCAGCTTGTTGGTTGCTGAAAAGTTCGGGAAAGAGCACAGAGATGTCTTGAAGGCCATCCGAAACCTCATTGAGAGGAGTGCGCAAAATTCCGCCGTCCTCAAAATGTTCGAGGAAACAACCTACACAAACGAGCAGAACAAAGAGCAACCGATGTTCCTCATGAACCGAGACGGCTTCACCCTGCTGGCGATGGGCTTCACGGGAAAGAAGGCGATGCAATTCAAGCTGGACTACATCGACGCCTTCAACAAGATGGAGCAGGTTATCAAGGAGCAGGCTAAGCCGAAGTCGCAACTCGAAGTGCTCCAGATGTCCATCAATCAACTTGTGGAGCAAGAGCATCGTCTTTCAAGCGTTGAGCGCGATGTCGCTGACGTAAGGAAGTGGATTGACGAAACAAAGCAGGAACGAATTGAAAACGGAAGATTGCTTCTGCAAGCCGAGATTTCCGACAACAAGGTGCCTGAGGTCACGATGCGGAACAAGATCCGCAGGCTTGTCAACCAATATGCGGCAGCGACAAACACTGCGCAAAGGGATGTCTGGCACGACATCTACAACAACCTCTACTACGCCTACGGCATCAGCATCAAGCAGTACAAGGACGCAGATTGCAAAAGCAAATTGGATGTGGCAGAGAAGCATGGGTTCCTTGGAAAGATGTTTGATATTGTGTCAATGCTCGTTGGCTCAAAGAAAGGAGAGTGATGCGCTATGGTAAAAGAAATAGGAAGCGTCTGCAATACTAACGTTAGCGTAATAGGTGCGACTTGCTGCCACGAAGGTGTATGCGAAAAAATAATAACGCTTACGGCATACGGCGGATGCGACAAGGAGATTGAGGTTCTGTTATCGCAAAGCGATTGCATTGAGCTCATTGGCGAGTTATCTAAAGCATATTTTTGCCAAGACACTAAATAATACATCACCATGGCACAGGTACGCATCGAAGTGATAGAGAAGGTGGTGACGATGAAGGAAGTCGGGCAGGCGTTCCTTACGACAAAGTCGCTCATGGCCTATCTCGGAGGAGTGAGCAGGTACTTCCTGAAGGACTTGCGAGAGACGGGCGAGCTGCCTTACTACAAGGTGCGTGGCACAATCCTGTACAAGGTGAGCGACGTGGACAAGCTCCTCAAGAGAAACAAGATTACATGATCATTGGTAAATTGTGATATTATACTTGCTAAGAAGCGACTAAGTAGTACGTGAACATTTTATCTTCATGCGTTGTATGTTACGAGTTGATTAGTTCTCTAAAACAAAGTGAAGTTATTTTACCTTAGTCGCAACCCAAGAGTGGGTAGCGGGGTGTGGTTGAGACAGCCAGTCATCCCGAAAAGCCTCCAAGCGAAAGGCGCATGGTCTACGAGGGGTAGGGGAGCCACGGGTTCGATTCCCGATGGGGGCACAAGAGAATGAGAGGAAGAGAGTTCTTTGCTTATTGGTGACAAAATGGATGGCTTGTAAAAAAGTATCGGCGAGCGACCTCATCGTTGCCGTGACCCGAGAAAAGGACGCATGACCATCGAAAGACCTTCCTAAGGCATGAGTAGGGACAAGCGACGGCTAACTACCATCAGACGTTAACGATGGCAAGAGAAGCGTAACCGAAGTATGCAGAAGGCTGCCAGTCGGCTCTCACCGACAGGCAAAGACGATATGAGCAAAGAAACGTCTTACATAAAGCATAATTACTTGCACATGATAAGTGGCGAGTGGTGTCAACAGATGCACGCAGAGGCGAATACATGAGGGTAAGTCGCACAGAGGTGAGGTTCCGAAACCTCCTCGCTACCACATAACAACACATCATTATTAATTTCAAAAACAAACGAGTGAAGATAATAAGAAGCGTCAAGGTATGGCGCAAGAGCATAGATGAACTGAAAAGCCTCGGCTGTTTCGAGTTCGTGAAGGCTGACGAGAATGACCCCCGACAGGTGACGTGCCGTTTCAAGCACGGTGCGACAAAGGGCGCTCCTGTAGCCCACACTGGCGACTATATCGTGCAGTACGAGACGGGGCTATGGCAGAGAATGGGCGCGGCCGTGTACAAGGAACTCAGCTTCTCGCCCAACGCCAACATCAAAGGCTACACTTCAAGGAGCAAATCATGGTAAGGGTGATGCAACACAAGTACACCGACCGCAACGGAACGGAGTACGACAGCAGGGAAGAGTACCTGTACCATCAGATACTCCTCGCGGACAACAGGGTCAGCTGCATCCACAGACAAGCGAAGCTGCAAATTTTCAAGTCTATCTATATGTATGTGCCAAGGCAACTGAAAACAAAGGTCCGGTACGACAGGAGATTGATGGTGAGTGGCCATAGCTACAAACCCGACTTCATCTTCTGGGAAGACGGAAAGCTGGTCGTGTGCGACGTGAAAAGCAAATACACCCACGGACTAAGGGAGTTCCGCATCACGGCAAAGGGCATCATCGCAAAGATAGTGGCGCACAACAGGAAAAGGCATCCAGGCAGCCCGTTGATGATATTCCGCGAGGCTATCCACATCAAGAAGAACGAGTGGAAAATCATAGACTACCCGCCTGACAATTGCCGAATAATACAATAACATCGAAAATGAAGAACGAACAAACCATTTCGCCGGAACGGCAAAAAGACTTGCAGAAACTTGCAAACGCTATCTCGTCGCTCGTTAAGACCGTGCTTGGCGTGGCCAACAACGCCGCGTGGATGGCGTGCCTGGAAGCGCTCGACAAGGCGAAGATGCACCCGAGGTACCGCAAACGCTCACGAGACGGCAAGCCAATCAAGTGGCTCTTCAAACGGGCGGTGGAAGCACACAAGGCTTACGAGAGGACACTTCTGTATGGCGGACCGCCATACTTCTTTAGGCTGAATGACCTGCCTCCAGCCGCAAGGAAGGCGTTTGGCGACATCAGCGACGCTGACTATTACGACCTGTGGACAGCGATAGGAGCTAAGACATACGAGAAGTCAAGGACGTTCGTCACGTGCCTTGCCAACAAGTTCAGGGTGAGCATGGAGCAACACGGCATAGAAAACGCGGATATTTGCTCATGGGTCACCACTGCCACAACCTGCCTGAAGATTGCCCTCCAGGTATATGAGTCGGCATTGAGAAGCGCTGGAAAGGTGGCATGCAACATGACTATAAGCGACCTCGACAAGGTGTTTCACCCGTTCTCTCTTGATGTTGTCCTCAAATTGTGGATGGAAGCGGAGTTCGCGCTTGAACCAGCTATCGACATAGACATCGACGACCCGGTCGAAAAGAAAAACTTGCAGTTGAGCATTCAGCAGGTGGAAGAGCAGTGGATGAGCTTCGAGTCGATGTATGGTTCCGCTGCCGAGGTGTTCGACCAATACGATGACGTGTGGCGCACACCAGGCGAGCAGAAGAAGTCCATCAGCAACGTCTTGGAACTCATGAGAAACTGCGAAGAGGAAGGCGAAAGAAGACTTTAAGACTTGATCCCACAAGGTGTTTTACCATTTTTGCACCTTGCACGGTGCCGCGAACGAGCTCACTGGGAAGGAGCAGGCTTTTGGGGTCCGAAGAGGCAGGGCGTGACAGCCATCTGCCAAATCGGCTGATTGTGGCTCTCGGTATCGGAGCGGCACCATTTTTAGAGACATACGTGCTTTCATCTTGCGCATGGGCACGCTCTTCATGGTTGATTTGATAGTTTAAGTTTGTTAGACAATGGGCGGCGGTCGGCATCAGCGCAAGGGGTGCCACGGATTAAAAGCGTCGGAGACCGTCGCCCTGTTTCCGCAAAACCAGACCAGGCATGAAAAGGAGAATACATAAGGACTGCCCGTTCACGGCAGACGAGATAGACGGGTTTTACACAGCCCTGTACAACGTCAACACATCGTTCAGATGCTGCAATCCAGCCCCTGTCATTTGGGCGGCAGGATGGCAACGCAACGAGTGCAGGAAGTGAAATTGCCATGACACTTGGCCGACGGTGCGGGTGGCTAAACAACGGCAAGGTGTTTAAAAGTGAATAGTTAACAACATAATGATTCGAGTTTTTATTGCTTTGGGCTTTACGCCTTCACCCGCACCTCTTTTGATTTTTTATTCATAGTTCTATATAAATTGGTTCAAGGGGGCGCTTTGTCCAATGCGAGACGGCTGTCAGTAAGCCCCGCTGACGATAAGGGGAACACTCCGTGAGGAGTAGCCCTGAAAGTTTGGCGAGCCGTCTCGCCCATGGGGTTGCGGTGCGGGCAACAGGTGAGCCGCACAGACCTACAAACGAGGAGCACGCCTTGCTATGTTTTGCTCCGTCTATTTGTGGCGTGTGTACCAAGTCACTGGGAGGTCACAACCGAGCACGGTCCGAATCCGTGCAACCTCGCAACACTCAAGATGTTTTTTGGGGACAGCGTCGCGAGACGCTCCATGGTTTCTTTTTTTGTTTTTTGTGAAACAAAGAGGGCAGCGGCCCTCAACTCCAGGCGATAGCGTGCTAATCGGATAGGCACGAAGCGAGAAATCGCGTAGGACATTAGAAGGTTCGACACCTTCCGCCTGGGCAGGCAGACAGACACGGATAGCGCGCTAATCGGATAGGCGTGGAGTTTTAGACAGCAGTGGCGCATGCTCCACTGTTTCATAGGGACCTCGCACATTAGGCGGTTCGACCCCGCCACGTGTTGTCTGCCAAAAGCCGCATATAGGGTGTTAAACGGATAGGCACCGGCCTATGATACACTTCTGTTATTTGTTCGTTCACGCAGAAGGCGCTTACGGGTATTAGGACATTACACGGTTCGACTCCGTGATGCGGCACTATATGAAGAGAATTTTTTACCTAATTTACTTGATTTGCTTAGTCTTCTTGGTCGTGCTCGTTGAGGTGGTAAACTTCACCTCGCGGGCACTGACAGGGAAGCGGGCTATTAATCGTTTTCAGTTATGACTATTATCGTATTCGCTTGCGCCACGACATTCGTGTGCGCTATCGTCGGAGCATGGCTCGGCGATTGTGTCGCTCGTTTCCTCGGACTTGTTAAGGATGAAGACAATGAAGATGAAGAGTAGCGACATGCCAGACATCAACGAGCACGACAGGGCGCTCATCGACAGGGCGCGCAGCCAAGAGTGCTATCGTGACTTCGGAAAGGTTCACGCCCTCATGGGAGAGGCGGAAACAGAGAAAGGAAAAGAAATCCTGCACGGCATAGCAAGCGACTATTATCACGCCGAAGAATGGTCGTGCGGGATGCTTTAACCGCTAATTCACTAAAAAAATCAAACAATATGGAAAACTTAAAATCACACACAGGAAAGTTCTATGAGGTGACAGCAAAGATGGCCGAAACGCAGGAGGATGGCGCAACGAAAGATGTCAAGCGCACCATTGCCGTTGAAGCGGAATCGTTTGGCGACGCAGAGAGCAAGGCTCTTGAAGAGTTCGTCGGAACAGACGTAGACGTGACGAACATCAATGTCGCAAAGTACAAGGAGGTGTTCCTCTCTGACAACGTCAACGACGAGAACTTCTACAAGGCAAAGCTGTCGTTCATTGTCTTGGACGAGAAGACGGAGAAGGAGAAGCGTTCAAATGTCGTCTATCTCGTTCAGGCGAAGACGCTCAACACAGCCCTCAAATACATTGATGACGTTATGAGCAGGACAATGATGGACTACGAGAGCGTCGGTGTCGTGGGAACGGGCATCGAAGAGTTTTATCTCCGTGAACAATCGTGAAGCCTATGGAAAACAAGAAGATTGAATCATTAAGGCAGCTTCACGACTGCCTTCTCTTTATCCCACGCAAAGAGGCGATCGAACTGCAAAAGTTCGCCTTGTGGCTTAATTACCGCGATGGCGTTGGACGGAAGCTCGACAGGGAAACGTTGACTTTCAAGAACAGGCCGGAGTTTTAACAGACATCCGGCATAAATTAGCTACAAATCCAGTAAAACTATAAAGAAAGAATGACAACACAGGTTACAACAACACAGAATACAAGCATGTCGCTTGGCGAGCTTATGCACTCGCCTGCCGTGGTTGGAAAACTCAACGAGGTGTGGAATAGCCCACAGATGGCAAACAGTTTTATGAGCTCGGTTATCAGTGTGGCTAACGGCAACCCACAGCTCCGACGCGCTGAACCCATGAGCATCATTGGCGCAGCGATGGTTGCGGCAACAATGCAGTTGCAGGTTATCCCAACGCTTGGTCAGTGCTACATCATCCCCTATGGAAGCAAGGCCCAATTTCAAATTGGCTACCTCGGCCTGCTCCAATTATGCCAGAGAAGCGGCCAGTTCAAGAAGATTCTTGCCGCACCTGTACATGAAGGCGAGTATGTGTCAGGTGACGAGTTCGATGAAGATTATGTTTTCGACAAGAAACAGAAGAAGTCTGACAAAGTTATTGGCTACATGGCCAAGTTCGAGCTTCTGAACGGCTTTACAAAGGTCGCCTATTGGGATATAGACAAGGTGAAAGCGCATGCACAGAAGTTCTCGCAAGCATACAGAAACGGCTATAACTCGCCATGGAAGTCGGACTTTGACGCTATGGCGCAAAAGACGGTTCTCAAATCTATATTGAAATATGCGCCTAAGTCTATTGAGATGCAGAACGCTGTCACATTCGACCAGGCAGTGGTCAACACCAACACATTGGACGTTCAAGACCTCAATATTGACGCTTTCGCTCCAGAGTATGTTGACAACCTTGAAAGCGAGGAAAAAGAAAATCTCGCAGCCAAGGCAGCAGAGGCAGCTAAAGCAGAAGCTGCCGCTAAGAAGGAAGAGAAGAAATGATCACCAATCAGATAATGAAACGTCCGCTCGCCAACTTTACGGTTGAACAGCGGACAAAGGACGGGTATTTTAATAGTACCGAACTTTTAAAGTCTTGGAACGCCGCAAATTCTTCCAATAAGGAATTGAAGGATTATCTATCCAACAAGACTACGCAAGAATTTATAAAAGCCCTTTGTGAAGAAGAAAATCTAAATGGGGAGAAAAGTCCCTATTTGGCTTCGAGAGGTAAGAACGGTGGTACTTGGATGCATCCTCTTCTTTTTATCGACTTTGCGATGTGGCTCAATCCAACTTTCAAGGTGAAAGTGTTGCGGTTTGTTTATGACCAGATGCTGACATATCGCAACGAGGCAGGAGACGCTTACAAGGAGTTAGCATCTGCCATGAGCAAAATTTGCACTCCGCACCAAATGAAACGTTACATGCCAATTCTTGGGAAAGGGATAAACTACATCGTGACAGGTAAGCATGAACAACAGCTCAGAAACGAGTATGGTACGGAAGAGACGCAAAAGGAATACTTCGAACTCGAAAAGCAGGTTGCCATGCTCATTAATGAGGGGTTCTTGAAAACTCCAGAAGAAGTTGCGAATTACCTTCGCCGCAAGTTTCAAAAGAAATACTTTTAGCCTATGATCACCGACAACATCGAACAACGCTCCTTGGATTGGTACCGTTCACGCATGGGCAACATCTGCGGGAGCAAGGTCGCTGACATCATGAAGACTGGAAGGAGAAGAGACGAGAAGTTTGGCGACACCGCAAAGAGTTACATCTTGCAGGTGGCCGCCGAGCGTCTCTTCAATCAAGACTTCCTCAACGATGACGATGTCTTCCAAGACTACCTCGACCAGACGAACTACACCACCAAGGCCATGCAGCGGGGCGTTGAGCAAGAGGAAGCGGCCAAGTCGCTCTTCCTGTCCATGAACAACGATAACGGCAACGAGCTTGTTTACGCCGACCTTTCATCGTGTAAGCATGACACCATTCCGCACTTTGCGGCAAGCCCGGACGGACTTGTCTATCGGCGCGGAGAGGAAGACCTTTATACGATGGAAGTCAAATGCCCCAACCTCAACACTTACATGAAGTACCGCACATTTATTCACGATGCGCTTTCTCTGAAAGATGTTGAGCAGAAATACTATTGGCAAGTGCTGGCCGAGATGAGCTGCACGGGTGCCGTGGGCGCATATTTCATCGCTTACTGCCCGTGGCTCACAAAGCCGATACACTGGATCAGCATCGAGCGAGAGGATGTGATGGGCGACATCAAGCTCTTAGAGGAGCGTGTGGTTCTTGCTAACCACATGATAGACGAAATCATCAAATAACAATAACAGCAAAACGACAATGAATTTACAGGTAACAGGAGTAGTAACGAAGATACTCCCAAAAGCAGAAGGCGTTTCAGGCTCCGGCAATCAGTGGGCCAAACAGGAGTTCATCCTCACCACACAGGAGCAATATCCGAAGACTATTTGCTTCACTCTGTTCGGGCAGAATAAGATAGACCAGTTCGCCCTGAATGTCAACGAGCAAGTGACAGTCAGTTTCGACATTAAGTCTCGTGAGTACAATGGCCGTTGGTTCACGGATGTCAACGTATGGAACATTGCGCGGCCAGGCGGTCAGCAACAGCAGTACCAGCAACAGTCGCCATTGGCCGCTCAGCAACAGGCCAACAACGGACAGATGAATCAGATGCAGCAAGCGTCGGGGGGCGACCCATTTCAGCAGGCCGCTAACCAAGGAGGAGGCAAGAAGGACGATGGCTTGCCTTTCTGACAAGGCAAAGGATGGCGTGAGGCTCCTTCTTGAAGCCTTCCCGAACTCGCAAGTCATGTTAATTGAATAAATAAGGATGAAGCCCCGTGATACGCACTCTATAAGGCGTTGAGCGGGGTTTCAGCATAAAAGCTAAAGGCCATGACAATACCAGATAGTATGTTTACGGCTTACTCTTGGGTTGAGATAAACATCTATATGTACGTGAAGCGAACCTCAAAAGACTGCATCGTCTGCACGTCTTTGCAAAAGATTGCAGACGAGTTCAATATAACAAAAGGAATCGCAAGACATGCGGTTGATAAATTAGTTGATAACGGGCTACTAAAAAAGGCTACTTCGCACGAAGCTCGCACGAAGTTCGCACGATTTTCGCACACTGATGTAGCTAATAATCAATCTGTTACATGCTGTTCTCGCACGATTTTCGCACGAAGTTCGCACGATTTTCGCACGAAACAAACACAAACGTTTGAGGAACGCAAGCATGAATTTGGCGAGCGGCTAATCCCGTTTCTTTCTCAGTACGGCAAGTTGATGATACGGCAGTTCTTTGACTACTGGACGGAGACAAGCCCGAATGGTACGAAGATGAGGTTCGAGAAGGAAAGCACCTTCGAGGTTCCAAAGAGGCTCGCACGATGGAAGCTCAACAACTACAATTACAATAATAGCACAAGCAATGAGCAAAGACAGCAAGATGAGAGACAGCAGCGACTTAGCGAGTATGCCCAAGTCGCAGCACAATTCGCCAAGCAAGCGGAAGAAGACTTGCGAAGTAGGCAAGCCGAAGACCAAGACGGCTTTACTACGACAATATCATGTTGACAAGTCGGTCGTAATTACGAACGATACAGAAGCATGCTATTTCGGCAGTGCGCCTACCTTGTGGGATGCTAACAATACCTACGGAGCTGGAACTTCCGAAGAATGGCTCATTTACCAGCTGTCAGACCTATCTGAGTTTACGGGTGTCAGCAAGAAGATTAACGCACCGCAAATATCGCAGATGGCACAGCTCATGGTCGGTGATTACGGCTACCTTAAAATGACGGAAGTCATGCTCTTCTTGCGAAGGTTCAAGATGGGGAGATATGGTACGTTTTACGGCAATGTTGACCCGATAGTGATCATGTCGGCTTTAGGGCAGTTTATCGTTGAGGAGAGAAACGCTATTCTTGGGGCACGTGAGTGTGAGGAAGCTAAAAAACATATTGAAGCCGTTGTCAACGATCCGAGGAATGTGTCTTACGAAGACTACCTTCGCATGAAACATGACGGAAAGAAACAAAAGTGACGCTTATGGCAAACGTTAACGAACAGGCCGAGAAGTGGGCGAGCAGCCACCCCGAAGCCACTACGAAAGAAGCATATCTCGCCGGCTATTGGCAATCTACCGAAAACTGGTGCAATAGAAAAAGATAACAACAAACACATTGACTATGAAACAGACATCAACAATCGACTTCACAACGAACGTCACGACAAGCGAGGCGTTTGTGTACATCGGACGGTTCGCAGCCGTCATCTTCAAGAACATGTTCAACGGCATAGATAAGGCCGCTCATCGTTGGCCGTGGGCGTTCATCATGCCCATCATCATCGCTTCTGTCGTCACATGCTTTGTCCTCGTGGCCCAGGCGCGTGCCGAGCGTGACCACTACAATCAGCTCAACGCCCATCTTCAGCAACAGGTGGACAGCTACAAGGCCGCATTTGGCGAGGAAGGAGGTGAGAAATGAGTAATCCAAAATATATCCCTGGGGATTTGGTGATGACCAACGAGATTCCTTTATTTCCTTTAACAGTAGCCAAAGGAGTTGTTTATAGAGTAACGGGAACTAACCCTAACAAGACGCTAAAGTGCGATGGTGGCGCAATACTCAAAGGTGCAGTTCGCTTAGAAACCGACGAAGGTGACGAGTTCGGTGCTTGGGTAAAGGATATTATCCCTATTCCTCTCACATCAGAGATTCTTGAAAAGAATGGATGGAAGAAAGAAAATGTAGGATATTCGACTAAAAACCAAGACCCCATCTTCCTTTATAAGGATAATGGCGGAGGTTGGGCTGTAGAGATTGGTGATGAATTTATATCGGTTATCTCTTTTGTTCATCAACTCCAGCAACTTCTCTTTATTCTTGGCTTAGATAGCAATATGATTGTTTAGCAGCCTTCGGGCTTAAATAGTAGTGATAAATTAACTAAATAATAGAATTATGTATAAAGACATTTTAGGTAAGAAGTGCATCGTAAGAAGCTATGATGCTGGT
>ERZ808278.797-NODE-797-length-16837-cov-5.846264_pt1 | contig 16837 bp, 9 predicted proteins | sample MGYA00521239_ERZ808278 | MGnify/ENA primary metagenome ERZ808278 (study PRJEB31516, sample SAMN03275600) | gut metagenome | biome: mammalia-associated habitat; material: feces | host: Papio cynocephalus | place: Kenya | collected 2012-07-17 ... | reverse complement strand
TGATGGTCTTGGGGAGCTCGTGCACGAACTGCATCACGCGCGGATATTTGTAAGGCGCTGTGGTGCGCTTCACAAAGTTCTGGATGTCTTTCACAAGCGCTGGCACCTCTTTTCCGCGGTATTCCACATCGTATTCTATGCCAGGGGTGTGGGCGTATTCCTTGCTGAGCACCACTGTGGCCTTCACAGCCATGCCACGCACCTCGTCGGGCACGCCAGTGACGGCGCATTCCACCACAGCCTCGTGCTTCATCAGCGCATTCTCCACCTCAAACGGGCCTATACGGTAGCCCGACGACTTGATCACATCGTCTTTCCGGCCCACAAACCAGTAGTAGCCGTCTTGGTCGCGCCATGCGATGTCGCCCGTGTGGTAAATGCCGTCGTGATAGTTTTGGCGGGTGAGATCCGGATCGCGGTAGTAGCCCATAAACAGCCCTTCCGGACGCTTGCCGTGGGTGCGAATGATGATTTCGCCCTGCTGGCCTTCTTCTGCCACCTTGCCGTCGGCGGTGAGCAGGTCGATGTCGTAGCCGGGATTTGGCATTCCCATTGAGCCCGGTCGTGGCTCAATCCATGGATAGGTGCCCACGGTGGCGGTGGTTTCGGTCTGTCCGAAAGCCTCGTGCAGCTTGATGCCGGTGAGCTCATACCACCGCTCAAACACGTTCGGGTTCAGCGCCTCGCCGGCGTTGGTGCAGTAGGTGAGCGATGAGAGGTCGTATTTCTTCACGTCTTCGCGAATGAGGAAGCGATACACGGTGGGAGGCGCGCAGAACGATGTGATGTGGAATTTTTGTATCATTTCAAGCACATCCACGGGGTGGAATTTCTCGAAGTCGTACACAAACACGTTGGCGCCCACTATCCACTGGCCGTAATATTTTCCCCACACGGCTTTACCCCAACCTGTGTCGGCAAGGGTGAAGTGCAGACTGTTCTCGTTGAGATTGTGCCAGTATTTTGCGGTGATAATGTGGCCGAGCGGATAGCGGAAGTCGTGCGCCACCATTTTAGGCTCTCCGCTGGTGCCGCTGGTGAAGTACATGAGCGATATGTCGCCCGGCTCGTTCACCACCTCGGGGCGCACGAATGGCGGTGCGCTCTCTATGCCGGCGCAAAAGTCGCTCCAGCCTTCTGGCACTTTCGGCCCGATGGAGATGAAGTTTTTCACCGAGGGGCACTTTGGCGCCGCTTTCTGTATGTGGTCGAGCACCACGTCGTCGCCCACGGCCACTATGGAGTGGATGGAGGCTGCCTGGCAGCGGTAGATGATATCGTCGTCGGTGAGCAGGTGCGTGGCGGGGATGGCCACGGCTCCGAGCTTGTGGAGCGCGGTGATGGCAAACCAGAACTGATAGCGGCGCTTCATGATGAGCATCACCATATCGCCACGGCCTATGCCAAGCTGCTGGAAATAGGACGCGGTCTTGTCGCTCTCGCGCTTGATGTCGGCAAAGGTGAACTGTTTCACTTCGCCTTGTTCGTTGGTCCACAGGAGCGCTTTGCGGTCGGGCTCGGTCTTTGCCCATTCGTCCACCACGTCGTAGGCGAAATTGAATCCGGGCAGCTCTTTGATGTGAAAATTCTGCATAAAGTCGGCATACGACTCAAATTCCACTTTATCTAAAAATCGTTCGATCATAATATATAACTTCGTAACTTAGTGTTAGTGTGTGTGTGTGATATGTAAAAAAATAGCGTGTGATTATTTGCTTGCGATGAGCGCCAGAAACACGAGAGGCTCGCCATCGAGCGCCTGCATGTAGTGAGGCAGCTGTGCGTTGAAGGTGATGCTGTCGCCGGGGTTGAGCACAATGGTCTTTCCACCGATGTGCAGTTCCTCTCTACCCGAAAGCACATAGTTGAATTCCTGGCCCTCGTGCGTGATGGGTTTGGCTGTGGCGTTGTCGCCAGGCATCACGGTCACTCTGAACGGATGCATGACGCGGTCGGTGAACCCTTCGGCCAGCGACTCGTAGCTGTAGGCCTCGGCGCGCTCCACGCGTGCGCCTTGTCCGCTCCGTGTCACATAATACACACTCATTCGCGGAGATGTGCCGAAGAGCAGTTCCGACACTTGCACGCCCAGCTTTGAGGCAAGGTTCTGTATGAAGCTGATGGGTATGTCGGTGTCGCCGCTTTCGTAATTGAGGTAAGTGGCAGTGTCGATGCCACAGGATTCCGCCACCTCTTCGGGCGAGAGCTCGAGCGCGTCGCGCAGGCCCGCAAGCCGGCTGGCCACTTGCTGAATATTTTCTCTGTCGCTCATAGGAATGAAGTAATAGTGTTAAATAATGTCTAAATGTTCCACACCGCAGTGCGTGATGTTGCAAATATAAATAAAACGGCAAACTATGGTGCGAGTTTTTAAAGAAAAATGCACATTTTCGCATAATGTGATGGAAAATGTGCATTTCGTTGCACAGTTTGACATTGCGATGTGCAACTAATATTTGTAATTTTTTGTTTAAATATATCGCTTCATAGCCAGTGGTGTCAGATGGTGGTGGGAGTGGGGTGATTATTGGAGCAGGCTGCTGAGCAGCGGCAGCAGCTGGCCGGCCATCAGCTCGTGCTGGCGTGCCGACGGGTGATAACTGCCTCCATAGCCTAAGTTTCCGTCTTGTGGGGTGAAGTTGAAGCGGTAGGTGGGCAGGCCCTGCTGGGCGAATTCCTGCTGAAGCTCGTCGAGCGCCTGCATCTGTTCCTTTAAGGGGCGTCCTTGCAGCATGGGTCCTGTGAGCAACACAATCTTGGCTTGTGGCTGCATCTCGTGCAGGTGATGTATGAACTTTCGGTAGGCGTCCTTATAGAGGCCGATGTCGTAGTTATTCTTGCTCAGGTCGTTGGTACCGAGATTCACGCAAATCACCTCTGGGCGGAATTTGCTGTGGTCCCACTTCTGCGTGGAGTCGTAAAGGCAAGTGTAGTCATACCAGTCTGGCATCGTGTTGGCGCCGCCCTCACGCTTGCCGCCATAGTTGCGATACACGCCAATGCCTGAGCGCGCAGTGCAGTGCTCCTCTGCGTCGAGCATACGGCACAGCAGCGAGGCGTAGGTGATATAGTGGTTCTCGGTGGAGTCGGCAAACTTACACCGCCCGTTCAGGCTCTCATTGCCGTAGCCGCAGGTGATGCTATTGCCGATAAACTCAATGCGGTGGCGAGGGCGTTTGGGCGGCGCCACGAGTATGGTGCCGTCGTCTAAGAGGAAGCCGCGGAACTCTGGCTTTTTGGCGTAGCCCTCGTAGCAGAGGTGGATGCGCGCCGTGTGCATACCGGTGGTGGGCAGGCCGCTGGCGAGGGTGATGACGGAATCGGTGGGGGAGAAGTGGATTTTGCGCACGGGCAGGTTGTCGATGGCCACCACAAAGTAGCCACTGCCGGGCTTGGCCTCCATAGCCAGGCCGGTGCCCTCGAAGCCCACGGCAATCTGCACGCCGGGATACACGAAGCGGGGTCGCTCGGGATTGGTGAAATTAATGCGCCCCGTGTATTGTATTCTGCTATCGGTGGGGCTTACGTGCATGCTGGCGGCTTCTGTGGCGAGCGCGAGGCAAGCCAGCGATGCGAATAATAAATGCTTCAAATTCATGTCAAACAGTTTTTTTGAGATTGAACGGGTTGGTTATAGTATAGAATACATGGAGCCGCATATAGGGGATAGTTGGTCATCCAGTCTTGTTCTCGGTAGCCCGACATCGAAAGGCGGACGCCATGGACCCCTTCGTTGGCTTTTACGAAGGAGCGCAAACTTTTAGCGCGCAGATTCTCTTCGGCTTTCACTTCTATCGGGATGATTTTTTCACCGCTTTGGACAAGGAAATCGATTTCGCCCGATGAATTTTCCGCCGACCAGTAATAAATATCCGTGTCGGGGTCGCACGTTTTGAGCTGCTGGAGCACATATTGCTCTGCGAATGCGCCTTTAGCGTCAAGAAACAGCGCGTTGCCCTCAATCAGAATTTGCGCCGGCAGTTTGCTCATGGCCACCATCAGCCCTATATCGAGCATATACAGTTTAAAGGCGGAAAAATCCTCATAGGCAGAAAGTGGAAATAAGCCTTTTTTGGTGCGGTTCACTTTGTGGACAAGGCCGGCGTCGCGCAGCCATTCTATTGCCATCTCAAATTCTCTGGCCCTTGCGCCCTGCTTTAGCGTGCCAAACACAAATTTTTTGTTTTCGCGCGCAAGCTGGCCCCGTATGGAGTTCCATACCATGCGTATGCGTGGCACCTCGGCATTGGGCGCATGTTTAGAGAAGTCGTTGTCGTAGGTGTCTAAAAGGGCGTTTTGCACTCGGCGTACCTCACTTAGGTTCTGTGTGTCGATGTAGGTTTGCACCGCCTCAGGCATACCGCCCACGAAATAATACTTCAGCAGATAGTCGCGAATGCGCATTGAGAGCGTGTCTAATATGCCCCATTGCTGGTGTAGAATGCAGTCGGCAAGCTGCTGCTGCCCAGCTGCTGCTAAGAACTCTGTGAATGATAGGGGACTTATGTCGATAAAATCGACTTTCCCCACAGGAAACGATGCGTTTTGGTTGCTGGCGATGCCCAATAGCGAGCCAGCGGCAATGATGTGCAAGTCGGAGCGTTTTTCATAGAAGTATTTGAGCGCAGTCACGCCCCGTGGGGCCTCTTGTATCTCATCAAGTAAAAGTGCCGTGGAGGGGGTGAGCTTTTTTGAGCTGTAAAGCTCTATGCTTTGGCAAATTCTGTCCATGTTGAAATCTTGCACAAACAGCGCCTTCATCAACTCGTCATCTTCAAAGTTCAGATAGATGAAGTCGGTGTAGTGGCGCTTGGCAAACTCTTTCATCAGCCAAGTTTTTCCCACCTGTCTTGCGCCACGAAGGATGAGTGGCTTCCTGTTTTTGCGATTTTTCCACTCTGTTAGTTGCTTTATCTGCTTTCTTTCCATGAGCTGCTGCTGTGATTTTGTGGGCAAATTTATGAAAAAATAGTGTGGGAAACAAGAGGTTCCGCCTTAAAAGTGTGATATTTCACAAAAGTTCCGCCTTAAAAGTGTGATATTTCACAAAGGTTCCGCCTTAAAAGTGGTCTTCCGGCAGCGGAGCTGACGCTTCCCGCTGGCAGACAGGGTGGAGTAGGGCACAGAGCCCCTTCGCTAATAGGCGCCGCCTCCCATAAACTCGCGCAGAAGGCTGGTGCGCGGCACGTCGCGAGGGTTGATGGGGTCGAAGCACTGCAGAAACATGAGCAGGCGGTGGGCCTCGGAGTGCTCGGGCACATTGGGCGGCACTTGCTCCAGGATGGGCAGCGCGTATTGCTTCATCACTGCCAGCTCGCACACGATGCTGGAGTTGAACACGGCGTCGGCGTTCTCCTGGAAGGGGAAAATCCACTGCTCCTCGCCTTTGCGCACACGGGGCCAGCGGTTGATGGTCTCCTGTGCGCTGTAGCCGCGGCTCTTATAGTCGCGCACGATGCAGCGGAGCAGACGGCAGTCGCTGGTGGAGATCCAGTTGTGGTCGTCGATGTTGAGCGTGGCGAGCGCCGACACGTAGATGCGGAATTTCTGTTCGTCGGGGATAAACTTGGTGAGCTCGGGGTTGAGGCAGTGCAGACCCTCGAGCAGGAGCACGTCGTCTTTAGCCAGGCGCAGCGTGTTGCCCCGGTATTCGCGCTTGCCGGTCTCAAAATTGTAGGTAGGCATCTTCACCTCCTTTCCCTCGAGCAGCTCCCCCATGTCGTGGTTGAAGAGGTCGAGGTCCACGGTGTGAATGTTCTCGAAGTCGTATTCTCCGTTCTCGTCGAGCGGAGTGTCGGCGCGGTTCACGAAATAATTGTCGAGCGATATCATTTTCGGGCGCAGGAACTTAGTCACCAAGTGGGTGGCCAGGCGCTTGGCGGAGGTGGTCTTGCCGCTCGACGACGGGCCAGCGATGAGCACGATGCGCGCCCCGCCGCGCTTGAATCGCTCGGCTATCTGGGCGGCAATGGCGCTGAGCACCTGCGAGTGCATGGTTTCGGCCACGTTGATAATCTCCGACACGCGTTTGGCCCTGATAGCCTTGTTGAGCTCGCTCACATCGCTCACGCCAATGAGGTGGTTAATCACCTTGCGCTCCATGAAGGCATTGAAAATCTTCTCGTGCTTGCCGGCCTTGGCAGGCACATTGGGGTTGTCGGGGTCGGGGCAGAGCAGCAGCATGCCGTCTTTGTAGGGCACCAGGTCGAAAGTGTCGATAAGCCCGGTGGTGGGCGCAAGTGGCCCCTGGAAACTGTCGATCACATCATCGAGGGCGTAGTACACGGTGTAGAGCTGCTTAGAGTGGGAGAGAAAGCGCACCTTGTCGTTCATGCGGCGCTTGCGAAACATCTCCAGCACCTCCACAGTGGGGCGCTCGTGGCGAATGAAAGGCATGTCGGCGGCGATAATCTCCTTCACGCGCTGCTTCAGAGCCTTCACCGTGGCGCCGTCCACGCGCGAGTGATTGTGCTTAAAGGTGCAGAAATAGCCCTTGCCTATGGCGTGGGGCACGGCCAAGCGCTCATCGGGGAAAAGGTCCTTGGTGGCCTTGTGCAGAATCATCACCAGCGAGCGGGTGTAGGTGCGGCGGCCAGAGATGGAGTTACGGTCGATAAACTCCACGTGCTTAGGCCCGTAGAGCGGGTAGGCGAGGTGCTTGTCGCGGTTGTTCACCATCACGCTGATGGGGCGGAACTTGATGCGCCCGCGGATGCGCTCATACACGTGCTGCAGCGTTTCGCCGCCCTCCACATTCACATATTCACCGATATTGGTACAGAAGATTCTCAGTTCGTTGTCCATAAGGCTCTCTCTCTGATATTTTGAGTGTAAAAAAGTAGTTAATAGAATTAATCTGCTTGCAAAGATAATCATATTATCCAAAAAACCGGAAAAACCGCCCCCAAAATTCCCAAGCCCCATCACACATGACACCACGAATAGAGACAATAACTTTTTACAGGGGGTGGGAAATGGTACCTAATCAGGTAAATCATTTCGCATTTTAATCTGTGTAATGGCAAAAAAGCATTAATTTTGCACAAAGTGGCGAAAGTTATCATAAATACACTCAATCATTACACTATACCCATCTTATGACGAAATTTTTACTCACATTCCTACTGGCCGTGTGCGGCGCCACCGCCTTGCACGCACAGATTGTGGAGGTGGAGAAGGAAGAGAGAATCAACACCGACAGCGTGATCAGCGACTTCGACAACCGTCCTTTCTTCGGCATCTACAAGGACAACTACTTCGTGGGCGGCACCTCCATCAGAAGCAAGCCCACCAACCACAACAGCGACGTGAAATTCCAGGTGAGCATCGCGCAGAGGCTCACCAAGAGTGTGCTGCCGTTCCACACCTACATGTATCTGTTCTACTCGCAGAAGTGCATGTGGAATGTGTTTGAGAAGTCGCTGCCTATGCGCGACTTCAACTTCAACCCCGGCATCGGCTTCACCAAGCTCCTCGTGAGCAAAAACAGGCTGGTGGGCAAGGTCACCCTCATGATTGAGCATGAGTCGAACGGGCGCGACAAGATGTATGACCGAAGCTGGAACAAGCTCTCTATAGCCGGCAACATCTACCTCACGCCTAACTTCATGATACACGGCAAATACTGGCTCACCTACATAGACAGCAAGCAGAACAAGGACATTCTGCGATACAGCGGCATCTACCAGACTGGCATACAGGTGCTGAGCAACAACCAGCGGTGGGTGTTCTCCGCCACGGTGGTGAAAAGAAAGGGCTGGAACCTCAATGCCAACACCATTGTGGACGTGGGCTGGCGCATCCGTAAAAGCGACAACCAGTTTCTGATGCTGCATTACTACAATGGCTACGGTGAGAACCTGCTCGACTACAACAAGTTCCACTCGCGCCTACGCATTGGCCTGCTTATCAAGCCTAAATTCTTTAGTGATTTTTAGCGACATGGAGACGCCTGGCAGTAATCTGAGATTCGCAGTGGGCTCCTACACCGTGCTTGGGGGCGAGGGAATCACCATCTGCTCGCTCAACACCCACACACTGGAAGCCGAGGTGGTAAGCCGCCAACGGGTGGACAACCCGAGCTTTCTGTGCATCACTCCCGACGGGGGGCACATCTACGCCGTGGGCGAAAGCGGAAGCTGCTCGGCGGTGCACCACCTCTTGGTCGGCTGCCGCACATCAGCCCTTACGGTGGAGGAGAGCGTGCCGGCCGCGCTCGACCCTTGCCACATCCTGATGCTCAGCCAGCGCACCATCGCCATTGCCAGCTACAGCGACGGGGCGGTGGAGCTGTTCGATGTGGCGCCTCACAGCGGCACACTGGGCAAGCCAGCCCAGACAGTGCATTTCGATGAAAGCGGGCCGTCGCCCCGGCAGAAAAGCAGCCACATTCATTTCTGCGCCATCACGCCCGACAAAGCGTGGCTTGTGGCCGACGACCTGGGGGGCGACTGTGTGCACATTCTGAAAATTCAGCGTCAGCCCGACGGCACTGCACGCCTAAGCCAGCACGGAAAGGTGGCCGTAAGCCCAGGGGCTGGCCCCAGGCACATCTGCTTCAGCGCCAACGGCAAATTTGCCTACCTCATCACAGAATTAACCGACCAGGTGATGGCTTTCGCCTACAGCGATGGCCAGATGCGGCTCATCCAATCCCTTAGAGCCGCACGCCGCCCTGCACACGCCTCTGGCCATATTATGGTGCACCCCGGCGGGAAGTGGCTATACGCGAGCGTGCGCCGTGCCGACGACGGCATTGCCACATATCACATCGAGGCCGACGGAAAACTCCGGGAAGTGGGCTACACCCACACTGGGCTACACCCACGCCATTTTGCTATCACGCCTTGCGGCACGCTCTTGCTGTGTGCCTGCCGCGACAGCGACACGATAGAAATCTACAAAATCAATCCACACGACGGCACGCTTGAAAACTCGCGGCGCCACATCAAGGTGGCGAAAGCCGTGTGCATCAAATTCTTCAATAAAAAGGATTAATAAAAAATCACCTATGCAAAATCGCGACAAAAAAATCTATAAAGTCACCCTCACCGGCAGCATCGTGAACATGGTGCTGCTCGTGTTCAAGTTTGTGGCAGGAGTGCTCGGCAACTCCTCCGCCATGATTGCCGACGCCGTGCACTCACTGAGCGACTTCATCACCGACATTGTGGTGATCGCCTTTGTGAAAATCAGCAGCAAGCCTGCCGACCAGGACCACGACTACGGGCACGGAAAATACGAGACTGTGGCATCGTCAATCATCGGCATGGCGCTGGTGGTGGTGGCGGTGATGCTCGGATGGAACGGCGTGGAAAAAGTGATACGCTTTGCCCATGGCGATACGCTGGAGACTCCAGGCATCATCGCCCTTGTGGCGGCAGCTTTAAGCGTAGTGCTGAAGGAGTGGGTGTTTCGCATCACCAGAAAGGTGGCGAAAGAGGTTGGTTCTCAAGCCCTTGAGGCCAACGCCTGGCACCACCGCTCCGACGCTTTCTCGTCGATAGGCACCTTTATAGGCATCGGCGGCGCCGTGGCACTGGGCAGCGGATGGGCTGTGCTCGACCCCATCGCCTCTATCGTGGTGAGCATCCTGATATTTGTGGCAGCGTTCCGCCTGCTCCGCCAAGCGTCGGGCGAGTTGCTCGAGGAGAGTCTGCCAAAGGAGACGGAAGACAGGATTGAGGCCATCGTGTATGCCGACAAAATGGTGAGCGACATTCACCGGCTCCACACGCGCCGCATCGGCAGCATCATAGCCATAGAGATGCACCTGCGCATGCCGGGGGACATCAGCCTTGAGGAGTCGCACCGCCACGCCACCGCCATAGAGCAGGCGCTGCGTAGAGAGTTTGGCTCAGGCACCTACATCATGCTCCACATCGAGCCCGTGAAAAAGCACCCCAAAGCAGCATAAAGCCGTGGTGGGGACTCATTTGATGAGCAGGGTGTTGGTGTTCATGCGGTGCATATATTGCTGTATGAGTGATTTCAGCTCCTGTTCCAACTGGTGCTGCTCGGCATGAAGCTGCCCTGCGAGGTTGTGCTTGAGCATCGGGTCGGTCTTGAAGCGGTAGAGCGCCTTGGTGCGCTGCCCGTCGAACTGGAGCATAAGGTCGCCCTTGAAGTACTGGTACACGCCGTTGTTGTAGTTGAATGCCCAAGTCTTTTCGGCAGGGGTGTGAAGCAGGTCGCAGCCAAAGGCTATGTAGGGCTTGTCATAGCCTAAATAGCCCAGCAAAGTGGGCAGCACATCGATTTGCTGCGCAATCACATTCTTCTTCATTCCGGGGCGCAGACTGCCATCGGGGGTGAAAAAGGCAATGGGTATGCTGTATAGCCCCTGGTCGGTGCGATAGAAGGGGTGGCTGCTCTGGTTGGTATGGTCGGCCACAAGCACAAACACCGTGCCCCGGTACCAAGGCTCACGGCTTGCGCTCTCAAAGAATTTACGCAATGCCATATCAGTGTAGCGCACGCACTTGTGGATGGGCTGGCCGCCCTCGTCGGGGTAAATCGAGGCATACTGCTCGGGCACTCTGAAAGGGTGGTGCGACGACGCAGTGAACACCGAGGCCACAAAAGGCTGCTTAAAGCCGCTCACCATTCTCACCACATGCTGAAGGTAAGGCTCGTCCCACACAGCCCACATTCCGTCAAAGTCGGCGTCACCGCCACCGTCGGGGTCGGCATTGTATTCTGTGCGGCCGAAATACTTGCAGAACCCCGTAGCGCGGGCAAACGCCTCAAAGCCCATCGATCCATTCTGCGCGCCATGGAAAAAGGCACTGTAATACCCCTCGCTTCGCAGCATGCCGGCCAGCCCCGTAAGGTCGTTCATCGACGCAGGCGTGAGGAAGAACGGCTCTATCATCATCGGAATGCTCGACAGGGTGGAAGGCATGGCGTCGATGCTCTTGCGCCCGTTGGCAAAGGTGTATTCAAAAGTGAGGCTCTTGCTGAGCAGCGAATCCACGAAAGGCGTGTAGCCGCGATATTTTCCACCGTCAAGATTGCGGTTCAGGCTTCCCACATACTCCTTTCCAAGGCTCTCCACAATCAGCACCACCACATTTTTTCGATTCGCCTTCACGCCTGCCACAGGCTGGTGAACAGGTGAATACAGCGCCTGCATCTGCTGCTGGCTGGCGAAATACCGCGGCTCTTCAAACACATTCTTCCCAATGGTGCGAAGCAGCGAGAAAGGCGTGTTGAGCACGATGGCTGCCTCGGTGGGGTGGTTCACATACTGGTTGGCATTGCTCACGGTGATGGGCCGCACAGAGTGGGCCAAGCCACCGCGCATGCCGCCAAGCACACAGGGCGCCATCACCACCAGCGACACCACCATGGCAAGGCAGTAGCGCCACCAGCAAAGGGTGTGCCGCCGCAATTCATTCGAGCGATACAGCCTCCAAATTCCATAAATCATCGCCACGCCTATAAGCAGCAGATACCAGTGGCGAATCAGCTCCGTGCCGAAAATCCCCACAAGGTTACCCTCGTGGCTAAACTCACTGAACACGGTGCTTGTGGTGCGGCGTGAAGTGTACTGAAAATACACACAGTCGGCAAGGTTCATCACCACGGCAAGCGAATTCACCACCACAAACAGCCATTTGCACACCTTGTGATAAGCGGGCACCTCCTTCAGATGCAGCGGCAGCAGCACCATCACTATCCACAGCGCATTGGTGTACATGATGGCCGACGAGTCGAAAAGGAAACCGCCTTTCAGCATCTCGGCCAGGTGCGGCCATGTGAGTCCGTCGGAAAAACTGCTGTAATTCTCCAGCAGAAACACTATGCGGCACAGAAAATACGCGGCATACGCCAGCACAAAGTTGCACACCACGGTGAACAGTGGCGCAAAGCTATTGTATTTCAAAAAATTTTGAATTTTTTTTCGCATCATATACATCAGTGAGAATTTTTGCTTTATGCCCTACAAAATTAGCCATTTCCCTCCAATCCCCCAAACCGCGCCACCAATTGCCGCAATGTGGCTACAGCTCTTTCAGAAAGCGACGGAGCAGGAAGCCCATAAAATAAGGAATAGTGTAGAATTTTCACATTTTTCCAGAAATTGCAGGAAACGAGGTAGAAGAAAACCGGGGCGGAAGTGCCATTTGTGACTTTGGCAAATCCGCCCCGGTTGACGATTGTATATATGATATATTACTTACCTTTTTTCTGTGATGCCTTGTGCTATGGCCTCATCACTTGCCTTGTGGTGGCAGTGGTGCCGTCGGAGTAGCGGATGACCACAAGGTTCACGCCTTCGAATGGAGTGCTCGACTGCATGCCGAGGGCATTGACATAGGTCACACTCTTCACCGTCTTTGCAGCCGTCACGTCGTCCACACCGCTCACCTTCACTTCCACTTCATTGCTGAATGCACTATTGCCCTTGTCGTAAACGGCACGGACGGTGTATTTCGAGTCGTAGCTTGGCGCATAAGAGAAGCCAGTCTGGTCGGGAGCGTTCCAGCCTATTATATGGCCGTCGCGATACACCTCATAGCCCTTGAGCTTGAGCACAGGCACGGAGAGGTCGTTGAACGAGAGGTCGTCCACAAACATGGCAAATGATTGCGTTCCGCCTGGCGACACACAGTTGATGGCAAAGTATTTCGCACCCTCTGGCACACGGTAAGAGTATTCCGTCCACGTTTCGGGTAGCTCTATATAGTCGCCACGGCTCACCTGCACAAAGTGCGATGGCTCGGTGTCGGTGGTGGAGTAGAGCACACGCATACGCTCAGTGGTGCCGTTTTGGTTGGTAAAGGCCTTGGCGAAGAACGAAATCACTTGCGATGTGCCATTGAGCTGTGGCGAAATCAGCCAGTCGTTGTTCACATAGTTCATATTGGCCATCGCCATCAGGAACTTGTTGCCAGAATGTGGCGTTCCCTCTGGCCAGATGTCAATGCCCAGACGCTTGGCGTTGCACACTTGGAATGCTTTCGGCTCCGACTCGTGAGGATAGCTTTCAAGGTCTTTGTGAATGCTGTAAGTGACATCGTAGTCGCGGTCCACCATTGTCCACTCACCCACGTTGTCGATAGCGAAATCCTCATAGCTCTCGATGCTGTCGGTGACAGCGCCACGGGCATCGGCAGCGTCCCAGTAAAGATCCAGAAGGCCGTCCTTGAATGAGAATGTAAGGTTGGTAGGTGCTGGCAGAACAGGCTCCACCACCTTGGTGGTGGCAGTGACAGTGTTGTTGGCAGGCTTCTGGTCGGCAGCGCAAACCACAGTGGCGGTAAGCGTCTCTGTGCCCACCTTGTCGAATTTCACGTCAAAGTCCACGTTCTGCTCTTCACCGCTGGCTATGCCAGTCTTTGTGGCAGAAGCCAACTGTGTGCCATCGGCAGAGGTGAGCGTCACGGTGTAGGAATCCACCGCCTGGCTACCCACGTTGGTCACCTTCACGCTGTAACCAGCGTTCTCGCCACAGGCTATACGGCGTGGCGCGCTGAATGCGGTGGCCTCAAGGTCGATATTGGCGCCTTCAGTCACAGCCACGTTGTCGATATACACATCCTGGCCTCCATCTGTGGTGCCTAAGAATGCCACGCGAATGTTGCCCGCACCTTTCACTCCGGCAAGGCTCACTGTGTGACGCTGCCAGCCAGTGGTGCCGCTATCGCGCATCCACTTGGCGCCGTCAATCTTTTCAAACTCTCCACCATCGCGCATCACCTCTATCTCAATGCTCTCGGCAGATGAAATGCTGTCGATGTGTGAATGATACATCCAGAAGCTCAATTCAGGATTACTGAGCGATGAAATATCGATTTTAGGAGAACTGAACCGAGCGTGAATGCCCACACCTTCGCCCACAGAGTGGAAAGTGGCAAATCCGCCATCGCCGTTCTGGTCGCTTGCAGCCGGATTGGTGCCACTTGCGTCGAGTGTCCAGCCATTGACCATGGGCTTGTCGCTCTCCTTTACCCAAGGATAATAGTTCATGTCGGCGTTTCTGAACGTTTCAGCAAGCGGTGCCTTGTAGGCAGGTCCGAAAATCACCGCCTCGCTGAGGGCATAATTTCCACGCACGCCGTCGATGTATGGGAACACCACGTAATCGATGAGGGTCTGGCTGGTGGCGTTCACCTTTGTGTCGGTGAAGGTGGTCACCTTCAGCGAATCTGCCATTTTGGTGTAGTTGTCGTAGCGCCACACTTGATAATAAAGTTTCGAGGCGTCAATGTAGCCTTCATTGGCTCCCACCTCTGGAGCGTCCCAAGTGAGCACGGCGTTGCCGTCGCGGTCCACAAGTTTCAGATTTCGAGGGGCTTCAGGCTTATCCACGCCCACGAAAGCCCATTCAGAGGCTTCAGCGCCATTTCCTGCGGCATTTGAAGCCACCACACGGTAAGTGTAGATGCCAGCCTTGGTGATATCGGTGTCGGTCCAGCTGAGGCTCACGCCAGGTGCAGGATTGAGGAAGCTACGCACAGGAGCGCTGTCGGCGCCACGATACACATTCACCGCTGTGATCTCACTCAGCTTGCCTCCCTTGGTGTCGAGGGTGGGGGCTGTCATGCTCACGGTGGCATTCAGGGCGCCTTTCTCGCCAGCAGTTACCTTGAGGTCGGTCACTGCCGCAGGGGCATTGGCATCGAGCACGTCGATTGCCACATCGTCAATGTCCAGACGATACATATAGGGGTTGCTAAACTCGTAAATACCAAGGTTATAGTAGCCGTCGGCATCAACGGTAAAGGTCACCTGGTGCTTTTCGCCTGAGGTGTTTTTGTAGTCCTCCACTTTCAGCAGCTCGGTGGTCATGGTAGTGGGCGACGCATCGGTGCCAAGAGCCACCTTGAAATTTTCAGGGTAAGATTTTGAATAAGCGCGGGCATATATGCTTAACCGATAGGTCTTGCCAGCCTTGAGCGCTACCTTAGGTGATATGAGCCAGTCGGCGCCAGGCAGCTTGTTGGGGCTTTGGTCGTATTTATAGTACACCCTCTTTCCTGTGGCATCATATTGCCAAGTGCTGCCGCCATTGGTGTCGTACACTGTCCACAGATCGAAAGCGTCCTTGGTGTCGAAGCTCTCCACAAACGGCACCACATAGCCGTCGCCGAAGGTCACCTTGTTGCTTTGCGCGGGCTCGCTCTTTCCCTTGCTGGTGAACGCTGTCACCTCGTAATAGTAAGCCTTTGTGCCAGAGCCGAGCTTGTCGTCAACAAACACATTGCTCTTATAGTTGTCAGCCACTACCACGGCATCGGGGTAGCGCACTATCTTGTAGGCCACGGCGCTCTTGTTGTATTCGCCGCCGTTCATACCTAAATCTGCAGCCGACCACGATAGCACCGCCTTGCCGTCTTGCTCAGCGAGTATCACATTACAGGGAGTGCCTGGCACATCTTCGCCCACATACACCTTGTGCCATGCCAGCTCACCTTGGTACTCAGCGTTGGCTGGGGTGAAACTCAGCGTCTGATAGCCAGGCTCAAGGCTCACTTGCTTCATCGTGTAAGTGGCACCTGGGGCAACGCCCGTCACCACCGTGTCGGCGCCCGCCTTGTTCACAATCACGCTGACATTGCCTGTGATGGCACTTCCGTCCACATTCTGTGTAGGGGCAGTGAAAGAGATGTCGCCAAAGGTGTCGCCAAAGTTGGCGAAACTCACTTTCACATCGCTCACGGCACGGGGTGCGCTGAGCGGAGTGGAGTAGGGCATGGCAAACAAGCCAGAGAAACTTGCATTGCCGGGAAGGTCCTTGATTTTGGTGAGCTTACCATTGTGGGTGTTCACCTCGTAAAGCGCCGACACCCATTTGCGCTTGCCATCCACATACTCCTCGTAAGTGGCAGCCCAATAGAGGCGCCCTGTGGCATCGTCGAAGGTCATGGAGTTGCGGTCCACCGGATACAGCCCCGTATGGCCCACCGGCACCTGCGCACCTGTTTTCTTGTCGATTTTATAGAGCCAGCCAGTGCTGCCCACGCCATAAAGATCACCAGCCTTGTTGCAGGCGATGGCATACACCGAGCGGTCGGCATCGGCTATTTTAGTGGCCTCGCCCAGCGAAATGCTGAACTCGCAAAAACGGGTGTAGTCGCCGGTGTTCTCATCATAAAAGTAGCCATACACCTTGTCAGTCACCGGGTCGTAGGTGAGGTCGGTGGCCACATTCACGGCGTCAATCTCGCTGGTGCCCCCCTGAAACCATGTGGAGGTGGAATAGTTGCTGTAATAGCTCGTTTCGCCTGTGAAGCTTGACGACAGCACGTAATAGGTGCTGCCTATTTTAATGGCGGAACGGGTGTACATCCAGTCCTTGCTCTGCTTCACACTCTTGATGGAGCCATTCTCTTTCGCCTCCACGGTGTAGATACCGGCATCGATGGTGGCTCCATCGGCTGCCCAAGCGTCGTCGTACACCTTTACACCACACAGCACCGTGTTGCTGCCGGGCACCTTTGCCACAGATGTGGGCGCGGCGGTCATTTTCACCATACTCGCGGCTTGCCGAGGCACCCGCTCCGGCACGGAAGCAGAAGTGGGTCGGCTCAACTTCAGCCCCGAGAGCGTGGACTGCTTTGTGGCCAGCACGCCAGAGTCGGCATACACACGAGGTGTGGCCAGAAGCAGCAACGTAGCCACCACAGCTGTCACACATTTAATCAATTTTCTCATCGGATAATTTGTTTTTTATTTTGTTTGTAATGAATATACATTTCTTGCAATTAATGCAAATTTAGTAAATAATTAAACACAACCGAAAAAAAATGCGCCCTTTCAGCCTTATAAAGGTTTGTGTAGAGTCCAACAGCAAGTGCAAAATTACATAAAGTGTTCGAAGAATCTCTTT
>ERZ808278.796-NODE-796-length-16861-cov-13.990242_pt1 | contig 16861 bp, 17 predicted proteins | sample MGYA00521239_ERZ808278 | MGnify/ENA primary metagenome ERZ808278 (study PRJEB31516, sample SAMN03275600) | gut metagenome | biome: mammalia-associated habitat; material: feces | host: Papio cynocephalus | place: Kenya | collected 2012-07-17 ... | reverse complement strand
ATTGATGATGTGTCTGAATATATCCGTGAACCTATCAATCAGAAAGTAATGTCAACGCCAATGAAGTGGGTTGAAAAAGACTTTGAAAAGCATATTATAAATTATGGCAATAATCCAGTTGATGAATGGTGTCTTGCAAATGCTTGTTGCTTTATTGACGGTCACGAGAATTACAGTTGCAAAAAGTCGAGTGCAAACAAACGAATTGATGGAGCGGTCGTGTTTATAATTCTTTACGCAACACTTATGAAATTTAATTCTGAATTTCAACGACACATTAAGTAACAAAGGGGTGATTAAATATGGGACTGCTTGATTTTTTCAAAAAGAAATCGAATAAAACTGGCTACAAATACGCCCCGACAATGAGTGGAAATCTTCCGTTTTATTCAGATTTTGGAGATAGTATTTACGCTTCCGATATAATTGTTCAGTCTATTCGTTGCAAGGCTAACGAGTTTAAAAAGCTCGTTCCTCGTCACATAACATTAAACGCAGAAGGTCAAAAGACAAGCGTTACTGACAGTAGTATTGCAAGGGTACTTAGAAAACCGAACGATTATATGTCAACATCAGATTTTCTCGAAAAAATAACGATACTGTTAGAACTTAACAAAAATGTCTTTATCTATCCGCAATATTACAAAACCAAAGAGGGGAAGAAATTCTTCACAGCATTATATCCGCTCAAGCCGTCAAATATTGAATATTTGGCAGACGATAGCGGAAAGTTATACATAAACCTTCGCTTCCTTAATGGATATGAAACGACACTCCCTGCCGAAGATATAATTCATTGGCGTAAGGATTATGGTGTGAACGACTATTTCGGCGGCAGTATGTTCGGCGGTAACGATGATGTCGGACTGCTGAAAATGTTGCAGAGGTATGACCAGCTGACACAGAGTATTGCAAAGGCTCTTGAAATATCTTGTTCAATCAATGGAATGGTTCGGTATAACACATATCACGGTGACGAACAACTCGAAGAAGAAAAGGTCAAATTTGAGGAACGCTTAAAAAACAATGAAAGCGGCATAATGTTCACCGACCTTTCAACGGAATATACACACATTCCGAGAGACATTAAACTTGTTGACAGCGAAACAATAAAATTCTTTTATGACACAATTCTAAGGGCGAACGGAACAAGCCTTGCAATTCTTAATGGCGATTATACCAAAGCGCAGAAAGAAGCATATTATGAACACGCTCTTGAAGCGGATATAATTTCACTTGGGCAAGCAATGACAAGGTGTATGATTACCGACAGAGAAGTGTCATTTGGTAATGCAATAGAGTTTTATCCTAACCACATCAATTTTATGTCGATGGAGAACAAAATCTCTGCGCTACAGGCGAGTTTGCCAGCGGGAATTTTCACAAAAGACGAAGCGAGAGAAATACTCGGTTACCCGCCACTGCCTAATGGACAGGGACAGGTTATTGCACAAGGATATAACGCTCTCCTCGACAAGGAAAACCAAAACAAACTGCAGAACGATTAGCGTTTGAGGTAACAAAGAAATGAGCAATGAAGAAAAATTATTAACAGCAATTCTCTCTGACACTCACGCAGATAATGTCGATATAATTAGCCGAGTTGATGAATACTTACAGGCGTGTTGTTTGAAAAGCGGATGTACAGGATTACCAACCCCGATTACACGAATTGATACTTTGTTATATCAGCTTGCGGCAAAAACAAAGCAAACAAGCACTACGCTATTATCGCTTGTGGACGGAACGGCAATCAATATAAAAGCCTCTGACCTTCAAGGGTTGACAGCAATTCGAGATGGTGCTTTCGAGTATTTCTATTCTCTTAAAAGCATAGAAATACCCGACACAGTAACAACAATAGGAGTGGCGGCATTTAGTAGTTGTTATTATCTTGAGAGTGTGACAATTCCGAGCGGGATTTCAAGTTTGCCGATAAACTTATTCTACAACGCTGGGACTGGTGGAGACGGCGTGACAGTTACAATTGTAAGCGAAACTCCACCTACAAAAGACACAACTACATTTCAAAATGCGATAATTTCGAAAATCAAAGTCCCAAGCGGGAGCGTTAGTGCATATAAGACCGCTTGGTCAGATTTAGCGGATTACATTGAAGCGATATAAAGGGGTGAAATGAATGTCAAATCAAAAAGTCAAAAACGACAAGGAAATCCGACTTGCAAACATAAGTGACTTTAACATTGAACTGCGGGAAGCCGAAGAAGAAGGCGAGAGCGGTGAAATGATAATTGAGGGATATGCCGCTGTGTTTGATAGTGAGACTCTTATCGGTGACGAGGAATGGGGCTTTTACGAGAAAATCGATAAGAAAGCTTTTGACGGGGCTTCGATGAAAGATATCCCGCTTAAGTATAATCATTCTGATGATGTCCCCATTCTTGCAAGAACGAGAAACAAAAGCCTTGAACTGAAAGTTGATGACAAAGGTCTGTTTATTCGTGCAAAGCTTATTGACACGCAGGATAACAGGGATATGTACAAGCGCATTCAAGCAGGGCTTATTGACAAGATGTCTTTTGCTTTTACTACAAGAGCAGAGGGAGAACAGTGGGAAAAGGGAGAAATCCCACATCGAACCATTAAACAGTTTGACCGTATCTTTGATGTATCGGTTGTGGATATGCCAGCATACGAAGATACTTCAATTTATGCTCGAAGCCTTGAAAAGTCGGAGGACTTTAAGAGAACGGTGGAGACCGTGCCGAGCAAAACAAACATTCGCAAATATCCGAATTATAATTTTTATTTCTAAAGGAGAAAAAGAACAATGAAAAAGAAACTTGAAGCAAGACTTGCAAAACTCCGTTCTCGCTACGATGAAACCACAAAAAATCTTGTGGCAGAGGCTGACGCAGAGGCTCGTGCGGCTCTCGGCGAAACTCTCAAGGCAATAAGAGACGAAATTGACGAGGTTGAAGATATGCTTGGCGAAATTGATGAGCCTGCAGGCGAACCCACTGGTGAAGGAGAAGACGGGGGAGAGGGCAGAAATATGAGCGTTCTTTCCACTCTTAAACAGCGAGGAGCAAAGCAGGAGAAAAATACCGACCCTTACGACACTGAGGAATACAGAACTGCTTTTATGGAGTTTTGTAAGAGAGGAACTCCTATTCCGCTTAACCTTCGTGCTGACGCAACAACTAAAACTACTGACGCAAGCGCAGTCATTCCGACCACTATTCTTAACGAAATTATAAAGGAACTGAAAGTTTACGGAAACCTTTATGCGGCTGTAAGAAAGCTTAATGTACAGGGCGGCGTAAACATTCCCATTCTTTCGCTCAAGCCCACTGCAACTTGGATTACTGCCAACACTGCAACCAGCGAGAGCGATAAGCAGAAGATACAGGCGAACACTTCTGTTTCGTTTAGCTATTACGGTCTTGAATGCAAAATTTCGCAGACCCTGCTTACCAATGTAACCACAATTGACGCTTTCCAGCAGTTGTTTGCCCCTCTTGCTGTTGAAGCAATCGCAAAGGCTCTTGACATTGCAATTATGAACGGTTCGGGAACTGGCGAACCTCTCGGCATTACTAAAGACAGCCGTGTACCCACTGGCAATGTTGTTACTCTTACTCCCGCCGACTTTGCTTCGTGGTCTGCGTGGAAGAAAAAAGTCTTTGCAAAGATGAAGAAAGCTTATCGTGACGGACGCTTCTATATGTCACAGGCAACCTTTGACGGTTACATTGACGGAATGGTCGACAGCAACGGTCAGCCTATCGGTCGTGTAAACTATGGCATTGACGGTGGAGAAACTTATCGTTTCGGCGGTAAGACCGTAGAAACCGTTGAGGACGATGTAATTAAGGCTTATGAGGACGCTTCGACTGGTGATGTTGTTGCCGTATTTGTGAAGCCTACCGACTACATCATTAACTCCAATATGGAAATGCAGACCGTCAAATGGGTCGATAATGATACGAACGAAATCAAAAACAAGGTCATCCTTATTGCGGACGGAAAACTTGCAGACGCTAACGGCGTTATTCTCATCAAAAAGGGTGCGGCTCCCACTGGGGGTTAATGCGACATAACGCAACAAATAAATAAGCGAAAGGACAATTACAAATGACAGACACTGAACTTTTGGAAAAAACCAAATCGGGACTTGGAATTACAGGGACTTTTCAAGACGCAACACTAATGGTGTACATTGATGAGATAAAGGCTTTTATGAAAAGTGCTGGAGTGCCACAGTCAGTGATTAAAAGCGAAGTGTCTGTCGGTTGTATAATGCGGGGTGTTTCCGATTTGTGGAATTACGGAAGCGGGAACACTTCGCTGTCCGAATACTTCAAACAGCGTGTTATTCAGCTCAAGCGTGAAGAAAGCGAGGGTGCATAATGGCAATGTACAGACCGTCACAGCCATTCACAACTCCTATGATGTTGCTTATACCGACCTATCAAACGATAAGCGGCGTGAGAAAAAAGGTGTTTCCAAAATTTGAGGACGGAATACCATTCTTTGCGAGTTTTAAAACCTACGGTGGTACAGAGCGAGATGTCAACGGCGTTTATTCGGTCGAAGATACGGCTAACATTGAGACTTGGTATGACCCCGCTTTTAAAAGCGAATGTCGAGTTGCTGTTGCGAACTCTCAATCAGTATATGAAATACTGGGAGAACCCGAAAACATTGATATGCGTAATCAGTTTTTAAAATTTAAAATAAAACGCATTAAAGGCGGTGCTTGATTTGTCTATCAAGCTAAAACTACAAGGTTTTGACGAGCTTTTCACGGCAATTCAAAAGGCTGGCGGCTCTATTGACAAAGCCACAGAAGTATGTATGAAACAATCAGCCGACACAATGCAAAAGGAAATTAAAACGCAAATGAGCAAAGCGGGTGTTGACGGCGGCTTAATAAATAAAATGCCACAACCTGAACTGTTCAAAGACGGAAACGCTTATGTTGCATTGGTCGGTTATAAAAAAGGCTCATACAGTGAGAAAAATCCGTCAGTAGGCTATAAGGTTGTGTTTTTAAACTATGGAACGCCTCACCGAAGCAAACACGGAAAAGTCAAGGCTCGTGGTTTTATCCAAAAGGCAAAAAGAAAAGCCACTCCGCAAATTAAAAAACAACAAGAGGAAACATTAAAAGACATTCTGTCGAGGTTTGAAAAATGAAAGATTTGTTAATAAGCGTGTTGGAAAAAATCTGCCCAAACAATGTGTTCTTGCAAGGGACGATTGACGAGAACGAGGATTACCCCGACACATTCATTACATTTTGGACTTACGATGTGCCCGAAGGGTCACACTATGACAATGAGGCTCATTCATTCGACTGGTCTTTTAATGTTAATTTTTATTCAAATGACCCGTCACTCATAAACACAAAACCCGCCGAAATAAGAACAAAGCTAAAAGAAGCAGGATTTATAGTTGACGGTAAAGGGAACGACATTCCGAGCGATGTTCCAACCCACACGGGATGGACTTTAGGTGTAATTTACAGAGAAACAGTTTAAGAAAAGAGGTTAATACTTATGGCAGTAGAATTTAGAGGTTGTAAAAATCTTGTTTTCGCAGAAGTTACGAAAGATGATAATGAAACCACGGGTGGTTATGTCACTGGAACGGTAACCAAGCTTGCTCCTGTTGCAGAAATCAGCAAAACCGTGGAAACTTCCAGCGAAGCACATTATTATGACAACAAAGCCGCAATTGTAATCAATTCCGAGGGTGCAGATACCGTGACATTTACAATTGCTGTTCCTTCTGACGAGGTGCTTGCAAAAATCACTGGTAGAACATATGACGCTACCAAGAAAATGTTCGTTGAAAGCGAACGAGAGACAAAGTATTTTGCTGTTGGTTATGTTCTCGGTGAGGCTGGAGAAGGTGAAGATGAACGCTATGTATGGCGTTACAAGGGCACTTTCAACATTCCCGATGAGACTTCCGCAACAAAGAATGACGGGACTGACGCAAACAATATGTCTCTTGAGTACACAGGCATTTATACTGAGCACGAGTTTACCAATGGCAAGGGCACGGGTGTAAAAGGCTCTGCCAAAGCGTCATTTATTCGTGCTTCTTCGGATGTTGCAACCGAAGAAAAATGGTTCTCACAGGTTTCCACCCCCGACACAACTTTTACCGATTAAAATCCAAAAGAAAGGTGGCGAAAAGTAAATGAACTTTGAAGAATATGTGAAGCCCGAACTGCTGATTTTAATTCCCGTCCTCTACCTTGTAGGACTGGCAATAAAGAAAAGCAATATTGCAGATAAATTTATTCCGTTTCTGTTGGGCGTTGTGGGCGTTTTACTTTCGGGCTTATATCTGTTTGCCACAGAGGATATAAACGGCTCACAGGCGGTTGCAACTGCAATTTTCACGGCAATAACACAAGGAGTGCTTGTTGCGGGTGCAAGTGTTTATGCAAACGAGCTTATTAAACAGGCTGGAAAGGATAAATAACAATGGCAAAGTTTGAATTACCCATATATGATGAAAAAAGCGGAAAGCAAATCAAACTTTGCAAGAGAGACTTTATGTCCGTTTCGCTTTTTCTTAAATATCAGAAGCTCAACGAGGAACTTTTATCAAACAAAATTACAGACGATAAACAATTTCTTGACGCTGTGAAGGAGCTTTTCCTCGAGACATTTACAGAAATGACTGAGCAGGAGTATTTAAACGGCACAGATGTAGGACAAGTCATTTATGTGTTTAACTCTGTTGTGCAAAAAGCGACAAAGTTTCAAGCAGGAAATTCAAAAAACGATTAAAGGGGACGGGCGAACCAGCTTCGCCCCCTAAATCTTTTTCTGACAATCTCATTGATATTATTATGCTTTTTTCAGAACGGTGGAAAATGTCCCCGTTTGATGTTCTTGAAAAGGACATTGAAGATTTTATAATTTTATCAAATTATCTTTTATCTTTGGACACTGAGCCACAATCCAAATTTAAAAATTACAACAAACCTACAAGAATAAGAGTGAATGATAAGACCGCCACGGGCGGTTGGTTTTAGGTGGTGACGAAATGGCAGAAGAAAGACTCGGTGCGTCTTTTAGCATAGATGTTACACAACTGAAAGCGGGGCTTGCACAAGCCAACAGGCTTATTCGTGAAAGCGAGAGCGAATTTAAAGCGGCAAGTGCGGGAATGGACGATTTTACAAAGTCACAAGACGGACTTGAAGCTAAAATAAAAAGTCTTAATAAAATACAAGCAATTCAAGAAGAAAAGGTCAAAGCGTTAAACAAGCAGTACGAAAACCTCGTCAATGACGGGGTTGACCCAACAAGTGCACAAATGGTCAAGCTCCGCACTGACATTAACAATGCAACTGCCGCTTTTCAAAAGACAACGGCTGAGACCGAAAAGTATGAAAAAGCCCTTGACGATTTAGGCGATGATGTTGATGACTTTTCAGAAGCAAACAAAAAGGCCGAAAGTACAAGCGGTGCATTAGATGTTGCTGTTGGTAATCTTGCCGCTAACCTCGTCAGTAGTTTAGGGTCTGCAATCAAAGACTCTATCTCTATGCTGATGAACCTCGCAGAAGAAACACGGGAATACCGAGAGGACATCGGCAAGTTAAAAACAGCATTTGAAACAGCGGGAAAATCCACCGAATTGGCAACTGATGTTTACAAGGAATTTTATTCCGTTCTCGGCGAAGAAGATAGAAGTGTGGAAGCGGTTAACCATTTAGCAAAACTCGTTGACACAGAAGAAGATATGGCGAAATGGACGGATATTGCCACGGGAGTTTGGGGTACATTCGGTGACAGCTTACCTATCGAGGGACTTACCGAAGCCGCAAATGAAACCGCTAAAACAGGCGAACTCACGGGTGTTTTGACGGACGCTCTCAACTGGGCGGCAGAGGCGGGAGAAACTTTCGGCGTAAAACAGAAAGCCGCCACCGAAGCAAACGAGGACTGGAACAAGTCTGTCGAAGAAGCACAAAGTGCAGAGGACTTCTTTAAGCTTGCACTGCAAGAATGTACAACAGAGCAAGAACGGCAATCGTTAATCACTGAAACTCTCAATGGTCTTTATAGTGACGCCGCTGGAAAATATCGAGAAAACAACGAAAGCGTAATCAACGCTCGAAAAGCAACCTCAGATTACACTGACACAATGGCAGAACTCGGCGAACAAATGGAGCCTGTCAATACGGCGATTAACGAGGTTAAAAATGAATTTGCAAAAGAATTCATTCCTGTTATAAAAAATGATGTCATTCCGATGATAAGCGATTTTATGGATGAGCTTAAAGCGGATGGCTCAATAAAAAAGTTTACAAAAGGAATTGCTGGAATAGTTAAATCGGTGTTGCCGCCCTTGAGCAAGGTTTTAAAATTTGCGGCAGAAAACACTGAGACACTCGCAACAGTTACTTTAACCGCTGTCACTGCTTATAAGGCACTTAAGGCAGGAATGGCGGTTGCAAACGCAATAACAGCGGCAAAAAACGCAATCGGAGCACTTTCAGTGGGTACAAAGGCGGCAACGGTCGCTCAGACAGGCTGGAATGCCGCAATGGCGGCAAATCCTATCGGTGCAGTTATAACAGCAGTGTCGTTGCTTGTCGGTGGGATAGCTTTGCTTACTTCGTCAACCGAGGACGCAACGGACAAAAACGATGATTTAAGCGAAAGTCAAGACAATGTTGCGGACTCTGCCGATAATGCAAAGGGCAAAATCGGTGAGTTGAGTGAAAGCCAAAAGGACGCTGTTGACGCCGCCCAAAAAGCGAAGGAAGCTTATGATGAAGTAAAAACCTCTGCTGATGAAATGGCGGGTGCTGGCTCGGCACAAATTGATTACACTCAACAGCTATGGAAAGAGTTACAAACCCTCGCTGATGAAAACGGCAAAGTAGCGGACTCTGACAAGGCGAGAGCCGACTTCATTATAAAAGAACTCAATGACGCTTTGGGAACTGAATATACTATGAGCGGAAATATAATTCAGTCCTACCAAGATATGAAATCATCAATAGAAGATGTTATTGAGACTAAAAAGGCTCAAATTTTGCTTGAAGCTTACGAAGAAGCTTATACCGAAGCAATCAAAACACGGTCTGCCGCAGAACAAGATGCCGCAATAAAAGCACAAGAAGTCTCTGCCCAAGAAGAAAAGGTTGCACAGAAACGGTCTGAACTTTCCGAAGCAAGAACAAAACTTTCAGAAACACACGGAAGCCGTCAACGCCGAGCAATGAAACAAGTGGTAGCGGAAGCTGAAAAAGCCCTAAGGGAAGAAGAAGGACTCCTTTCAGAAAAAGAAACCGCATACAAAACTGCCGCTTCTAAAGTCGGAGAGACATACGATATGATTGATGGCTATGAAACCGCCAGCTCTCTTGTGTTGGCTGGAGAAACGGATAAAGCCATATCCATACTTGAAAAATACGGCGATGGCTTTAAAACTGCCGCAAGTGTAGCGAAAGAGTCCAAAGAAGAACAAAACCGTATACTTCAAGAGCAAGTAAAAGAAACTGAAATCACACTCGGATTGCTGGAGGCAGAGTACGCAGACGCTTACGATGAAATGTCAGAGGATGAACGCAAAAATTGGGAAGAACGAATTGACATTGCACGACAGCAGGCAAAAAAAGCAAAAGATGAGTATTATGAGTTTGCTGGAGATATGGTTGAAGGAATGGAAAGAGGCGTTGAAGACGGTGAATGGAAACTCACAGGAGCATTGAAAGAAGCCGTCACAAAAGCGTTAAATTCGGCTAAAAGAATTTTAGGCATTGCTTCTCCGTCAAAAGTCTTTAAGAAACAAGTCGGTTTGATGATACCTTTCGGAATTGCGGCGGGTATTGATGACGGAACTGGGAAAATCGTTAAATCCATAAAAAAGCAGTCAGAAGAAATGGAAGAAGCCTACGAATTACCAACGGTCGCAAGCCGTGTCGAAACTGCAATGAATAAAGGCAAGGCAACCAGCCGAGTAAACGACAAGGACGAAAATAAAACCGTCACTGTTTACCAAACAAACAATTATTCACAGGCTCACAGCCGATATGAAATCTACAAGTCGAAAGAACAAACTACAGCCGCCGTTCGGCTGGCATTGTTGGGGGTGTAAGCGTTGAAACTTGAATATATTTCTGCAAAGGGTGACGCTTTCACCCTTACGGAAAATGACTGGGTGTACCTTATAGGCGTTGATGGGCAGACACAGGGAAACGCAAACATCTCATCCGTTGTCATTAGTAACATTGACGGTGACACGGTTAATAATATGAGAGCAAATCCCCGAACTGTCATTTTGACCTTAAAGGTAAAAAACGGAGTAAATGTAGAGGAAGCAAAAAGAGCCGTCACAAAGGTTTTCAAACTTAAACAAAACGGTTCTTTGCTTTGGACGCAGAACGGAAGGACAATCACCATTGACGGCTACATTGAAAGTATTGAAATGCCACGGTGGGAACAGTCCGTTGCTATTCAGATAACACTTCACTGCGGACAGCCTTTTTGGGAAGATATTGATTACATCGTCAGAGAACTTACGGGTGCAATCAATCTTCACTATTTCACCGATGTAGTCGGAGATATGCTTTATTTCCCCGAAGAAGGTATTCCGTTCGGCGAATATGACTTCCTTCGCACGAAGCACTTTAGAAACAACGGAGATGTTGAAGTTGGGCTTGAAATCGAGATTGTTGCCTTTTCGACAGTTACAAATCCCATAATTTATGATGGTCTTGGAAACTTCTTTGGCATTGGTCACGGTACGGCGGGGAAGAAAGTTGTAATGTCTATCGGAGATGTCATCACAATAACCACCGAAAAAGGAAACAAAACTGTATTTCTGAACGGAGAAACGAGTCTCCTCGACAAAATAAAGCCCAACAGTACTTGGTTACAACTTGCCGTGGGCGATAATTCGTTCACTGTGAGTGATGACAATGATAATGTCGAAAATATGTCATTTAATCTTTCGTATAAACAGAGGTACATTTGATGAGTATAGAATATATCGAGGTGCGAAATAAAAACCGAGAAGTTATAGGGATAATCGATGATTTCATTTCGATAATATGGCATAAAATGTATTATAGCGTTGGCGATTTTGAAATCTACGCACAAGCCACAAAAAATCATATTGACCTTTTAAAAGAGGCTAATTATATCACCCGTCCCAATGACGATATGATTGGAATTATTGAAAAGTTAAAAATCACTACATCTGCACAAGACGGGGATGTGATTGTTGCTTCGGGAAGATTTGCAAAATCTATCCTTGACAGGAGATTGATTTGTAAATACAACAAGGATAATTACACAAATCAGCCAACTGTAATGCGTGGAAATGTTGAAGAAAACATCAGAAAAGCGGTCAAAGATAATGCGATTAGTTGTAGCTTCAATCACAATCGAGATATTCCAATATTAGCTCTCGGAAGTTTATCCAACTTGAGCAAAATTATAGTTGACGAAAGTGGAAACGCAACCGAAAGACAGGTGTCGTATCAAAATCTCTTGAGTTATACTGATGAAATGTTGCAAGAGTATGAATATGGGGCGAAAATTCTACTGAACGATGATACTAAACTGCTTGAGTACAAAGTGTACTCGGGTGAAGACAGGTCGATTGAAAACAAAGTCGGAAATTCACCCGTGATATTCAGTCAAGATTATGACAACCTTGTACAGGGTGACTATGAGAATGATACCAGTGCAGAGAAGAATGTTGCTTTGACTGGCGGTGAGGGCGAGGGATTAGAACGATTTTATTCCATCCCAATATATGATGACACAAGAGGTGGATTGTCAAGGCGTGAACTGTTTGTTGACGCTTCATCATTAACAAGTGTGTTACCAGCCACCGATTTACAATATTTGTTCCCCACAGGAAGATTTGTCGGCGTTTATTTTATCGTTGGGACACGACGCTATGCCGAAATAGTGGTTGACTCGACATCTCAGTATTCTTTAGAAACACTTAAAGAAAAATTTCCAAACGGTGAAACCGATGGAGTATACTTTGATGTTGACGGCTTAACATACGCAATTCTTGTTTATGGCGAGGAAGATAAGTATACTCTAACACAGCTTGGTTATAAGGCGATGTTGGATATTGAAGGAACTGTTGGAAACTATAAGCTTTATAATTTAGTCTACTCGTCAATGCTTGATGGCGCAGGGCGGCAACAGTTGTCATTGCTTAACATAACAACCGTTTACAAAGGAACAATCAATGTGACATTTGGAAACTGGGTGCTCAACCGTGACTACTTCCTCGGTGATTTGATTACAATTCAAGACAACAAACTGGGATTATATATGAACGCACGGATAACCGAAGTCACGGAAGTACAAGATGAAAACGGGTACACCATTGACGCTGTATATGAATAAAGGGGGAAACCATTATGGCAGAAAAAAGCGGGTTTTTTAACGCATTAAATGTGGGCGGCGAATACGACCGAACCTACAACGCAAACGATTATTCAGACAATCTTGCGGTTGTCATTTCAACAGGTGTTTTGCGAAGCACAGATGACGATTTAAAAGTAACAACTCAAGGAAGGACTGCAACAGTCAACATCGGCAGAGCGTGGATAAATGGACGCTATTACAAAAATGATGGTGAAGTCAGCTTTGTTATTCCTTCTGCCCCAGCGGCGGGTTCTCGAATTGATAGAATTGTCCTTCGGCTTGACACATCACTACCTAAAAGAAAAATTTATCTTGTATATTTAACGGGAACTTCTGGAAACAATCCGACTCCACCCACTCTTGTGAGGTCGGGAGAAGTGTACGAACTCGCTCTTGCAGATATAAAAGTAAGTGCTGGAGCTTCTTCTGCAAGTGTCACAGACAATCGGTCTGATAAAGAACTCTGCGGATGGGTTTATTCTACAAGTGGTGATAACTCGTTTTTCACAAGTCTCGACAATTCATTTTGGGAATGGTTCAACAAAACAAAAGACACCCTTTCAAGCGTGACACTTTTCAAGAAGTACACTTGGGGGCAAACGCTCACTGCTGAAACGCAGACCGTACAGTTTAACATTCCGCAGTACGACTCTGAAACTTGCTTTGCAGAAGTATATGTTAACGGAATATTTGATACTCGTCACACAATCACGAATGACATTATTACATTTCAAGGGACGCTTGTTGCGGGGACAGTTATTACCGTAAATGTTTACAAATCAATCGATGGAACAGGAATTGAAAGCGTGGCTGATGAAATTACTGCTCTGCAAAATAAAGTGGCAACTCTTGATGGCGTGTCAAAGTATACATACAAATGTACGGGTTTAAACGATAATATTTCGATTTCGCAAATCGTGTCAGCCTTAAGAAGCGGAAGTTACACAGCTGAAAGTTGCACTCCTGCGGCGGCGGCGTTTCTTGAAGCGATAGGTGGAAACGCATATCTTGCGGCACTTGAGTTGTATTCACAAGTGACAATTGATGTTGTTGGAAAGCTTGGAGCAACATCAGCATTTCTCGGTGACGGAACAAGTGCAACTCCGTTTATTTGGTTCGGAACATCACTTGCACAAAGTATGGATTTTAGCAAAAAAATCATTCTTGATTTTTCAAAATGCGAAATGATAAACATTTCTTGTGCAAGTAATACGACCAACATTTTATTCAGAGGGCAACCTCTGAATGTAAAAAATGCCAACATCAAAGCAACGGGCGGAGCGACTTCTTGCGATATTACGGCGTTTAAATCTGAAAATCCGAGCCGTGACACGATTAACATTGACGGTTGCAAGATAGAAATAAAAACATCGGGCAACGCTCGAATTTCTGAACACGGAAATTTCACAAACTGCTCGTGCGAAATTTATGCTGATTATGGTTCGGCATATTGTTTTAAGCCAACAAGCAACACAATGATAAGACTTAATGGCGGGACATTCCTTGCATACGGCAGAACCGCCACGGGAATAGGGTCGGCGATTGTTCACGCCAGTGCTTCTGAGGCTGACGCAGTGTTGATTGCTCAAAACATACATTGTCCCACAGACGCAAAGACGGGTTATTCGCAAACATACCTGTCAGTTGCCAATGCGGGAAACATTTACTTTAATGTGGTTGTTTCTCGACTTCCAGCAAGCGGACTTTATAACACTGTGGTTGGGCAGATAAATAAAAGCAAAGCATAAAAAAAGGCGGGGAAACCCGCCTTTTCGCTTATCTGTAAATTTCAGCGTATAACTCAAAAATCGGGGTGGCAAAATTGGGCTTATACGCAAACTCGGGTGCAGAAAACACCCGAAGATTTACTTTTATTTCATGCGGTGAAACTGTAACGCTTTCAACAAAGCAGTCAAACAGAGCTTTTAGAACTTCCTCCGTACAGTTTTCTGATTTTGCAATCATTTCTTGAAGAAAGCACTTGACTTCATTGGGACTGACTTTTGTTTTCTGCTGTTGCGAAAAAGAAAAGAGATTTTTTTCAATTTCGAGCAATTCGGACTCAAGTGGAGCACTTCGCATTTTAACAATATCGCTGTTTATTTCGCCGTTAATACGCATATCAACAAGAATGTTTAATTGTTTTACAATTTCTTTCTTTCGCAAGGTTAATGTCTTAATCTGCTCGTTAGTGTCGGACGGCGAGTTTTCACAAAATTTAATTACTTCGGATATAATTAAATCTATTTGAGTGGGGTTTAATATTTTCATTTTAATTGCTTGAAGGACGGTTTCTTCCAACCGTTCTTTTTTGATTTGCGGGTTGGTGCAATTCCTAAAACTGCGCTTTTTTCGGCAAACATAACTGTGATAAACATATCTATGAACACCCCGCACGGCAGAACTGGAACAACCGAAAAAATGTGTCCCACAGCAACCACAGAATATCTTTCCAGTAAGCGGATAAGAATATTTTTTCTTTCGAGGTTTTAACTGTTTTGCTTTGCTAAACTGGTATTGTACAGATTGCCACAGAGAGTCGCTTATAATCGGCTCGTGGGCGTTTTTCGTCACAATCTCGTCATAGCCTTTGACGCTATAACGCATTGTTCCTATATAGCAGTCATTTTTAAGCATTTGACGAATGTTCTGTTCGTTAAAATAATTACCTTTTCGGTTGCGGATGTTTTCAGAAATAAAACAATTCATAATGTCAACCACTGAACGCCCATCCGCAAACATTGTGAATATTCGTTTCACAATTTCCGCTTGCATTTCGTCTGGAGCATATTTTTTTCTTGTTCTTCCCCCGTGTGAATTTTCTTGCAGTTTGTAACCGTAAAGCACACGACCGCCCGTGTAATAACCTTGCCGAGCCATTTCACGCATAGAGGATTTAACATGGTCGGAAGTAGTCTCCGCTTGATACTGGTCAACATTGGCGATTGTTGAAGTCATAAACCTACCTTCGGGTGTTGTTTCGTCAATGGTTTGAGTGACAGAAATAAACTTGACATTGTGTTTTAAGAATAACTCGCGATATTTGTGGCTTTCGTAAGAATTGCGGAAAATGCGACTGGTTTTGTAAACAATGATAATGTCGACTTCGTTTCTTTTTACAGCATTCATAAGCATAAAAAACTCATCACGCCCAGCCGTTTTTGTTGCCGTTTGTGCTTGGTCGATGTGTAGCTTTTCCAAATCATAACCGTTCATCGTTGCGAACTCTTCTATTTCGGTCATTTGATATTCAATAGAATATCCGTCATCTTGATTGTGAGTAGAATAACGCAAATAAGCACGAACTCGCAAAAAACCTCTCAATAAATTATCCATAACATCATCCCTCTTTCATTTCAAGGTATAATTTCATAAACTCTCGGTACAAATCCTCTTTGACTTGGCTCTCAACCGTTACATCTTCAAACACCTCTTTTGCCCTTGCCAGTAACTCGAATGCGGCATCTATTTCCGCAATTCCGAAATAACCCAAGTCAACATTGAAAACGGCACAAATGCGCTGTAAATCTTTCAGATGAGGTGTTCTCCGACCGATTTCATAGTTTGACAAAGTACTGCGAGACGGGTCACCACCCAATTTTTTCGATAAATCAAACTGTGTCATTCCCTTACTCTTTCGCAAATATTTAATTTTTTTTCCTATATCGACAGACACAAAAAATCAGCCCTTTCTTGGTTCTCACCTCCATTACTTTAATACTAATTGTGGCACAAAGCAACAAATTGTATACTTTAGACAAATAATTGTTACTGTTTTGTGCAAACATACGAATTGATACAAATTGTCAGAATATTCTTGACATTTAATACTTTTTGTGCTATTATATAATCACAGAAAGGGGAACACCCCGAAAGAAAGGAGAAACAAAAATGGATGAGGTCATAAGGTTACTCAAGCAAATAAAAGACTTGCTTGAACGGCTCGTTCGGATGATGAGCGAGAAGTAAACCGAAAGGTGGGCGGTGCAAAACCGCCCACCGAACTCACCCGTTTTTATTTGAGAGGAGAAAACAATGGAACAAGCAAAATTAAACAAAATCCTTGACGAACACAAGAAATGGTTAAGAACCAATGGTAAGGAAGGACAAAGAGCGGACTTAAGCTCTGCGGACTTAAGCTCTGCGAACTTAAGCTTTGCGGACTTAAGCTATGCGGACTTAAGCTCTGCGAACTTAAGCTCTGCGAACTTAAGCTTTGCGGACTTAAGCTATGCGGACTTAAGCTCTGCGAACTTAAGCTCTGCGGACTTAAGCTTTGCGAACTTACGCTCTGCGAACTTAAGCTCTGCGGACTTACGCTCTGCGGACTTAAGCTATGCGGACTTAAGCTCTGCGAACTTAAGCTATGCGGACTTAAGCTCTGCGGACTTAAGCTCTGCGAACTTAAGCTCTGCGGACTTAGATTATTCAGCCTTTCCGCTGTGGTGTGGCGGGTTGGATGT
>ERZ808278.795-NODE-795-length-16903-cov-3.698243_pt1 | contig 16903 bp, 11 predicted proteins | sample MGYA00521239_ERZ808278 | MGnify/ENA primary metagenome ERZ808278 (study PRJEB31516, sample SAMN03275600) | gut metagenome | biome: mammalia-associated habitat; material: feces | host: Papio cynocephalus | place: Kenya | collected 2012-07-17 ... | reverse complement strand
CACCGAGGATTTATGCGAAATAGTTGAAAACTTTTCGGACTTGTGATATAATAAACTAAATTAAAACAAAATAACCGTGCGGCGGCACGCGGTTTTCAGCCTTATTTGAGGTTTGAGGTTTGAGAGCCTTGTTATTTTGTAATACTCTTAAACTCAAACCGTGCGAAGTGAGCTACGGCACACGTTTGAGAGCCTTGTTATTTTGTAATACTCTTAAACGCGCATATCGCCCCTTGTAAAATTCAGAGAGTTTGAGAGCCTTGTTATTTTGTAATACTCTTAAACGTACAATCTTGAGAAAGCGGGGTTAATTGGGTTTGAGAGCCTTGTTATTTTGTAATACTCTTAAACGATCGACTTCGCCGAGTGGCTGCTGTGGCTGTTTGAGAGCCTTGTTATTTTGTAATACTCTTAAACCGGGTGGCGTTTCAATAGCTGTTCCATCTTGTTTGAGAGCCTTGTTATTTTGTAATACTCTTAAACCCCTTGCCCGTGCAAGTCTGCCATAACAGAGTTTGAGAGCCTTGTTATTTTGTAATACTCTTAAACATTTGGGGTTCTTCGTCTTGCGAATGCCGTGTTTGAGAGCCTTGTTATTTTGTAATACTCTTAAACCGGAATCATCCAGTACCGGATCTAAAACAAGTTTGAGAGCCTTGTTATTTTGTAATACTCTTAAACAAAGCTCACACGTTAGCGACGATAACACTGGTTTGAGAGCCTTGTTATTTTGTAATACTCTTAAACGTAAAATGCGTATGAATATCGCGCGAATAAGTTTGAGAGCCTTGTTATTTTGTAATACTCTTAAACTCATCTCCGTCAACGTTGATGACCTTGATGGTTTGAGAGCCTTGTTATTTTGTAATACTCTTAAACTTTATTGGTGGGTTCTCACTTTATGCGCATGTTTGAGAGCCTTGTTATTTTGTAATACTCTTAAACGAGCGGAATCACCGCTACTGCCTATCTGAGGTTTGAGAGCCTTGTTATTTTGTAATACTCTTAAACTAACTGCCGCATAAAGCTTTAATAGATTTTGTTTGAGAGCCTTGTTATTTTGTAATACTCTTAAACTCTTTTTGCCCTTTAAACGGGTATTTCAATGTTTGAGAGCCTTGTTATTTTGTAATACTCTTAAACTATACGGTGGTGACACATTGTTAGAAGAAAGTTTGAGAGCCTTGTTATTTTGTAATATTCTTATATTGAGGAAACAAAAATGAATGTAGAAAAAATTTTAGACAACGCAAAAACAGCAATTGAAGAATTACATGTATCTCCCGATAATCTTGTTTTGGCAATTACGAAATTGCTCGAAATCACTCACGCCCATGGATTAGATAAAGAATCCGTTAACGCTTTGGCGGAGTGCGGGATTGTACTTGAAATTGAAGGGTGAAAAATGGCACGGAGTGAAGCTCAGAAAGCCGCAGACAAGAAATATAGAGAAACGCACAAAACCGATTCCGTAAAATGGGCAACTTGGTTAAAACCCGAAGAAGCAGACGAAATCAACAAAATAATAAAAAAAAGCGGAATGAACAAAGCTGAATTTATTCGGTGGGCAGTAAACGAATTACAAACCCGTTTATAAAGAAAAACCAACTGCCGTGTTCTGTCATTTACATAATTTACAATTAAATAATTTTTCAGGCGGCATTTGCCGCCTTTTTTCTTTTTTTACTTTGTTTTGTTTGACATAGCTAAAAAACAATGCTATACTATAACAAATGTTTTAGAACATATGTAAAATATTGTCTGAAATGCATACAACATAAAGACAAATCGAAATTACGGAGGGGAAATATGCCACCGAAACCTAAGTTTACTAAAGAAGAAATGGTTAATGCCGCTATCGAGCTTATTTGCGAAAAGGGTTACGACAGCCTGACCGCGAGAGAACTCGGGAAGCAGCTCGGAAGTTCGTCCTGCCCTATCTTCACATTGTTTAAAGATATGGACGATCTGAAAGCCGAAGTTAAGCGGCGAGCCGTGGAAGTTTTCAACGAATATATGAAAGTAGCCGAAAACTTCACGCCCGCATATAAAAAGAGAGGTATGCAATGGGTTAAATTTGCAACCGAACAGCCCAGGCTTTTCCGCCTGCTCTTTATGCAGGAAACGGACGGCGACGTCGATTTTGACGAAGCGCAGAAGATAATTCCGTTCGGCAAACAGAACGATATTGACATAATCATACGCGATTACGGTGCAACAAAAGAGCAAGCCGAACACCTCTTCAAGCAAATGTGGACCTTTTGTTACGGATTGTGCGTACTTGCGGCGACTAAAGTTTGCTCGTTTACCGAGCAGGAAATCGTTCAGAGCCTCGGCGAGATGTTCAGGGGCATGATTTACGTTATTAAATCGGACGCCGCAACCATTGCCAAGGTTACTCCCGTATCGCTCGATACGCCCGAAGCAGGCAACATCGCCGCGAAACACCCGCACCTTACGGGAAGCAAACAACCCGATTAACCTTAAAAAAGCGCGTTAATCGACTTATAGCCCCACTTTTGGACTATATTACATAAAATAAAATGGAGAATTAAATGCTTAAAATCGAACATTTAACCGTGAAATACGGAGACAAAACAGCCGTGGACGATCTTTCGTTACACATACAAAAAGGCGAAATTTACGGATTTATCGGGCATAACGGTGCAGGGAAAACGACCACGATAAAAGCCGCCACAGGTATACTCGCTTTTAACGAGGGCGAGATTTATATTGACGGGGTTTCTATGAGAAACGACCCTGTTTCCTGCAAAAAACTCATTGCATACATCCCTGACAATCCCGATTTATACGAATATATGACGGGCGCGCAATATCTCAATTTCATCGCCGATATTTTCGGCGTTAAAACGGAAACGAGAAAGGAACTTATCGACAAATATGCGGAAAGCTTTGAAATCAAAAACGATCTCGGCTCGCCCATTTCGGCTTACTCGCACGGAATGAAACAAAAACTCGCTGTTATTTCCGCGCTTATCCATTCGCCGAAGCTTATAATAATGGACGAACCGTTCGTCGGGCTCGACCCGAAAGCCTCGCACACGCTCAAAGAGATCATGCGCGAGCACTGCGATAAAGGCGGGGCGATCTTCTTCTCCACGCACGTTCTCGACACGGCGGAAAAGCTCTGCGACAAGGTTGCAATCATCAAAAAGGGCAAGCTCGTAAAAACGGGAACCATGGAAGAGGTCAAGGGCGACGAATCGCTTGAAAACGTATTCCTCGAACTCGAAGGCGAAAGCAAAAACGATTGACGAGGAAAAAGCAATGCTGAGAATTTTAATAAAAAAACAACTTCTCGAAATAAACAGCGTTCTGTTTTTTGACAGAAAAACGGGGAAACGCCGTTCTGCAACAGGAATCACCCTTTTTATCGGTTTATTTGTCCTGCTTTTTGCCTTTCTTATAGTAATGTTCGCCGCAATGGCATACGCAATAGGCAACGTGTTTCTGTCAAACGGGCTTAACTGGTTTTATTTCGTTATCACGGGCGGAATAGGAATATTCTTCGGCGTTTTCGGGAGCGTTTTCAACACTTACGCCTCTTTGTATCTCGCCAAAGACAACGACCTTCTGCTTTCGATGCCGATACCGGTCAAAAGCATAATTTTATCGAGGCTTGCGAGCGTTTATATAATAGGCGCAATATATGCGGGACTCGTAACCCTGCCCGCGGCGGTTGTTTATATGATTTTAAGCGGCTGGGCGGTTAAAGGAATAATCGGTTCCCTGCTCGTTTCCGCCGCCGTTTCGGTAATCGTTTTTGCAATCTCCTGCGGACTAGGGTATATCGTTGCGAAACTTGCAACGAAACTTAAAAACAAAGGCATACTTACAACAATAATCACCGTAGCGTTTTTAGGCGCGTACTACGCGATTTATTTCAACGCAAACGACATTTTGGCAAAGCTTGCCGCAAACGGCGAAGCGGTAGCGGGCGCGGTGAAACTTTACGTTTATCCGCTTTACGCTATGGGGAAAGTCGGCGAAGGCGACCCGATTTTCTCGGTCTGCTTCATTGCGGCGGTGGCGGTTCTGACCTACCTCGTTTACCTTATCATCTCGAGAAGCTTTTTGAAAATCGCCACGAGTTCGGCAAAAACGAAATCGGGCAAATATGACGGGAAAAAGACGGTACGGAAAAGCGAATTTGCCGCACTTTTCAAAAAAGAGCTGTTAAGATTTACGACGAGTTCCGCGTATATGCTGAACTGCGGAATAGGCTCGCTGTTTATGATCGCCGTGGGAATTATCGCCCTGATTAAAGGCGGCGCGCTCGCTGCCGACCCCGAAATTTACGAATTTATGAGCCCGTATCTTGCGCCGATCGTTTATGCGAGCATTATACTTTTCGCTTCGATGAACATAATAACCGCGCCTTCGATTTCGCTTGAAGGCAAAAACATATGGATACTCAAATCGCTGCCGATAAACGTTAAAAAGGTTTTCGGCGCGAAAACGCTCCTGCACGTCGTAATCACTCTGCCCGCGGCGGAATTTCTGACGCTTTGCCTCGCTCTCATTTTTAAGCTCGGGCTTCCGGTTACGATTATTTCGGTAATAATCTGCGCTGCGTTCGTGCTCCTCTCGGCAATGTTCGGATTGTTTCTGAACCTCAAACGCCCCGATTTCAGATGGACGAGCGAATCTGTCGCCGTAAAACAAGGCTTTGCGCCAATGGTTGCGATTTTCGCGGGGATAGTCTTCGCGGCGGCAATCGGTGCAATATGTATCGCGCTTACCAAAGTGCTGTCGGCGTTTTTAATCGGCGTAATAATCGCGGCGATACTACTCGTTCTTCTCGCGATTCTTTTCGGTTATTTCAACAAAAAAGCCGTAAAAGACTTCGCCGATTTATAATTCTTTTCAATAATAAAATACGGGCAGGCGCGAGTTTTTTTCAAAAACTCGCGCCTGCCCTTTTATCCGCTCGGATTTTTTAAAACCCGCACGGCTTGCGATTTTATTGTTTAAATTCTTTAAATTCCGAAATACGCCGCCGCGTTGCGGTAACAAATGTCCTTAATAACCTCGCCGACAAGCTTTTCGTTCGTCGTCATTTCGCCGTTTTCCATCATTCTGCCTAAATAATTGCACAAAATACGGCGGAAATAATGGTGTCTCGGATAAGAAAGGAAGGATCTGCTGTCGGTGAGCATACCGATGAACGCGCCGAGATGCCCCGTTGCGGTCAGATCGTCAAGGTGGCGATACATACCGACCTTGTTATCGAGGAACCACCAGGCGGGTCCGTATTGAATTTTACCTCTCGCCTCGCTCGACTGGAAACATCCCGCAAGCGTGATAAGCTCTGCGTTCATCTTGGGATTGAGGTTGAAAAGAATTATTTTCGGGAGCGATTTTTCGGTGTTTAACCTATCGAACAGCGCCGAAATATTTTTGAGCCCGTCCTCTTCGGAAATACTGTCGTAACCCGTGTCCGCGCCGATTTTTAAAAGCATTTCGGTGTTGTTGTTTCTCTTCGCGCCGATATGCAGTTCGGTCGCGAGCCCGTTTTCAGCGTAAAGCTTCATAAGGAAATAAGTCAGATAGCCTTTAAACTCCCCGACTTCTTCAGACGTGAGCGTTCCGCCCTTTCTGCGTTTTGAAAAAGCCTTTTCCGCAGCCGATTTTTCCGCGACGGGATAAATGTATTCGAGCGAAATGTCGGCGGCTCTCGTTCCGACTTTTTTGAACGCGGCAAGCCTTTGCTTCAAAGCTTCCATAAGATCGGAAAGAGTGTCTATTTTATGCGTTTCGTTCTCGACGAGCGATATAAAATCGTTGTATTTTTCCGCCTCGATATTCATTATCTTATCGCCGCGGAATGCAGGAATAACCTTGAATTTATAGCCCTTTTCGGCGATTTTTTCAAACGTTGTCAAATCATCGAAAACCTCGTTGGTCGTGAACACGCAGGTGACGGCGGAACTTTCGATAAGCTTCTGCGGATTGACCTCGTTTTTCGCGATATAATCGTTGCATTGCTCCCAGATCGCCTCGGCGTTTTCCTCGTTTATTTCGAGCTCGCAATCGAAATACTCCTTAAGTTCGACCTGCGACCAGTGATAAAGCGGGTTACCGAACGCCGTGCCGAGAGTTTTGCAGTACGCAACAAATTTGTCGTGATTGGAAGCGTCGCCTGTTATCAGCCGTTCGTCCACGCCGTAATTTCTCATAAGCCGCCATTTATAATGGTCTCCGCCGAGCCAGACCTCGCAGATATCCTTGAACGGCTTGTTTTCGAGTATCTGTTTTTCGGGCAGATGGCAATGGTAATCGAAAATCGGCATATCCTTAGCGTAAGTTTCGTAAAGCCTTATCGCTGTTTCGTTTTCAAGCAAAAAATCTTTCTTTATATAGCTCATATTATTCCTCTTGGCGGGGCGGGCTTTGAACTCCGTTTTTCGGGGGCGGAGTTCAAAGCCCGCCCGACTTATTATTCTCGAGCAAATTATACCCCATATCGACCAATTACGCAACTTATTTTTTTAAAATTTCCTTATTTACCGTAAAAAAATTCGGCGCGAAAATGCGCCGAACCGATTATTTTTTGTCTATAAGTTCGTAAAGGATGATTTTATCGGGCAATCCCTGAGGGATAAGCCCTTCTCGTCCGTTTTCCTTCGGAGTGCTCCCGAATGTGTTCTGACGAACGAACGCAAGCGTTATATTCATCTCGCCGTCCGTCACATCGAAATCTAAATCTACGGGCGTGAAAACAGCCGCTTTATCGTTTATTATGCAGGCTGCGCAAGGCAAATCCCCCGCTATAAGTCGATAAACGCCGTTTTTTAGCGTTGAATGCAAAGTAATTCTCCCGCCGTAATACTTGAGCCCCTGTGAAGAAAAATCGCCCGCTTTAAGCTTTTCGGGAAGCTTTTTTATAACGTCGTTTTCGTAAACGCCGAAGTTGCCGATAAAAAACGAACCTTCTATATCGTACCTCTCGTTAAAATCGAAAGTCACGGTTATTTCGTTTTCTCCGAGCCTTAAAAACTCGTCCGCGACAGGGATAAGGCGGAAGCAGGAATCTATCTCCGTGCCGTAAGCCTTATCGGCTTTCAAAACGTTGCCGTTTACTTTTATCTCCGCCGTTTCGTCCTCGGTCATAAACGCCGCACCGCTTATTCTTTCACCGATGTTTATCTTATATTTAAGGGTAACTCGGCACAAATTCTGCGGTTTCGGATAAAATTTATCCTTAAACCAAGGCTGAATCATTTCGCCGTGGCGTTGTTCGAGCCCGAATTTGTCGCGCAGTTTTCTGTCGATTTCAAGAACGTCTCCGCGCGCAAAAAACTCGCCGTTCAAAAGGCAATCGGCATAGTCGAGCGGAAGAATATTCGGTTCCGAAAGACTGAACGAGAACTCCTCGGGAAATTTCGCCGCTTTCTCTTCAAATCTCTGCTCCGCAAGTTTTTCGCCGCTCATAAGCAAAACGAGCGAGCCGTCTCTTTCAAAACGCTTTTTTATAACGACCTTTCCGCCGTCGCGCTCGAAGCAAACGGGGCGTTTTTCGCCGCCGACAAGATCTATTTCTACGGGATCGAGGTCGCTTTTTATCGTTATCGTCGTATCGACCGCATTTTCGCTTCTGTTAAGGAAAAAATATGCCTTATCTTCGCCGAAAACGCGGATTTCGGAAATAATATCTTCTGCGGAAATAGTCACGTCGTTCGGTTTTATGAGCCCGAGAACCTTTTCGGGATCAAACCCGACGTTCGTCGCGCCTTTTAAATCCTCGGAAAAATCGTGGCGGATGCCGTCGAGATAACGCGGAAGCTCGCCCGCGAGAACGACCATACCGCCGTTTTTCATGAAAGCTTTCAGCGCATCAAGCGTTACGGAACGCAGATTGTAATTTCCGTTTAAAATGATTTTGTCGTACTTCTTTTTGCCTACGACGATTTGTCCGCGTTCGGCTTTGCCGTACTTCTCGAAAACGCCCTCGTCGATATAATCCGCCGCGCCGCCGTGGAGCCTTATATATTTGAAAAGCTCGAAATATTCTCTTTCGAGACGGCAGATAAGCGGATTTTCCGAGCCGAAACAGTTGACGTAAGAACGCTCGTTCGTGAGCCCCCAGAGCGACTCGACAGGGTTTATGATAGCGGCGTTCGTTTCTTCCTCACCGCATACAAGCAGGTACTGGAGCCTTGAAAAATAGTCCTCGAGGTATTTGTGCTCGGGGTACCAAGCCGACTGATGGAGTATGCTCGCGGGGTAATCGCGCTTCGCCTGACCTTTCATCGTGTACCATGAAAGATGGGGGCACCGAAGCGAAACTCCGCCGAAACTCTGCCAGTTGCCCGTGCGTTTGTAATCGGAAAGAGTCATTTTCCAGCCCGTCGCGGCGTAAAGCTCATCCAAAACGAACTTTTTTCCGAGCTGTTTTGCGACGGACGAAACGAGCGAGGGAACGCTCACCGCGAAATTATCCTCGCAAAGGTTGTCCATCCCCGGGAAGTCCATATATTCGTAATATCTCATCGCGCTGCCGCACATGGTCGTCTGCGCGGCGAGGTTGTCCTCGTGAAGAATATGCCCCGTCACGATAAGGTTGTGCTTTTTGCACCAGTCCCGGTACGGCGCGGCGAAATTCTCCAGAAACAGCTCCTCTTCAACCTCGATAAGGTCGTAAGCCTCCTTGCAGAAATCGTTTTTCGCGTCGCCGAACCACAAAAGCGGAAGCCTTTCCTCTATTTTATAGCCCATTCGCTTCTCGAACTCCTCAAAAAGCTTATAGGTGTACGGGATTTCCGTCTCGGCGTTTTTCTCCTTTCTGCCGAAGCCGTTAAGGTACGGATTTCTGTGCGGTTCGTCGGTGAAAATGCCTTTTATGACGTTTCCGAACAGCTCGCCGAAAGCCTTGTAATACTTCTCGTGAGTGAGCTCCAAAAACCTTTCGGTGGCGGCTTTGTTCATCGTGTCGGCATAAGTGTAGCCGTTGTAAAAGGTGTCGGGGCGCATATAGTCGTAATAAAACGCGAAAACCCGCTCGCCGCTCCGCCTTTCGGTCGGCTCCTCGATTTTACGGTGATTTTCGACCGCTTTATCCTTAAATTCCACTGCAAAAAGCCCGAGGAAATTTTCGGGCTTTTCAAAATTCGCGCCGTTTTCGACCTCGAAGTAATTCATATACTTCGCGCGAAACTCTTTGGTTTTAGTTACATATCCGCCGCAGGTGCCCGAGGGCCAGCGATCTTCGTCGTAAAGATAAGCTTCCAAGCCGTTTTCGGCAAGTTTTTCGGCGGCATGGCGAACGAGTTTTAACCACTCGTCGCTCATATATTCCGTTTTTAAGCCCGTGCGGGAATGGATAAACGCACCGCCGAAGCCCATTTTTTTAAGGCACTCGACCTGAAAATCGATTTCCTTTTCTTCGATTTCGCCGTTCCACGCCCAGAAAGGTTTGCCGCGAAATTCAACCGTCGGATTTTTTAGAATTTTATAATCAATATTCATATGTCGATTTTATATCTTTTCTCGCAAGATTGCAACCGTTTGCGATAACTTTGACCTCTTTCGGAGCGATAATCTCGCTTTCCACGCCGTTTTCGGTTTGTTTATGCGAAATTTCAACCTTTCCGTAAGGCGTGGGAACGCTGCCTTTAGCAAACCCGAGTCCGCAAAGCGAGGGCTTGATTTCGATCGTTTTTCCGCCGTCCGAAACTTTAACGCCTAAAACCGTTTCGGTTAAAAACGCGATCGGACCGCAGCTCCAGCCGTGGCAAAGCGAATGGCGGAAGCCCGTGTAACAGAACTTGCCGTAGTCGCCGTGAATATCCTTCTGCCCATCTTCGGGGATTTCGTCTATCCGTCCGCTTTCCTTTATCCAGTCCACGTCGAAATCTTCCCAGAAGGTCGTCGCGCCCTTGTCGAGCATTCCTCCGTAATATTCTTTAAGCATAGCGACAGCCGTATTTGCCCCGCAGGTCTCTTTTACCGCGGTTAAAATATAGTACGCCATAAACGTGGACAAGCCCCTTGCTCCCCCTTCGGCGAGCTTTTCGGCTACCGATTTTTTGTCGGCGATACCCGCAAGGTACTCCATCGCAACCGCTTGTTTAGCTTTGGCGGGCGAGGTTTTTCCGTTTGAAAGTTTCCTTATAATCTCCCGCGCGGACGAATCGTCTTTTCCGAAAATTCTCAAAAGTTCGCCGCCTTTTTTAGCGGCGATTTTAAGCAATGCGGAACAACCTTTAACGGCGTCGTCGGTGCCGTTCGTCGGCCAATCGAGGAAGTTGTTCGGGAAGTTCGTTTCGCCGTTTTCACTCACGAGTTTCTCGGTGTTCGCAAGCAATTTTGCGAGATAATCGACATATAGCCCCACTTTTTCCTTATCGCCCGTGAAACGATAATAGTCGTAAAGAACCAGAATCCACCAGAACGAATAAGCGGTATGTCCGTTCATCCAGTCCGTCGGCGGAGTTTCCGAAACCCCGAAATCCACGCAGTTTGTGATGTTTTCCTTATCGCTCGCCGTGTATAAAAGTCCGAGCGTTTCGGTGTGAAGATCGCCTATCCACACGAGCCTGTCACGCTTGATTCCGTCCCAGATCATCCCGCCTTGAAGGCAAAGAAGAAGAGTTCTTTGCGCAACGGAATAGATTTCGTTAAGCCGCTCGTCGTCACAACAAAAGCTGCCCGCGATATCGTGTTTTTCGGTAACGCTTTTCGCATAAACGTTCTTTATGCGGTATTTGCCGCCGTTAAATTCGAGACAAACAAAGCGGAAACCGGTCTGCCCGAAAGTCCCGTCCGAAAGCTGGGGAAGAGAGACGGAGAAATCGCGGAGCGAATGGTCGTTCGTGGCGTTTTTGACCCCGAGCGGCGTTAAACTCTCCGTGAGCGACTCGCCGAAACGGATATTCACGGGCTCGCCGTTATCGATGTAATGGGTCAGGATACGCACTCCGCCCTGAATTTCTTTGCCGAAATCAAAAACTATGCGGGTTTTACCGTTTACCGTCGCAACGTCGTTTTCGCCGAGCCCGATTTGTTTGGTTTTGTTTTTCAAAAGGCTTTCCGCGTTCTCCGCACTGCCCTCGATAACGAGGACTTTTGCGGGGAGCAGAAACTCCGTGTTTTCAATCATTTTTTGTTCCTTTGATAAGTTTTAATGCTATAACCGCCGAGGCAAAAAGCCCGATTACGGCGAACGCTGTGAAGCCGAACGCTCCGTTAAGCCCCGAGCCGCATCCTCCCGAGGAGGTCGTGCTACCCGAAACGTTCGATTCGCCCGAGCCGCTGTCCGAGCCGCCCGCCGAAGTATTGCTTTCGGGTTCGGGGTCGGTAACCGTCACCGTGAATTTTTGAGTGTAAAATTTAGCCGAAAGATAATATTCGTCGGGGGTATATTCGGCAAACACCTCATAGGTTTTTTCGCCCGTTTGGGTCACGTCGGTGATTTTACCGACAACGTTTTTGGTCGCGCCGCCGTACTCGGTCACGACAAGCCCGATATCGCCGCCCTTTTCGGGAATTTTGTATGTTTTACTCTGCCCGTCGATATAAAGCGGCTTATCTTTTAAGCCTTGGGCGGCATTGTTCGTCAAACCCGTGAAGCCGTCCTCGAGAGCGATCACGACGTCGTACTCGCTTGAATAAGTCCACGTCCAGGGGATAAATCCGCGGACGATGAGACCCTTTATTTTATCTTCGTCGAGCGCGTTGAAATTGTAATCGATACCCGCGTTATTCTCGCCCGATTTTTGCAGAATATCCTTGAGCGTATCCGAAGTTTTGCCGTTTAAGTCCGCCGTGGGAATTTCGGGCAGAACCTCTTTCATCGCCTGAAGCTGGCTTTCGTGGAAAGTTATAACGACGATGTCGTCCTCGATTCCCGAGCCCTCGAGCTTTTCCTTAAGCGCGTTTACGATTTCGGTTTTCTGCGATTTTATCTCGAGAATCAAAACCGTTCCCGTGCCTTTTATCGCGTCCACGATATCCTTAAAAGTCGGAATCGCTTCATCGGTGAACTGTTTAAGTCTGAACTCTTTAAGCTGTTCGGACGAATAATTTTCGATATTACCCGTTCCCGTGGACGTTCTTTGCAAACCTGCGTCGTGCATGAACACGATTTCGCCGTCGGTCGTAAGATAACAATCGAGCTCGAGGTGAGTTGCGCCCGCTTCTATCGCCGCGAGCGTTCCCGAAACGGAATTTTCGTTGTATTCGTTCGGAAGTCCTCTGTGCGCGACGTTGAACGGAAGTCTCGTAAGCCCGCTTAACCCCGCGATTATATCCGAAAGTTTCTTCGTATCGCCCGCAATAACGCCGTACGCTCCGCTGAAAATACTGTTTTTTATCGAGCTTTCGCTGTCGCTTTCCGCTCTTACCCAAACGGTTTTGAACCTACCCTGAATATATCTTACGGTTTTAACGTCCGCTATGCTCTCGGGAAGAACGACTACGTTCGCGCCGTTTTTGTTGGCGATTTTTACGATCTGCTTTACGTCCGCGGTTTCGTCAAATTCTATTATGCCGCGTGCGAAGGGATAAGCCGTTTTAAAGACCTTCACCGCTTCCGCGTTTTTGCTCATCACGGACACGTCGAAAATTTCCCTTTCGGTTTTGAACCACGAAATAAGTTTTTCCGCCTCGGTAACTCCTCCGATATTTAAAATCGGCAAAATATCCTTTTTAAGATATTCGTCCAAGGCGACCGACAGCGTGCAAATGATTTCGTTGTCCGACGAAACGACGTTCATATCCTCGTCGAGACTTAAAATCGCCGCCGCGGGCTTGTCGGTTTTAAGGCTTTCAGCCGCCGCCGAACTTTTAACGTCCGTCACGCCGACGGGCTCGGCTTTAAGCTCGGATCTTCCGTACGATCCGCTTACCGCAGCAAGCTTATCGTCGGGATACCAATCCGCAAGCGAAACTACGGGGCTTACGCCGAGCGCAAGCAAAGCCGCAACGAGCACGGCAAAGCAGCGCAAAAAATGCTTTTTCATCTTTTTCTCCTTATGCTACACTGTATTAAGCTCTAAAAACCTGCCTATAAGTCGATTAACGACTTATTTTCGCCTCAATCGGCAAATTATAAAACAGGCTCGGACGGTATTTTATCCTTGAATAAATTATAAAATTCGGTGTTGGAAACGAAAACTATATCGTCGCATTCCGAAAGCATTTTAAACAATTTTTCCGTCTTGTCCCACGCGTTGTAGGCGGTTATCGCCCACGGGTGATCCCAGGCGTAAAAAAGCAAATCTTCATTTGTCGCTTCGGCGTTTATAAACTGCTCCGCAACCGAGAAAAGCTTACCGTCGAGAATACTGCAGGTCGGGTTCCACGCCATAAAATTATCGGGGAGACGGAACGAAAACGTGTCGTTCGTGTCTCTCGCAAAACGGATATCCGTCGAGGACAGCATCACGCTCGTTATATATCCGTTGTAATACGCCGTGCCGCCAGGATAGGCAAACCCTACGGGCGATTTTCCCGTAAGTTCTTTGATTTTTTCAGAGTCGTTTTTTATCTCCGAAGTTATCTCGTCGTCCGATAAAAAGGTAAGTTCCTTATGCTTAAAGCCGTGCGAGATGACGTCGAAGCCTTCGTAAACCTTGTTTTCCTTCGCGTAGTCAAAAGACATTCTGCGCCAGTTTCCCGCAACTTCGATGACGTCGTTTCCGTCCATAAGCCCCGTGTTTATGCAAAACGAAGCCTTTATGCCGTACTTTTTGAGCAGTTCGACCATCTTTTCGTCCTCGGTCGTTCCGTCGTCGAAGCTGAGAGTGAAATATTTTTTATAAGTTTTCTCCACACTTTCTCCTTTTGCTTCGGAATTGTCGCTTTGTCCTCCCGTTTCGTGAGATGCGGAGGAACTCCCTGCGCAACCCGTAAACGTCAAAGCCGTTATCGCAGCTAAAACCGCCGCCGTAAATCTTTTCATTTCTCTCCTCCGCCGAATTTTTTGTAATATTCCTCGCACGTTAAGCTTATAACTTCTCCCGAAAGACAAGCCGCCGACATTTTTTCGCAAAATAACCCCAGCCTACCCCAAGCCCCGCGTTCCAAATCAAATTCGTAGGAATGTCCCCAAACGAAAAAGAGCAAGTCTTTTCCGTTCGGTTTTTCGGCTAAGAATTTTTCGGTCAAAGGCAAAAGATTTTCGCCGCGGAACTGACAGGTCGGATTCCACCTGTAAAAATCAGTCGGCAGAGAAAAGCCGAGCGTTTCGTCGATCGTTCTTCCGTATAATATCCTGCCATCTTTTTTCAGAAAATCGATAACGTTGTCATCGACGTTCGGCATCGCCCCGGGATAAGCTATCCCTACCGGCGCGCGCCCGCAAAGACGCGTTATGTCGTCGTAATTTCCGAGTATCTCGCGGCGCAAGTTCTCCTCGCCGAGACCTATCAGAATCGGGTGCGTTCTTGTATGGCACGCGACCTCGAAACCCGCGTATAAGCCGTTTAACAGCTGTTTTTCAGTCACAATATCGTGATGAAGTGGCGCGCCGTCGAAGCATAAAATCGGGAGCGTTTCGAGCTTTCCCAAAACGCCCGTGTTTATGTTGAACGTGGCTTTTATCCCGTATTTTTTGAAAAGGGAAATAACTCGCTCGTCCTGCGCCGTTCCATCGTCGATACTTATGACGAGATATTTTCGCGGCATATCAGTAAAGCTCCGCTTTTACGAAATGTTCGTCGTTGTCGTCGAAAAGCGGCACGACGTTACCTTTTATTCTCTTCCCGTCAACGGTGAGACGAACCCTGTCGCCGCCCTTGTTGACGAATTTAATATGCAGATGGTTGCCGCGATAATTTCTTTCGGCTTCGCAAGTTTTCCAATCTTTCGGAAGCGCGGGATTTATATGCAAGCCGTCGTAACCGCGTTCCAAACCTAATATCCCCTCGTAATAACACATAAGTCCCCAGGCGGAGGTTCCCGTCTGCCACGAGAAGCCGACCTGCATATCCACCGACGGGTGTTTGAGATAACAGTTGGTGAAAACGTACGGCTCGGTAGTGGTTATTTTCGACGGATTTTTCTTGCCGTCGGGAGCAATTTTCAACAGCGCGTTCACGGCGTTATCGCCGCGTTTAAGCCTGCAATCAGCCATAACTTTAAAGCAGCCCGCGTGGTTGTAAATTCCGCCGTTTTCGTAAACGCCGGGGAGCATTCCGCTCATTCTGCCGACGGTTTCGTCGTAAGAGCCATACGGCGGAACACACATCGGAATACCCTCGTCCGTCTCGGTGGAATCCATCGCCGCGATAACCTTTTCGAGCCTGTCTTTCGGACACACCCCAGAAAGGATAGACCAGCTTTGCGGGTTGACGTAAATCTTGCCGCCGCTGCACGTTTTGTCGCCCACGACCCCGAATTTCGAGAACGCGCGGACGTAATAATCGCCGTTGAACGCCTTTTCGTTGGTAACTTTCGCGAGTTTCGCCTTGCCTCTTTTAAGCTTTTTAGCGTAGGCTTCGTCGCCGATATAGTTCGCGAGCTCCGCCATTTCGTCGTACGCCCTGCAAATGAGCATAGCCATTAAAACGGACTCCGCCTTGTCGTCGGGGATGTTGAGCGCGTCGTTCCAGTCGGCGTGATGAATACGGGGAAGCCCGTTCGCGCCGTAATTATCCTTCCTTTCAAACCACTTTATCGCCTGTTTCAAGTGTTCGTAAACGGTGGCTTTTCCGCCGTCAAGATAATCGAGCTCGGTTTTTAAATAATCGAAATCGCCCGATTCTTTCACGTATCCGCAAGCGGCGTAGATCATCCACGCAGACGGGTCGGAATAAATATTCGGCTCCAAATACGGATACCAGGTAAGCACGGCGTGTCCGTCCTTGTACTGGTGCGCCACGCACTCGTTTATCGTCTTTTTTGCGAGCGGAAGATTGAAATTGAGCATAGCCATTCCGAGCTGAGCGTTGTCTCTGACCGCTTTTTTGCCAAGCATACAGTAAGAAACCTGATGCTCCGCCCAGAAGTTGAGAATGCGGTTAAACTGCGGCTCGGGGCATTTCGTTCTTAAATTTCCGAATCTCGCTTCGCCGTTCACGGCGTTATCCACAATGCTTTCGCATTCCTTTATAAGCTCGTCCCGGCGGGCAATAAGCTTTTCCTTGCTCTCGATAAGCCCCATAACGAAATAAACGGTTTTTCTTTCGCCCGCGGCAAGTTTCACGCGGTTTTGCAAAATTCCGCCGCGCGTTCTCACGGTCGCCGTCGATTTCGTGCAATCGAGTCCGTGCTCCAAAATATACGGCTTTGTCTGCGTGCCCATCGTGCCGATAAACTTCTCGTAATTCCCGTCGTAAGAAAAGACGGGCTCGCTCGACATAATGTAGCCCGAAGTAAGTTCGTGCGGGCGGTACGGGTCGTGATTCTCGTTGAAAACGGCGTTCGCCTTTTCGACAAATTCGGTGAACGAAGTCGTCACCGAGCTATAGTAAACGGGCTGGGCAAAACCGTTGAGATCGAACGCTAAGATAGGCAATAAGTCGATTAACCGCTCTTTTTTGTCCTCATTGGAAAGTTCGACCTTCCAGATCTCCCTCGTATCGTTCGGCGCGATAACGTAAGTTATCGAAGCTTTTATTTTATGCGCCGAGGAGGAAATTCTCGTAAACTGCTGACCGTGCTCGCACTTATAGCCGTTCACCTTATTCAAAGCGGGATAGCCCGCGATGTTCCAGTATTTTTTGCTTTCCGCGTCTCTTATATATAGATAAGAGCTGAGCGGACAATTGAAGGTTACCTGAACGGAATTTTTGTCCACGTATCTCGAATACGTCGCGCCGAAATGGGTCACGGAGCAGATATAGCTTAAATCGTTGAAAAAATGATTGCTCCAGTCCTTTCCCGTTTCGGGATTATAAAGGGTAAAAATTCCTCTTTTTTCGTCAAATTTGTAATCCAT
>ERZ808278.793-NODE-793-length-16921-cov-4.188130_pt1 | contig 16921 bp, 9 predicted proteins | sample MGYA00521239_ERZ808278 | MGnify/ENA primary metagenome ERZ808278 (study PRJEB31516, sample SAMN03275600) | gut metagenome | biome: mammalia-associated habitat; material: feces | host: Papio cynocephalus | place: Kenya | collected 2012-07-17 ... | reverse complement strand
AGCGTGGTGTTTGCGCCTACATAATAGCAATCGTACGTCGAATTGTATCCGTAAACAACACCCATAGTGTTGTACGCGCCGCAAACGGTGCATTTTCCGTCCTCGTAAACGTGATTTGCTATCGAGAACGAAATAACGGAGCTTTCCGCGCCCTTATAAAATTCGCTTTCCGCCACGGTCGCTTTCGCATAGTAGGTGTTGCCGGGAACAAACGTCATGGTTACGCCGAATTCGCCGTTTTCGGTTTCTGAATATTTAACGATTACCTCTCCGTGAGTCGCCATTGCGGCTATGATCGGTCTTTCGTCGCACGTGTATTCCGGTTTTTGAGATTCGATATGCACGGCGTTATTACCCTTAGCAACGTTAAAGGAAGTGTAAGCCGTAACGGAGATGTATCCGTCGTCCTCGGCGATATATGCCTTAACGTAATATTTACCGATCTTCTTTTCGATATTATCCCAATCGACGTATTCGCCTTTTTCTTCGAGAGAATAGGTAATCGTCGGCACGCCGTGAACTGCGTGAAGGTCGCCCGCATTATACGAAGGAACTTCTCCGTAAGCGATGTCCGCAAATTCAAGACCCGTTATCTCGTTGTAAAGCTTAACGGTTACGGTACAGGTAGTATTCGTAAGCGTATAGTTTCCGTTATCCGTGGAAGCGGTGAACGTGTGCTCGCCTTTGGAATTAAGCTCGTCGCCCGTAACGGTTAAAGCTATATCCTTCCCGTCCGCCCCTACGATTTTAGCCGTGGGTGCGGCAAGAGTCGTATCCTTGTAAATATACTCGCCCGCAGTCGTCCAGACGACCTCTGCGCTCAATTTAGCAATCGAGAACGTAAAAGTCAGATCGTCGGTCGTTTCGTCCGCCCAGGCGGTGTGCTCTTTGTCTTTAAGAACGACCGTAACGGTGTATTCGCCCGCATTGGTCTGTCTGTTTCCGCTTACGGTGTAAAGCTCACTTTCCGCAATCGCGTAAGTCTGCTCGCTTCCGTTATAAGTGAAAACGGTTTCGTCGGCGACGGGCTTTTCAACCGTGCTTCTTTCCACGGTAACCGCAACCGTCGTCGTTACGTTTCCTCTGCGGATGGTAACGGACGTGTCGCCGTATTTAAGCGAAGTCGCGCCGTCGGCGTACTCAACGTCATAATCGGTAACGCTAAGCGTTCCGCAAACGCACGTTCCTTCGATTTCCATACCCGCTTTGTCGAAAAATTCGCCTACGAGATACGTCGTCTTTGTCGGCTGAGTTTTAACGGTCAAAGCGGTTAAAACGTGAGCCGCTTTATCGGACTTTTCGCCGCATTCGCATTCGTGCCAGTGAAAAGTTCCGTCGCTTTTCCATTCCGTTCCGAAAACATGTTCGTGTTTCGGCTCTTCGCTTTCCGATGCGCTCTGAGACGGACTTTCCGATTCGCTTCCGGGAGCAGGCTCGACCGAGCTGCTCGTCGGCTCTTTTACCGAATCGCTATCCCCCGGCACGCCGCCGAAGCACCCGATTACTCCTGCCGCAAGTACAAAAACGCACATTACGGCAATCAATAATTTGACAAATTTTTTCATCATTGCCCTCCTGAATATTACCATTTTTTAGCCTGACCGTCAACGTAACGCCAACAGTTATCGGCTTTGGTTTCATTGTAATAATAAACGTTGCCCGTTAAAAGACCGTTTTTAGCACTATCTCCAATCGAACAATCGACAACGCTCGTTCCGTAGACGTAAATATCCACGCAAGGCGTGCTTCCGAGACTCGGAAACTGTTGCTCGCCGTTGTCTCCGTTCGGGTGAATATTAAACTTCTCGCCGACCACCAGAACCGTAAGCTTTGTGCAGCCGAGGAAATTATTGTTCGTAGTCACCACGCTGTCGCTGTACGGTACTTTTATGTTGGCAAAGACCATATTCTCTATGCCGATCATAGAAACGTAACGAAGATTTTCGCAATTGATAAACACGCCTCCGTCAAGTCTTTTAACACTTTCTGGGAAAATCACTTTGGTTATCGACGTATTTCCCGCAAACGCACTGTTTTTAACGAAGGTTACGGCATGTTCGCCGTTTTTGCCGTCATCGTATTTTTCATAAACCTCAACTTCGTTACTTCCTCCGATATAACCCGTAACATAGTAAACTTTGTTTTCGCCGTCATATCCGTACATCACGCCGTTCGATTCGTAAATGCCGCAAATCGTACATTTATGGTTCACGATCGTATGCTCTCTTCCGAAAGTCGTTATCTCGCCGTTTTCATCGACGTTCCAACGTCTGCAGGTGTTAAACTCGCCTTTATAGAACACTACGCCCGTTAAAAGATTGTTTCTTCCGTTCGGTTCGCAGTGAACGTTGCTTTCTTCGAAGCCCCCGTCAACGTAAATATCGATGCAAGCCGTGAAAGAACCGAGACCGATAAACTGCTGGGCGTCGGGGGACGGGTAAAGATTGAAATTCTTGCCGACGATCACCGTTTTTAGCGAGAAACAGTTAAGGAAGTTATTATTCGTTATAACGTTTTCCGTTTCGTTTGCGTAAATTCCGCTTATGCCTAAGTTTGCAAACGCCATATCGGCAATTCCCGTCATCGAAACGTATTCGAGAGCGGTACAATTAAGGAAAACGTTTCCTTCAAGTCTTTTGATACTTTCGGGAAGAATAACCTTCTTGATGTTCAGGTTGTTTTCAAACGCACCGTTTCTGATGTACGTTACGGGATGCACTCCGTGCTCGCCGTCGTCATATTCGGAAAGTATTTCTATTTCGGTTTTTGTAGTGATCTTATTATCGCCTACATAGTAGCATTCGTTTGTCGAATCGTACACATAATTGATTCCGTAATTTGTCCACGAATAACATTTTCTGCAAACACCGTTTCTGTAATCGTGCTTGCCGTTCGACACAACGTTTCCGTCGTTGTCGTAATGCCAGGTGAAACATTTATCGGAAGTCTCGTCGTAGCGGAACACGTCGCCCGACAAAAGGTTGTTGTTCGCGTCCTTCGGCGAGCCTAAAGGATAGGAATCGGAAGCTAAGTTCTTAACCTCGCCCTTAACGTACAGATCGGCTTTCCCCGTCTCGCCCGCAGGCGTAGCAGTCCAGTTCATCCAGTTTCTGCCCATATTGTCGAACCCGTCGCCGACGACGACCATGGTAAGGTTATAGCAGTCTCTGAAATTATCGTGGTAATAATCTATGATTTTCGCAGTGTAGCCGTTTTCTTTTTCCTTGTCGGTAAGATTTTCCTCCGCTCCGTTCCTTACGTAATTACCGTCTTTATCGCAAAGAACCAGTCGGTCTATTGCGGGGAGACGCGTAATTCCGGGCATCGAAACGAATTCGAGATTCGTGCAGCCGTCGAAAACATTGCCTCTGAAAGGAGAAGAAAGCTTCTCTCCGTTTTTGTCCACGTTGTTGTAAGCTCCGCGTTTATCCTTAAATTCGGTAATGCTCTCGGGAATGAACACTCTTTTTATTATATCGTTGCCCGAAAACGCCGCAACGCCGAAATATTTTACGGGGTGAGCGCCGTTTTTGCCGTCGTCATACGTCGAGAGAATATAAACGTCCTCTGCGTCAAAGCCGGCGTCTGCACCGCCGACATAATAGCATTCGTTTTCCGAATCGTAAAGATACAGAACTCTTTCGGTTACGATAAGTCCGCAGACTTCGCAAGCTCCGTTTTTAATTTTGTGAGAAGCGAGAACTCCGTCCTGTTCGTAAGTTTTTCCGCAAATTCCGCAGGTGTAATTTACCTTTCCCGACTTTACGCACGTGAAAGGCTCGATTATCTCTTCCGTATATTCGTGGGCGAACACGAGTCTTGCGGGGAGTCCGTCGAAGTGATCGAAGCTGCCCTCCGCAATCGCATTAACCGTAAACACGACCGATTCGCCCGATTTAAGATCCTTCGTATAATCGCTTATATCGAACGCCGTTCCCTTTTCGGTGAACGTATCCGTGCCGTTCACGGTTATTTTATATCCGTCCGCAAAACTTATCGCGCCCCATTTAAGCGTTTCGCAGTTGTCCGTAGTCAACGTCGGCGTTTCAAGCACTTCTGCGTCTGCAGCGACAACCTTGATTATTGTTTTCGCCGTCAGATCGAGATAACTCGCCGTCACCGTGTAATACCCGACTACGTCCGAGGTTACGGTTATAACGTTTCCGTTTTGCGTGATTTTTAAAGCTTCGTCGGACGCTGCGAACGAAATATTATCGTCAAGCACCTTGCCGTTTCTGATTATTTCGGCTTTTATGGTTACTTCTCCGCCCTTGACTACTCCCGTCTCGGTTTTGTCAAGACGAATATAATCGTCGGATTTTATAACGTCGATCCTGCAAGTCACGGAATCGTTTTTATTGGAAACGGTTATAAACGCCGTTCCGTCCGCAATCGCCGTAACCGTTCCGTCGTCCGAAACCGAAGCCACCGAAACGTCGGATGAAACGAACGTCAGCCCGTTTCCTTTTGCGTTTATTTTATATTTTTCGCCTACGCGAAGGGTTTTCTCTTTTTCGGAAACGGTTACCCCGCCAGAAACTTCGGAATCGACGGAAGTCGATACGGATGAGGATCCGCTGTCCTTTCCGCCGCTATTTCCGCTGTCGGAATTTCCTCCGCAGGCAGTCGCCGCAAGGACGAGCCCGAAAATCATAACCAGCAATAAACTAAGTATCGATTTCTTCATATCCGCCTCCTTAGTCCGCTATAACGGTTATCGCGACGGAAGCCGAAACTCCTTTATACGTCGCAGTGAGCGTGTAAGTTCCCGCTTTTTCGGCATATATTCTGACGGTGTTTCCGTCTGCGGTGAGTTCTGCTCCGCCCGTGACCGTCCAATCGACGACGGCGTAATATTTTTCGCCGTTTTTATAAATCGCTGCGGTAAATTCTTTATTGAAAGGAGACTTTGCCGTTATCGAGCTTTCGCCGACGATAACGACCGTCCATTCGGTTTTTACCACCGTAACCTTGCAGATTTTGGTTTTGCCGTCCGCCGAAACGGTTATATACGCCGTTCCGAGAGCTTTTGCCGTAATCGTTCCGTCTGCCGCTACCGTCGCCACGGAATTATCCGAGCTTTCAAAGCTGACGGGCTTGTTTCCGCAAGTCGCATGCAAAATTTTGCTTTCGCCTACGTCGAGCTCGATTTCGGTTTCGGATAAAACTATATTGTACTTGATATCCGCGTCCTTATCTCCGCTTTCGATAACCGAAACGGAAGTTTTCGTGTCGGACGAAACGAACGAGCCGCTTTCGCTCACGTCGGCCGAGTCGTCGGAGCAACTCGCAAACGAAAAACACGCCGCGAAAATTATCGTTATGACCGTCAATAATAATGTTGTCTTTCTCATCATGCTTCGCTATTCCTCGTCACGTTATATTTTTGTCTGCCGTACTCAACCAAAGCCTCGGTTTTCGCAAGCTCTTCCGCACTCAGGTACATATCGTAAAATCTGAGCTCGTTGTCTTTAAGAAGGAAATATTCTCTGAACACTCTCTCGGCGTAAACTTCTTCCTTATCTCCTCCCGCCATCTCTATAGCGTAAGTCGCTTTTTCGAGGTAGCTCTCGTAATTTTTGATCATCGGTCTCGTCCACAGATAATCTCTGGACAAGGTATAGTAAATTCCCAGATCCTCGGTATCTTCTACGGCGTATAATCTTTCATAGTTTTCCATAACCGTGGAAAAATATTCTTTAACGCCTTCCGAGCCCGCGCCGTAATAATGATCGATAAACTCGTCGATAAGATCCTGGGTGTCGTAATACGGATTCCAGGCAAGTCTGCTTCTGACGTAAACTCTCATAGACGACATCGGCGAAATTCCGTTCTGCTGGCATGCCTGCTCGAAATAATAGGTCATACCGAGTTTGGAATAAAATCTGAACGAATCGCCTTCGTGAGACCAGTTGTTGAAATGAAGCTTATACGACTGGAAGTTTGTGCCGTAAGCATACATCATAAGGTGATCGGTGATAGCCGCCCAGCCTTCCATAAATTCCGTGTATCTCTTGTTCGTCTCGCAAGCGTTCTCGCCGAGCGGGTGCGTATAACAGGAGTTGATGGGCGTGTACATAACGCCTACCGAAACCTGACCGCTTCTCGGTACCGATTCCTCGTTTACGGGAACATATTTACCGTCCACCTTTTTCACCGGCGGTTCGGTGTACGCATAATAGAAAAGTCCTACTATCGTGATTTTTTTGGTTATCCCTTTCGATTTAAGGTGCTCTTCCACTTTCTCGGCAACGATATTCAAAAATCTCGAATATACGCCCGCCGCGCCGCCGTAAAGCTGCTCGCCCGCCTTGCAATCGTCGCAATCGCACGAGCCCGTGGAGTCCTCGCCGCCGACCATAAGATATTGTCCGACCGCGCTGTCTACGTATTTGGAAATAAGAGATTCCGCAACGACCTCGGCAGATTTCGGGTTGGAATAACAAAGCTGTCCGTTTTTCCACAGGTCTTTGTGAAGAGCCTGCGAAGCGAGGTGTCCCGTGGTGTGGCACCAGAGTCCGTTGAAAAGATTGCCGTCTAAGTTATATCCGCCGTTTTTGGAGGCGTAGATATACATTCTGAGGGCTTCTTTTGTTTTTGCCTTTCCGCTCATCTCGCCGTCCTCTGCGGTGACCGTTCCGAGCGCAGGGCGATATTTATAATCGAAGTTTTTAAGCTTAAGCTCGCTATAATAGTCGAAATCGACGTCGTCGTAAGCGTAAGCCTGATATCCTATCTGATAATGCAGGAATCTATAAACCGAGAAAAGCGTGCCGTATTCCGCCGCGCCCGCGATATACGCGTTTTTGCCTATCGTGTGAATCGAAACGCCGTTGTCTCCAAGCTCCGCGTAGTCGGGAGTAATGCCCGCCGCCTTTAAAAGTTTGGTGTCTCCGACGGAAAGGAAACTTCCGTTTTCGTCGAGATTTTCGTCCGTCAGGATTTCAAGTCTGCAACCCGTGGAACGCTCGAGGAAATACACGAGCTCTTCCGCCGCATACCTCTCCGTTCTCGTCGCGTTCTTGCCTACAACGACCTTGTATTCCGACTTTTTGTTTTTAACGAGCGTTATATCGGTATCGGGGAAAGCGACCGCTTCTCCGCCGATTTCCGTTATCTCGTTCGTCGCTTTATCTGCGTTTTTCGATAAAACATTCGCGTTTCCCGTCGTCGGGTTACCATTTAGCGGCGCGATCTCGCTGCCGCAACCAACCGCGAAAAGCATTACCGAGAGGACGAGAACGGCTATTACGGAAGTAATTACTTTTTTCATCTGTCTGCCCTCCTTATCTTGCGATAACGGTAAATTCCGCTACCGTATAATTCTGATATTCATCGTAGACGACGTATCTTATCGTATACCTTCCCGCCGTTTCGAACGTATACGTGCCGTCCTTTATCAACGCTTTAAGATTGTTGCCGTAAAGGACGTAAACATAAGACAAAAGCTCGTCTTTGCTCGTGTTGTTATCGGAATACTCCGCTTCGGGAAGAGTAAGAGTCGTTCCTACCGTTACGCTTGCGGGGATTTTACCCACCTTGATTTCTGGCGGAACTATATCGTAACAGAAAACCGTTGTCACAATAGACTCGGCGCCTTCCGCAAGATATTCGATCGTGTAGTCTCCGAAAAGCTCTGTCGCGAAGCTGTGCTGTTTGTTCGCCGCGCCGCTTAAAACAACTTCTCCGTCCGGAGCGGTCACTTCAAACGTGACGGGAACGGACGAGCCGAACAAATCGTACGCCGTTACGATGTCCGTTTCCACGGTGTCTCCGACGTAAGAAATCATCGCAGAACGATAATCGTCGCTTGTCAGATATTCAACCGTGTTGCTAAGCCTTCTCGCAGTGATTCTTCTCGAGCCGACCTTATAAAACGTAACCACGGATTCTGCTTTGACATCGCGGAGTTCAATGCCCACATAAGCCTTGCCGCTGTCAAAACCTTCGAATTTTCTTCCGTCGGTATAATGTTCGATATTGTAAATAACCTCGCCGTCCTCGTTGACGATCGCTCTTTTTTGAGCGTCGTATTTCGCATAATAGGATGCGCCGAATTTAATTACGGGTATTTCGATTTTCTGATCGGCTTTTTTCGAGTCGGTAAACGTAATTCTCGCGGAAACGTAGTTCCTCGTTACGTCCTTCATTTCGATTGCTAAAACGCTTTCGGGAAGCGCGGTGTCGAAATAAAACGAAGCCTTATCGCAGCCTTTTACCGTTTTCAGACTGTATTCGTTATCTCCGTAGCTCGAAGCGGATTCAAAGTTGTCGAGATAAAGATGCTGCTCGATGAAAATGCTCTTTTCGGAAATAACGTCTATCGTCGTCTCGTACTCGGCTTTTTCAGCTCCGTTTTCGCAAACGTATCTGATTTTGAAAGCTCCCGCCTTGGAAGCGACAGCCTTCATATCCTTACCCACTTTGACGTTATCGAAATAAACGCTTACGGGCATATAGGTTTTGCCGCCGTCTTTATACAAAATGCCGTCCGCAGTGGGGAAACTTATCGTTTTACCGAGAACTACCGAACGGGGAAGCGAAGGCACGTTCAAAATCGGTTTTAAAGAATCGGTAATCGCTATAGTTTTGTTAAACGGCACCTTTCTGCCGACAAAATCGGATAACGTTACCTTTACCGTGTATTCTCCCGACTTTTCGGGAACAAAATAGTAACCCGCGTCCGCTTCAGAAAGCTTTATTTCGGTATCGTCGCAAGAAACGGCAGTCGTTACGGTCACGTCGCCTATACCGCCGCTTTCGCTTCCGTCATGAACGAAAACGTTCGTGCCCGTGTATGCGCTTGAAACGATTTCGTCGCTGAACGTGTAAGATAAAGCCCTTTCGTCGTCCGTCACGGAAACGGCCACGCTTTTCTTGCTCGTTTTATCCGCTTTTTTCGCGATATATTCGATCGTATATTCGCCCGTGGCTTCCGTGCGGAATCTGTTACCCGTAACGGGAAGTATCTTTCCGCTCGGCGAATAAACAAAAACGCTTATATCGGTAACGGCCTCATCTCCGCAAGTGGCTTTGCACTCGAAAACCGGGTAAGACTCCCCGACCAATCCGACGGGGAGGTATCTCGGATCGTAATCGCCGTAATCGATTTCTATCTCCACTGCGGAATCTTCGCCCGCGGCGGAAACGATAGAAAACGAAAACGCGATCACGCTTACGATAGCCAAAGCAAAAATCGCAAATTGTTTGCCAAATTTTTTCATCATTAAATTTATAACCTCTCTGTCATATAATTTGTTATAAATATTCTTAGCCTAAGGGGGATTAGTCACCCGCGAGACACGGCGCGCGTCGCTTTTTAAAGGGGGGTGACCTTTGCGGTCATAGGAATTTTAAAAAGCAAGCGGAACGATGCATCACAGGATGAATTATACATCCTCAGCCTAAGGGGGATTAGTCGCCTGTCAGGCTAGGCGCGCGCCGCTTTTTAAAAGGGGGTGACCTTTGCGGTCATAGGAATTTTAAAAAGCAAGCGGAACGACGCATCACAGGATGAATAATCGCCCGTGAACTATTATCCCTTAATGCCGCCCATCGTCACATTACCCATTATCTTGTCGCGGAAAATTACGAATACTATTAGTATCGGAATGCACGCCATAAAACACGCGGCTAACTTTTTCGGAGTGTCGATGGTTTCGTCGGCAATCTGATCGTCGGTGCTCTGAATCAGGAACAAACCGTAAGAAATGGTCGGTTTGTTGGGCATAAATATCATCGGAACATAATAATCGTTCCAGTATTCGATAAACAAAAGAACGAATACCGCCGAAATCGTGGCTTTCGCAAGCGGAAGCATAACCTCTAAGAAAACCCTTAAATGCGAAGCCCCGTCGATCTGCGCCGCCTCGGCATACGTCCAGGAAATACTCTTGAACGTCGCGTAGAAAACGAGAAAATATATCCCCGTGAATTTGCATTTCATAATGAAAACGCCCAGGAAACTGTCTTTTAAATTCAAAGCGTCCGCAAATTTAACTTCGGAAGCAAGAGATCCGATAATCGGAATAAGCATTACGACTACGGCTACTCCGTAAAAGAATTTCTTGAGCCTGAAATCGTATTTCGCTATGGCGTAAGCCATTATTATCTGGGTCGCCATGGTAAATACGGTAAGTCCGACGGCATAAACGATGGAGTTGAAAAACATTTCCCCTACGTAAGCGTCGGGAGCTTCGGGTCTGCCCTGAACGGGAGCCCTGAACATCTTGAGCGCGCTCGAATAATTATCAAACCGCCATCCGTACATCTCCACGCCGTAACGATCGAGAAGGTGTCTCGGAAGCCCGAATTTATTATCGAAAAAATCGTCCGCGGCTTTGAACGAGTTTAAAAGCCCGAAGCCGAGAATGAAAATCATCGATAAAACGTAAAGAGATACGATAACGTACAAGGTGATCTTGAACGCGTCCATTTTATGTTTTATTTTTGAAGCTTTATAAACACGTTTCATAATCAATCCTCGCTCGGTCCGTATTTCTCAAGCAAATGCTTGGTAACAAGGGTTATCGGCGCAACGACAAGCGTGAATATGATTCCGCCCGCCGCCGCGAAAACGTAATCCTTGTTCTGGTCTACGGAATTGCTTACTTTCACGAAGAAGTTATATCCCAGCGTGTCGTACGGTTTCTGCCCCGTCCCCGATCCGCCGTAATACGAATAAAAATGTCCGTAGTTGGTGAAAAATCCGCCGATGGCAACAACGATGTATGTTACTATCGTCGGGAATATCGACGGCAGGACTATATACCAAAATTCCTGCAGCGACGACATATTTTCAAGTTCGCCGTATTCGATTATGTCCTGCGATATTCCGCACATTGCGGAAAGATAAATAACAAGTCCGCCCGCGAAATTCATCCAGAGTCCGAAGATAAGTATCGCATAGAAGCTCTTCGACGTACCGTCCATAGGAGTGATGATAAAATCGTGAATTATCGACGGTATGCCGTCGTCCAGCAACACTCTTAAGCAGATGACGAAAACTAAGCTCGAGAGAATATTGGGCATAAAGAGCATTATCTTGTAAAAAGACGAAAGAGGCGCCTTTTTGAACACGACGTACGCAACCATAACCTGCAAAGGCATTCCGATAAGAAGCCCTGTGATAAACTGTATCGCAGAGTTCTTCAGCGCAAGCCTTAATTCTCCCGTTACGAAAATCGCCTTCAGCACGTTTTCAAAATTTTCAAAGCCCGCGAATTTCGGCACGTTTTTTTCGTACTTCGTAAACGCCAGAGCTATCGAATTGATATTTACTCCGACGTAAAAAACGAGAAACTGTACAACGGGGAAAAGCATGAAAAAGAACAGAAAGAGGCTTTGCCCCGCTTTTTTATTGCGGGGCTTAGGCTCTTTGTTTCGTTTTTCTCCTCCGAAAATTTTAATTTTCAATCCGTAAAAAAACCATCTGACGCGGCTTAAAACGGGCATTTTGTTACCTTTCATTTTTCAGTGTTAAAATTAAATATTGAAATAGCTGTCGAACTTGGTTTTGAACGCAGCGTAGCAATCTTCAACCGTTTTGCCGGGATTAGCCTTGAAATACGCGAACGGATCGTAGCTTACGTTATCGCCGACCTGAATGATGAACGAGAACGGGCTGTTTCCGTCCTCGAACAAGGACATATTGTTTCTGCGCTTTTCGGCAACGGGAAGATCGCTCACGAGTTTCGCGCCTTCGGAGATATACCTGGATATGCTCTGAAGATACTTGGTATATCCGTTTGTTTCTTCTTCGGTAGGCGTATACTTGAAGGATCTGAAGCAGCCCGTGTTCTTTGTGAACTTAATAAGCTGATCTCTTTGCTGAATGAACTTGATGAAGTCCTTGGCAACCGTTACCTGAACGTCGTGGTTGGCGTTCGAGCTCTTTGAAGAAATGCAGATGTAGTTGTCCGCACCTCTTGCGGCGAGGACTCTGTCGGTGCTCGTCTGAGCGGCTATGCCGTCAACTCCCGTAAAGTTCGGAACGGGCATATATCTGTAATCGTGTTTGCCGTATTCGTAGTTATCGAGACCCTTTCTGTAAAGAGTGTCGAACACGGAGCGGGATTCGCTTTCCCAATAGCTCGATTCCATGAACATAGCGATACGCTTCTGACCCTTATCGCCGCTCTTTATATATTCCTGCTGAGCGCCGAGGTGGTCGTTTCCGCCCGCGGATTTACGGGTGTAATAGCTATCGTTGCGGGTTATGTCGTAAAACGCCTTTATTGCGGCTTTTCTTCCTTCCTGCTCCGCAAGCTTTTTATAGTTATCTTCGGTTATCGCTCCGAGTCTGGAGTCGGTTCCGTTGAACGTGTAGTTAAGCATGAAGTTGTTATAACCTTCATAGTTTGCCCAGATCTGCGTGAACACACCCGAACGCTGATAATCGTGCGAAGCGTCCCAGGTGAACGGGGTAACGCCGCCGTCAACCATTTCGTTCATAAGCGTAACGAAATCGTTCCAGGTTACGGGAAGTCCATCGTCTGCGGTTCCCTTCTTTCCGTCGGGACCTGCGGAGCATTTTCCCGCGTCTATATCCGCCTGTTTGCCGCCGAGCTGACCGTTTTCGAGGAAGTAATATCCGTTCTTATCGAAAAGCTCTGCGTCGTAAATAATGCCGGGTACGGAAACCCAGAAAGGAACAGCGTAATATTTACCCGTGTTGTTGTAATCGAAAGCCTCGGCATAGCCGTCGATCATCATATCCTTTATGGACTGAGTGGCTTCCTTTGCGGTATCTTTGGCGATATTGCCGTCCTCGTCGAGATACGTTTCGTTTATAACGTCGGTTATATCCGCAAGATAGTTACCGCCCGCATACTGCGCGTAATTTCCCTGGTTGAGGAAATAAAGCACGTTTTCGCTCGTGCTCATCGAGGTGAAAAGCGTTCCGGGTTTCAATTTCTCTTTTTCCTTGTAGGAAACGATCTGGACGCCCTTTTTGCCGGGCTCGTATTCTTTATCTTTTACGTATTCGGCGAAATCTTTTGCCATTTCGTCAAAGTACACGGTGCCGAGACCGGAGTTGAATACCGCTACGTTTAAAGTAGTTTTCGTTGCGTCTACCTTTACGGACTCCTGAACGGACTCGTTCGGCTTCGACGAGTTATCGCCTCCGCCGTTCGACGCGCCGCCTCCGCCGCCTCCGCACGAAACCGCCATAGCCAATGTTGCGGCAACAGCCAACGTCGCCGCGGTGATTTTCTTGAAGAATTTCATCGTATCTTTTCTCCTTTTTTTATTCTTCATATTTCGGTTTCCCGAAATGTTTTACCTTTAAGAGTAATTCTCTGCGCAGGCGCAGAGAAAGGGGTATACCCCTTGCCTGTCGTCGTTTATCGACATTATTTTATCATTTCAAAGAGAGGCGTTCAATCGCTTATTTATCATAACCCGTTGTTTTTTTATTATTTTTATCGTCGGAGTATTGACAAAAAAACCGCCCTCGGTTATAATTTATATATGGATTTATCAGTGTATCTAAATAATATGGATAGAGATAAGGTCAAAAAACTTATCCCCAAGCTCCCCGCAGACGAAGTGAGCACTTTTTTGTGGAAGGAAGAGACGGTTATTCACCGCCACAGCGACTGGGAGTTCACCGCGACCACCGACGGAACGGGCGTAAACCTCGTGAACGGCGAGGCTTATTACTCCACGCCGGGCGTGTTTATGCTGCTCGGACCTAACCACGTGCATAAACAGACCTCGGATTTGCCTATCCGCAGAAGAGATATCTGCGTTTCGCTTGAAAAAATGAAGGTTTTTGCCGATATTTTAAGCCCGAAACTCTATGCTCAGCTTTCGGCGCAAACCAAACCGATACAAATCAAACTCGGAATGCAGTCCTTCAACGAGTTGCACGGCAGGCTCACGAAAGCCGACGTCATCGACGACGAAACGAGCCGAAACGCCATTTTATCCTCGATTGTTATGTATCTTCTCGGCGTTTACGTGGAAAACACTTCCGAAAAATTCGTTCCGAAAGATATCCTCACGTTTATGCAAAAACTGCAAGATCCGAACGTTTTTTCGATGCGCGTAAACGATATTATCGGCTTAAGCTCCTATTCTCACTCGCATTTTATCAAGCTTTTCAAAAAGCACGTGGGCAAAACCATAATCGAATACGTTTCCGATTTAAGGCTTTCTTACGCCGCGAAACTGCTTGAAAACACCGATTTGTCGGTAATCACCATTTCTTCGAACGTCGGCTACGACAATTCGTCGTTTTTTGCTCAGAAGTTCAAGAATAAATTCAAAATGTCGCCCGCGGAATACCGCGCTTCCGTTCGCAAAAGCGATTAGCCTGCAAGAATTAGTCTGAAAGGATTAGTCTGCAAGGATTAGTCTGAAAGGATTAGCCTGCAAGGGTTAGTCTGAAAGGCTTCACCCCGCGTCACATCCCTGCCGAAACGAGCTCGTAAGTCGTTTTGTCCCCGCATTTAACGGAAGAAACGATTTTATAGCCGTCGGTTTCGACTTTATAGTTTACGTTTTCATCCGCCGTGACCTCTAAGGCTACGGCGGTTTTTTTATTCACCCACGAAACGTGAATTTTGCCGTTTTTAACTCTCGTTCCGCCTTTCGCATACCCGATTTTATCGGTGAAAGCGGGTTTTATCGTCACCGTTTCGTCCTTTTCGGAAAGCTTTATGCCGAGAACGTAGGAATAAAGCCACTCCACGCACGAGCCTAAACTGTAATGATTGAAGGAGTTCATTTCGGGATCCTCGAAGCCGTTTTCTTTAGTGTAGCCGTTCCAGCGTTCCCAGATAGTCGTCGCGCCGTTTTCGAGCATATACCCCCAGGACGGGTACTCCGTTCTCGAAATAAGCTCGTAGGCAAGCTCGGTTTCGCCGATCTCGCAAAGCGCGGGCAAAATGAACCTTATCCCGATAAAGCCCGTAGTGAGATAGCCCGTTTTGCGGACAACCTCGGGCAGACGGTTTTTCGTTTCCTCGGCGGTTATAAATCCTGCAAAATACGCGAGCGCGTAAACGGTTTCGGCGTCGCTTTTTATTATGCCGTCCTTAAAATACTCTTTTCTGAACGCTTTTTTCGCGTTTTCGTATACTTCCTTATATTTTCCCGCGGACTTTTTATCGTCCGCGATATCGAACATTTTAGAAAGAAGCAAAGACGAATAGCCGAATAGACACTGATTTAGAACGCCCTTATCGGCGCGGTTATCGACGGAAAGCCAATCGCCGAACTCGTTTCTTATCTTCACTATGTAGTTTTCGCTGTTTTTCAGATAATACTCGACCCAACCCTCGGCAATCGGGAGATTCTCGGTTATTATGCTCTTATCCCTGTAATGCAGATAGTGGAAATACGGTATCACCGTCACGCAGTCCGCCCAGCCGGGAACGCCCGCGGTCGTGGGAGACACGGGGGTGTGGAATGGCGCGAAGGACGGAATTTTCCCGTCCGGCAGAACGTCCGTTCTCACGAGTTTCATATAGTTTTTGAAGAATTTCTCACAATCGGCGTTATACATCGCGGAATTGCAGAACACTTCCGCGTCGCCCGTCCAGCCGACCCTCTCGTCTCTTTGCGGACAATCGGTGGGAATGCTCACGAAATTGCTTTTCTGCCCGTTTTTCGCCATTTCGTAAACGCCGTTTATGATTTTATCCGAGCACTCGAAACTTCCGTAATACTCTATATCCTGAGTTAAAAGAAGCCCTTTTAAATCTCGGATTTCAACGCCCTCATCCTTGCGTATTTCCGCAAATCTGAAACCGTGATAAGTAAATTTCGGATCGAAAAGGTCTCCCGAGTTATCGCCCGACAAAATAAGTTCGTCGGTGCATTTCGCGCGCCTTAAATTCGCGGTGTATAAGCTCCCGTCGTCGTTTAAAACTTCGGCATACTTAACCGTAACTCTGTCGCCCTCTTTTCCGTAAACCTTAAAGCGCACGTTTCCCGCAAAATTCTTCCCGAAATCGTAGCGAATCGTCGTTTCGTTTTCAAAAATAACCTTCGGAACGATCTCCTCTTTTACCCTCACGCTTTCATAGGAATATCTATCCAATATAGCGGAAAAATCGGCGTTAATCGCCTTATAGACGGGTTTTTTGTTGTTTTTCCCGCGACGAAAGTCCACTTCTACGCCGTCGAAAAAGTCGGCTTTCACAACGTTAGAGACGGCAACGTCCCAACTCTCGTCCGTTTCGATAAGCTCCGTTTCGCCGTCCTTGAAATAAAGAGTCAAGCGGGCGAAAAGCCTGAGTTCGCTGCCGTAAACGTCGGTTTTGGTGCAGCAGCCGAGCTTTCCTCTGTACCAACCGTTCGCGACGGTCGCCTCTATCGTGTTTTCGCTTTTTATCAAATCGGTAACGTCATAAACGCAAAGGTTTATGTATTTATTGTAATCGGTCCAACCGGGCATAAACAGGTCGGGTATCTCGTTTTCGTTGATTTTAACCGAAAAAATACCCGTAGCCGTTATTTCGAGCTCCGCTCTGTCGATTTCCTTTTTCAAGCCGAAATGTTTCACGAATGACGGCAACCCGCCGTTTTCAGCCTCTTTGCTCAATTTAATCCACATAATTACCTGCTGTTTTTCTTTATAGTCTTACCGCGATTCTCCTTCGCAGACATAATTCATCTGAAGAATTATACTATAGAAAACAAGGCGATTAAAGCATTTTTTTATTTTTTTAGGCTATTTATTGCTTATTCTTCCGACAACGCCCCTTAAAAAAACAGCTTTCCCAAATCTTTCAACGAAGCGAAAATCTCCAGAACGCACACGAATATGACGGCAATCAAACGTTAAAAACTTACCTATAAGTCGATTAACGAGGTATTATAATAAAAAAGACCGCGGTTTTCCGCAGTCTTTTCCGGTTCTAAAATAAATGTTGGGGTGTGAGAAAAACACTTCAACATTTTTTTGTTT
>ERZ808278.792-NODE-792-length-16945-cov-2.986382_pt1 | contig 16945 bp, 10 predicted proteins | sample MGYA00521239_ERZ808278 | MGnify/ENA primary metagenome ERZ808278 (study PRJEB31516, sample SAMN03275600) | gut metagenome | biome: mammalia-associated habitat; material: feces | host: Papio cynocephalus | place: Kenya | collected 2012-07-17 ... | reverse complement strand
CTGGGCGAAGAGGGAGACGCGGTACTCTTCGAGAAGCCAGCGGATCTCCGTCAGGGCCGCCGGGTCGAACTTCACCTTGGAGGCGCCCGTCGCCGCGTCCACGTAGAGCTGCCAGTAGGGGGCGAGGCGGCTTTCCTTCGACAGGTCGCCCGCCGGATTCGTGCGCGCGCGTTCGACGCGGATGGCCGCGCCCTTCAGGTAGCGCGCGTAGTGCCGGAGGCGGGCGAGCGGGACGTTGCGCGGGAAACCGCGATAGAGGAGCCAGGCAAGCTGGGTGCGGACGGAGTCCGCCGTCTCGGCGGGCGTGCCGGCCTCCTCCATGCGGTCGTCGAGCGTGGCGGCGGCGGTGAACGCCGCGCCGACGAGGCGTGTCATCTCCGAAAGGTTCTCGCCCAGTGCACCGCGCAGGTCGCGGAGACGGCGGTCGAATTCCGCTGCGTCCCGCACGGGGGCCTGGTTGCGCACGAAGGTCTCGCGCACGGCGCCGGCGAGGAGGTCCGCCGCGAGACGGGCGTCGTCGTAGGCGAGCGAGTCGAGGTAGAGCTGTGCGGCGAGGGGGAGGGACTTGCGGCGGAAGGGGGCGCGGACGGAATCGCCGAGGGCGAGCAGGTAGAGGCGTGTGACGCCGGCGGCATGCGCGGCGGCGGCGGTGCGGGCGTCCGCGAAAAGGTGGAGCGACACGCCCTTGTCGCCGTCGTCGTGAAGCGCGGGGAAGTGTTCAAGCGTCCAGCCGGCGCGGGCGTCGGTCGTTTTCTCGGGGAGCGTGCCGAAGACCCAGGTCGTGGCGAGGGTGGGCGCGGGCGTCTGCTGGACGGAGGGGGCGCGCGCGGCGGAGGCGAGTCCGGCCTGGGAAAGGGCGTCGTCGAGGTCGCGGGAGGCGGCGAGGACGCGGCCGGTGTGGTCGTCGCGGATGCGGAAGCGTACGCACAGGTGGGGCGGGAGGCGCAGGTTGGCCCAGGCGTCGGGCGCGATGCGGATGCCCCACTGTTCGAGGACGGTGTGGCGCACGGCGTCGAGGAGGGGTTCGGAGCCGGGCCGGAGGTGGGCGAGGAGTCCGGCGACGGTGTTGTCGAGGGGCTGGAGGACACGGCGCTGGGCAGAAGGAAGGGAGGAGAGGAGGTAGGCGAGCTTTTCGGGCAGGGCGCCGGGCACGAGCCAGTCCGCCCGCCAGAGACGGAGCGCGGCGGCGTCGGAGGCGCGCACCGTGCAGGTGATGCCGTCCTCGTCCGGCTCGTCGGGCGTGTTGCGGTAGGTGAGCGCCATCTTCACGCCGCCGATCTTGAGCGTGTCGGGGAAGTCGGCATCGGGGACGTCCTCGGCGGGCCACCAGTCGGCCTTCTTCAAGGTAAAGCGAGGATCGCCGCCGCGCCGCAGCCACTTCACGAGCGCGGGCGCGGAGGCGACGTCGGGCGGCAGGACGGCGGCGAAGTGCGCGCAGAGGCGTTCCACGTCGAAGAGTTCGGGACGGCGGGCCTTTTCGGCGCGTCGCCGGAGGGCGTCGAGGAGGGCGTTGTTCGCGCGTACCTCCGGCGGCGGATGGGGGAAGTCGCCGTCGACGAGTCCGCGCCGGATGAAGACCTCCCGCGCGAAGGGCAGGTTGACGCGGCTGAAGTCGCAGCGGCGGGCGGGGACGACGACGAGCCCGTAGAGGACGACCTGTTCGGTCGCGCGCACGAAGCCGCTCTGCGCATCCCACTCCGGGGAGTGGTAGCTGTGCCTGCAGAGGGCTCCGGCAACGGGTTCGATCCAGGCCGGGTCGAGCGCGGCGGCGTTGCGGGCGAAGAGACGGGCGGTGTCGACGAGTTCGCCGGCCATGACCCAGGGCGGGACGGCGGGCTTCGCGGATTTCACTTCGGAACGGTGCGCGTTGACGACGGTGGGGCGTTCCTCGCGGACTTTGAGCCGCTTCGTGAGGACGGAACCGGGGTGGAGGGCGAAGCGCAGGCCGTGGGCGCCGCGGTAGTCGCGCTCCTCGGGGTCGTACCGGCCGATGCGGCCGAGCAGTCCGGAAAGGAGGGCCTTGTGCAGACGGGCGGACCAGTCGTCGAAGGATTTGGGGTTGGGAGGCTGGGGGGCGAGGAGGTCGGGCGTGAAGGTCTCCTGGAAGGAGAGGCCGAGCTGCCGGGCGAGGTCGGCGAGCTGGTGCGCGAGGTCGCGCCATTCGCGCATCTTCGGGTAGGAGAGGTAGGTCTTCTTCGCGAGGGCGCGGACTCTGGACTGCGAAAGACCGTCGGTCTCGCGCCGCCACCAGGTCCAGAGCTTGAGCGTGCCGAGGAAGTCGGAGCCCGGCACGCGGAAGGGGGCGTGGGCCTGGGTTGCCTTCTCGCGTTCGTCGACGGGGCGGCGGCGGGGGTCGTCACAGGCGAGGGCGGCGATGATCGGGATCGCGGAGGGGAGGACGGCGTTGTCCGCCGCCGCGAGCAGCATGCGCGCGAGGCGCGGCTCGACGGGGATGCGGGCGAGCTTGCGGCCGATGTCGGTGAGGCGCGTGCGGTCCGCCGCCGCCTCGCCGTCCGCCGCGCGCCGGTCGTGGCAGATCGCGCCGAGTTCGAGCAGTTCGCGCAGCCCCTCGTGGATCATCGCGGGCTTGGGCGGATCGAGGAAGGGGAAGCGGGCGATGTCGCCGAGGCCGAGGTCGAGGAGGGCGAGGATGACGCCGGCGAGGGAGGAGCGCAGGACCTCGGGGGGCGTGTAGGCATCGCGCGTGGCGAAATCCTCCTCGGAATAGAGGCGGATGCAGATGCCGGGGCCGAGGCGGCCGCAGCGTCCGGCGCGCTGGCGGGCGGAGGCCTGGGAGATGGGCTCGATCTGGAGGCGCTGGACCTGCGTGCGGTGGACGTAGCGGGAGATGCGGGCGAGGCCGGAGTCGATGACGCAGCGGATGCCGGGGATCGTGACGGAGGTCTCGGCGACGTTCGTGGCGAGGATGATGCGGCGGCGGGGGGAGGGGCGGAACACGCGCTGCTGTTCGGCGGCGGGGAGGGAGGCGAGGAGGGGGATGATGTCGTCCTGATTCCGGAGGCGCGCAAGGGCATCCGCCGTTTCGCGGATGTCGCGCTCGCCGGGGAGGAAGACGAGGATGTCGTCGGAAGGGGGGAGGGTGGCGACGGCGGCGGCGACGTCGCGGGGGAGGTCGAGTTCGTCGTTCGCGCGGGGCGGACGGTAGACGACGTCGATGGGGAAGAGGCGGCCGGGGACGGAGATGACGGGGGCGTTGCCGAAGAAGCGCGAAAAGCGGTCCACGTCCAGCGTCGCAGAGGAGATGACCACCTTGAGGTCGCGGCGGCGGGCGAGGATGCGCTTGAGGATGCCGAGGAGGAAGTCGACGTTGAGGGACCGTTCGTGCGCCTCGTCGACGATGAGGACGTCGTAGGCGCGCAGGAGGGGATCGGAACGGGTCTCGGCGAGCAGCACGCCGTCCGTCATGAACGTGATCTGCGTGTCGCGGGAGACCTTGCGGGCGAAGCGGTGCCGGTAGCCGACGAGTCCGCCGACCTCGCCCTTCAGCTCGTGGGCGACGCGCGTCGCCATCGTGACGGCGGCGAGGCGGCGGGGCTGCGTGCAGACGACGCGGGCCAGGGGGCGGGCGGCGAGCAGATGCTCCAGGGCCATCTTGGGAAGCTGCGTCGTCTTGCCGGATCCCGTGTCGCCGCAGACGACGAGGACGGGATGGGCGCGCAGGGCGGCGAGGATGTCGTCGTGGTGCGCGGTGACGGGAAGCTCGGGCGGGTAGTTGAAGTCCAACCGCTTGGGGGGAAGAGCTGCCTGGGAAGGAACTATTTGTGAAATGTCGTCCACGGCGGGGAATGGTAGCATGTCGCCGCCCCGGGCGCAAGCCCGCTTTCACATGGTAAGCCCGTTTCACTCGGAAATCCCACCTTCAAAGGAAGGAGCGGATGAGGGGATTTCACTTCGGAGCGTTCCGAAGTGAAATCCCGCGTATGATCCCGCCATGTCCCGATGTGTAAAAAAACATGAAAACTATAATTGACGATTCGGCAGGGGGGGGGGTATAATACTGGATGTTTCAAACTCGGAAAAGGTACATGGTGACAGGACGAAATGACATGGTGAAAGGAGAATCGAAGATGGGCAGCTGGAACAAGACCGGTTGGTACGTCTGCACGATGCTCGTGCTGGGCATCTGCATGGCGCAGACGGGTGGTACGGCGTTGGCGGATGGTGTGGTGCAGTCCGCCAGTACGGCGTTGGCGGATGGGAGGCGTGCGGTGGACGATGCGGTGTTCAACCTCGCGATTCGCGGGGACTTGAACGGGAACGGGAAGATCGACGCGGACGAGTTGGGGAACGCGCTGGACTTCAGCGCCGCCTCGCCCATCCGTGCCACGGTTCCGGCGCATGTCGGCACGGATCCGTGCTTCACCAACGACACGTTCGCGCCGCCGATGTACCCGATGACGACGAACGTGTGGCCGGCCCTCTACATCCCCCAGGACAACTACTACGACGAGCGCGGCACGAATTTCGTCGCGAGCACCGCCGTGGACTTCCCCAATGCGGCGGTGACGAACGGGCAGACCCAGACCCTGTACGTGCGCTTCCGCTGGGACGGCAACGCCGTGACGAACTACTCCTCCAGCTGCTGGATCATGCTCAACGGCTTCGACTGGAGCCTCCGGAGCGGCTGGGGCGTCTACATCCAGCAGGATCCCGGCCCCGAGACGACGGCGGGACGCATCGGCGTGATGGTGCCGCAGTCCGTGGAGCGGGTGAGCGAAGCCTACGCGGTGAAGAAGGGCCTGTGGTACGATCTCTTCGTCACGGTGTCGCCGCGCGACGAGACGCGCGCGAAGGCCGTCGCGTGGCTCCTGCCCGTACCGACGGGACGGACCTGGAAGGACGACGGTATATATGGATTCGATCCGCCCGCCTTCCAGCGCTATGAGAAGACGGGGCTCTCCTACCAGCTTCTGTCGTTTGCCCCGAACAAGACGACGCTGCGGCTGGGGGCCGAGGAGCCGCACAACTACTGGTCGGAGATCAAGGCGTCGAACATCAATGCCGCGAAGACGTTCCGGGGCGCCATTGCGCGCATGATGCTGTGGACGCGCGAGCTGGCGGACGAGGAGAGATGGGAGGTCGCCTCGGGGTTCGACGGGGCCCTGTGGTCCGTCGGCGTCGTGAACGGCTCGGCGGACGAATTCGCGGCGAGCGGCGCGGACGACGTGCATCTCGTCACGAACGCCTGGCGCCACATGCGGCGCACGCTCACCGAGGCGGAGCCGACGCTGACCCTGAAGGGCCCCCTGTCCGTTTCCGAGGCGGGGCTCGACCACTTTGTCAACGTGGTGCCGCTCTTCGGGGACGCGAAGCCCGATGCCTGTTTCGTGCGCATCGCCGTCAACGGCGCCTCGGCGGGCATCTTCAACCTCGCGCGGCGGAGCGGACGGAACGCCTACGTCCCGGGATCGTTCTGGAAGCGGGACGCGGAGGGGAACGCCACGCTCACGGTCACGCGCGTCGCGCCGTTCACGGCTCCGCTCGAAATCGACGCCGTGACGGTCTCGGGGGCGTGGATGTTCGGCACGGCGAACAGCTCCCACAGCGAGTTCGAGCGCGAGACGCGGGCCGCCGCGCACATCATCCGGGGCGACCCCGTCACGAAGCACGTGCGGCGCGCCCTGCTGGGGGAGAAGGAGGGGACCGCGAACCGCACCGCCTGCTTCCACTTCTACATGCCGCCGGAGGCGGCGGGGCACCACGATGCGTCGTTCAGGACACGGACGACGCAGATGGGTTCCAAGCTGGGCGGGCATGCCCGGGTCAACATCTGGTTCAACGGCGTGGAACAGGAGGCGAAGGAGGGCCTGTCGGAGGGGGAGGTGCTGAACTGGACGCTTCCCGCCGAGACGCTCCGCCCCGGCATGAACTACCTCGTCCTCAGCAACGCCACGCCGCGCACGGCGGTGGAGGAGGCGGGCGCGGGGGCGTCCTGGATCGGCTTCGACTACTACCGCTTCCGGACCGAACCCGAGCCGAACGGCACGTTGCTGCTGCTGAGGTGAGGGGATAAGGGGGAGACGCGGCCGCAATGAATTGCGGCCCTCCCGTGCGCGTGGGGTGGGCGATGTGGTATACTGTGCCGCTCCAAGGAAATTTCAGCCATGCTCTACCATCTTGCCCCCTATCTCGAAACGGTGTGGGGACCGTTTCGGCTTCTGCGCTCCCATGTCCTCCTCGCGGCGGCGGGGACGCTGCTCGCGGCGTTCGCGGTCGTCTTCCTGCTGCCGAGGCTGTGGCGGTTCTCGCCGCGTGACCACGGTAAGGCCATCCTCGGCCGGGACGGCATGAAGTCCGCCGGGAAGCCGACGGGGACGGGGCTGTGGGTGACGCTCATCCTGCTGCCGATCGTCCTCCTCGTGATGCCGCTCTCGGTGCCGGCGCTCGGTATGATCTTCTGCCTCTACGTCGCGATGGCGTTCGGCTACCTCGACGACCGTGCCGCCGTGCCGTGGGGACAGCTCCGGAAGGGGCTCCTGGATGCCGTGGTGTGCCTTGGCGTGGCGCTGTTCGTGTGGGCGGCGCTGGAGGGGCGGGTGTGGCTGCCGTTCGTGAAGGGCGAGTGGACGATTCCGTGGTGGGCGTACGTGCCGACGATGGGGTTCCTCCTCTTCGTCGTCATGAACGCGACGAACTGCTCGGACGGCGTGGACGGCCTTGCGGGGTCGCTGACGGTCATTTCCCTCGTCGCGCTCGCGGTCTTCCTCTACGGTCTGATCGGGTACCGTCCGATGGCGGACTACCTGCTCGTGCCGCACAACTACCTCGCGGTGCGCTGGTCGGTGCTGCTGATGACGGTGGCGGGCGGCTTCGCGGGGTACCTGTGGTGGAACGCCGAACCGTCGAAGGCGCTGATGGGGGATGCGGGGTCGCGCTTCCTCGGCCTCCTCCTCGGGGCGGGCGTGCTCGTGACGGGCAATCCGCTGCTCCTCTTCGCATTCGCGCCGGTCGTGCTGGTGAACGGCGGGGGCGGACTCGTGAAGATCCTGCTGCTGCGGTTCTTCCGAAAATGCGGACTCGACGTGCGGCCGCCGTCGATGCTGGAGCCGGAGGAACAGGCGCGGCGGAACCCCCTCGTCAAGGCGGTCCAGAGCATTCGCTTCCCGCTCCACGACCACTGCAAGAAGGAGCTGAAGTGGTCCAACGCGCAGGTGCTCATGCGCTTCGTGCTCGTGCAGGCGTTCCTGATGCCGATCATCCTCATCCTGCTCGTCAAAATCCGCTAGACGCATGAAGAAGAGAGTCGTTTTTGCCGTTTTTGCCGCGTTGGCGGGTAGTCTTGCGTATGCGCAGGAGGAAGTGCCCGCCGCCGTGCCGGTGCGGAGGCGGGTGGCGGAGATGCCGAAGGCGGTGATGGGGGCGGACGGCTTCGTGGAGGTGGTGGCGGCGGACGTGCCGGGCGACCCGGTGGGGTTCCGTCTGCCCATCCTGCAGTTCACGACGCGCCTTGTGCGCGAGGTCGAGCGGGTCTACGGCCTCTCCATGCCGCGCGGCGGGGTGGGGCTCCTGGTCCACGCGCAGGACGGCACGACGAACGACGTGCGGGTGATCTCCCGGGCGGGACGGCGGGCGGGGGCGGCGATCACGCACGTGTGGCTGCCGTCGCCGGGGTTCTCGGACCTGGAGGCGCTGCGGTACGCGATCGTGAAGGCGTATTTTCGGGGGTGGATCGACCGGAACCGTCCGCAGGGCGTGGCGGCGGCGGCGGAGATGCCGGGCTGGATGGTGCTGGGGGCCCTGCGGGGGCTCGACGGGGAGATGGTCCACGACGACAAGCGCGCGGTGCTGGCGATGTGGAGCGAGGCGCGTCTGCCGTTCTTCCCCGCCCTCTGCCGCAACCTGCGGGCGGGCGCGGGGGAGGATGCGGCGCTCTGCGGGTATGTCGTCTCGTGGCTCAAGGAACGGAAGCTCTTTCGGAAGACGCTGGAGGGTTTCGCCGCCGGGCGGGCGTTCGAAGGGGCGCGCCTCGCGGCGGATTTGACGGGCGAGACGGAGCCGGACGAGCAGGACCGCGCGAGCGACGAACGCCTCGCCCGGCTCACGCGCGCGGTCCTCTCGCCGGGGCGGGCGAGTCGGTGGGACCTCAAGGTTTTCGTCTCTCGTCTCTTGCTTTATCCCGCCGAATTTGATAAAAATATAGGCGCGAATGGCACATCCTGTACCTTCCGCGAGGCGATTGCGCTGGCGGCCGACCATCCGGCCCTCCGCGAGGCCGCCGCGCGCAAGGCCCGGGAGATGCCGTTTTGCACCATCGGACGCGGCCCGGCGCTGGCCGAGGCGTCCGAAGCCTATCGCCTGTTCCTGACGGGCCTCGCGCGTGGGGATGCACCCGACGAGCTGGGGCGGCTGCTGGACGAGGCGGACGCGCAGCTGCAAGAGATTTTGGATGAAGACAGAAAAGACGATAACCGGTGACGTCGATCCGGACGTCCTCGACTACACGGTCGGGGACGACCCCGTACTCGACATGGACCTCGTGCGCTGGGACTGCCTCGGGACGGCCGCCCACGTGACGATGCTTTCGGAGATGCCCGTCATGCCGCCCGTCGTGACGAAGGAGGAGGCCGCGCGCGTGCGCGCCGCGCTGGCGGACGTGGTGGCCGACCGCTTCTTCGTCGTGCGCGAGCAGGACCAGGACGTCCACATGGCCGTGGAGACGCGCCTGACGGAGACGCTGGGCGACCTCGGCAAGAAGATCCACACGGGCCGCAGCCGCAACGACCAGGTCGCGGTGGACGTGCGCCTCCACATCAAGGACCAGCTCCTCGGCCTCGAAGGGGAGCTGGCGGACCTCGCGGCGGCGCTCGTCGATTTCGGGAAGGCCCACGACCGCGTGCCGATGGTGGGCCGTACGCACCTGCAGCCGGCGATGCCGAGCTCGGTCGGCGTGTGGGCGACGGGCCACGCGGAGATGATCCTCGACCAGACGGCGAACCTGGAGGCCGCCTACGCGATGAACGACGCCTGCCCGCTCGGCAGCGCGGCGGGGTACGGCGTGCCCCTGCCGCTCGACCGGCAGCGGACGAGCGATCTGCTCGGCTTCGCGCGGCCGCTCCACAACGTCTTCGGCGCCTCGATGGGGCGGGGCGAGGACGAGGCGGCGCTTCTCTCGGCGCTCGCGCAGCTGATGGCCGTCCTCTCGCGCCTCGCGGAGGACATGATCCTCTTCTCGATGCCGGAGTTCGGCTACTTCACCCTGCCGCGCGCGTACTGCACGGGCAGCTCGATCATGCCGCAGAAGTACAACCCCGACGTGCTGGAGCTCGTGCGCTCCAAGACCGCCCAGGCGCTCGGCCTCGCGACGGCGGCCCTCTCGATGCTCCACGCGATGCCCGGCGGGTACAACCGCGACCTCCAGGACTGCAAGGGCCTCTACATGAAGGGGCTTTCGATCACGCGCACGACCCTGCGCATCCTCGCGAAGTTCGTGCGCGGCATGGGAATCGACGTGGCGAAGCTGCGCGCGGGGTTCATCCCCGGCGTGTTCGCGACGGACGTCGCGCTCCGAAAGGTCGCCGCCGGCACGCCCTGGCGCGAAGCCTACCACCAGGTGCGCGACAACCTGGAGGCGCTCGCGACGGAGGACCCGGACGCCGCCGTGGCGGCGAAGACGCACGCGGGCGCCACCGCCGGGCTCGACTACGCGCTCTACGCGGGGCGCGTGGCGGCGCTGCGGACGTCGGTCGCCGCGCGCACGGAACAGTTTGAAGCAAAAATGAAGGAACTCCTCGGATGAATGAAACGGGTATGACGTTGGCGCAGGCGTGGAACTACGGTGGCCCCCTGATGTGGGTGCTTGCGGCCCTCTCGGTGGTTGCGCTCGCAATCGTGCTGTATCTCCTCTTCGCGCAGCGGCGCGAGGCGCTGACGCCGCGCACGCTCATGAGCGACGTCTTCAGCAAGCTGCAGGTGGGCGACCACGGCGAGGCGAGGCGCCTCTGCGAGCGGAGGCCCTGCGCGTTCGCGGCGCTGGCGCTCGCGGCGCTGGACGCGGCGCGCGGCGCGGCGCAGGGGCAGCAGGTGGACGTGTCGCAGGCCGTCGAGACGGCGGGCGCGCACGTCGCGGAACAGCTCCAGGCGTCCGTCGACTGGCTGGCGGACATCGCGGCGATCGCGCCGCTCGTGGGCCTGCTCGGCACGGTGCTTGGCATGTTCCAGGCGTTCGGCGGCATCGCGAACGACATCGCGGCGAACGCGAAGCCGGTGGTGCTCGCCGCCGGCGTGTCGCAGGCCATCATCACGACGGTGTTCGGCCTCGTCATCTCCATTCCGTGCCTCGCGTGCCATGCGTTCCTGCGCCGCCGCACGGCGAAGCGCATCGCCGGGCTTGAGACGCTGGCGGTCATCCTGCGAAAGGCGTTCTGATGAACTTCCGCCGCACGATCCGCAGCCATGCGCCGGCGGTGCAGATGGCGTCCCTGATGGACGTCATCTTCCTGCTGCTGTGCTTCTTCGTGACCTCCAGCGTGTTCTCCCAGTGGGAGACCGAGGTCGCCATCGCCCTGCCCACCGCGAAGTCCGCGACGGTGCCGGGCCGCATGCCGGGGGAGATCATCCTGAACCTGAACGGGTCCGGCGATGTCTCCGTGAACGGCAACCGGCTGTCGCTGGAGGACGTGACGGCGCGCCTCACGCGCATCGCGAAGCTCTATCCGGGGCAGCCCGTCGTGATCCGCGCCGACAAGTCCGTCTCCTACGACAAGCTCATGGGTCTGATCGACGCCTGCCGCGCGGCGGACGTGTGGAATTTCTCCCTGGCAACCCAGGACGAGGAGAAAAAATAGCATGAAGACCAGCCTTCTCGCGTGCCTCGCGACCCTGACTCTCGCGAGCCTCCCCGGTTTTGCGGCCTCGCACTGGAACGGGGGCCGTACGGTTCCCGTACACAAGCTCGCGCCGCGCGACGCGGAGGGCGAGAAGGTGTCCCCCGCCGGCCGCCTCCCGCGTCCGATCTCCCTTGCGCAGACGTGCGGGCAGTGCCACGACGTCGCCTCGATGCACCGGGGCAGCCACTTCCGCACGGGGCTGGACGCGGGCGACGCGCCGTCCTCCGTCACGGTCGAGCCCTGGTTCTGGGTGGACGAGAAGACCGGCACGGCGATTCCGCTCTCCCTCCACGGCCAGGCGGGCGCGCGGTGTCCGGGCGACGTGGGCCTGTCCTGCTGGCAGTGGACGAAGCTCTTCGGCCGCCACTTCCCCGGCGGCGGCATCGCGTGCGACACGAATGCGCTCAACGAGGTCGCGGGCGCGCGCCAGCGCTGGTTCGTGACGGGCGCGCTCGGCCCCAACTGCCTCGCCTGCCACCAGCAGGAGGGCTACGATTCGAGCGAGTGGGCGCGGCAGGTGCTGCGCGAGAACTGGCAGGGCGCCGCGACGGCGGCCTCCGGGCTCGCCGCCGTGGGCGGCATGAACGAGCGGCTGGAGGCCACCTGGGCGGCGGCGGAGAACCCCGACGACCATCTCTTCAAGGTCCCCGAGACGACGGCCTACGATCCCGCGAAGTTCGACGACAAGGGACGCTGCGTCTTCAACGTGGGCAAGCCGAAGAACGAGAACTGCCTGGCGTGCCACGGCGTGTCGCAGAAGGGCATGCCGTCCCACGCGATTTCGGGCGACGTCCACCTCCAGCGCGGGATGCGGTGCGTGGACTGCCACCAGAACGGGATGGACCACCGCGTGGCGACGAAGAGTTGCGCGTCCTGCCACGTGGAGAAGGACGGGGCGGGTCCGAAGCCGGTCCACGCCGGCATCCCGCTCGTCCACTTCCAGAAGCTCGCCTGTACGGTCTGCCACGCGGGCGTGACGGAGGGCGGCAGGCTTGCGCAGGTGCGCACGGCGCGCGCCAACCGCATCGGCGTCTACGGGCGCGCCCAGTGGGCGACGGACTGCCCGGCCATCCTCGAACCCGTCTTCGTGAAGAACGCGCAGGGCGTCGTCGAGCCCCGCCGCATGATGTGGCCGAGCGGCTTCTACCGTGCGGTCAAGGACGGTGCGCTGAAGCCGGTTCCGCCCACCGAGGCCGCCGCGCTCGCGGGGGATGCGTTCACGGTCGTCGAACGGGTCACGGCGGCGCTGGATCTTCTGAAGGAGACGGACGGTCCCGTGGGCGTGACGACGCTGCGGGACGACGGCGTGCTTGTCTACCGCACGCCCACGAACGAGGTTCCCTACATCGCGGCGGAGGACCGCTGCGCGGCCGAGTTCCGCAACCTGCTCGCCACGCTCTTCAACGCGAAGGTCGGCGTGTCGAAGGAGAAGGTCGCCGCGTGCCGCGCGGGCAAGGTCTACACGATCGGCGGCGACGGCGGCGTGACGGAGTGCGAGGGCGTTGCGGCTCCGACGGCGGAGGTCTTCCCCGTGGGCACGCTGTCGGCGGACGGCAAGGCGTTCGTGCCGATGCTCGACGCCTGGACGCTCGCGCAGTACCGGAAGGTCAAGGACGCCGACCGGCCGTTCACGGAGGAGATGGTGCGCCAGGCGCTCGTTCATGCGGGCAAGGACGTGCGTTACGTCGCAAGCGGGCTCGTCTTCTCCCTCGGTGCGGACGGTGCGCTTGTCAGGACGCCGGGCGCGCCCGAGGCGCAGCCGGTCTCCTGGCCGGTCGGGCACGACGTGCGCGCGGCGCGCCAGGCGCGCGGGGCGGCGCCGGCCAAGTGCGCGGCGTGCCACACCGCCGATTCGGCGTTCTTCCTCGGGAAGATCGCGCCGACGGGTCCGGTGCAGGACGTCGAGGCGCCTTTGGTTTCCCAGGCCGAGCTGCTGGGGGTGGACGGTTTCTACTACGCGACGCTCGGGACGACGTTCGCGATGCGCCCGCTCTTCAAGGTGTTCCTCTGGACGGTCTTCGGCCTCCTCTGCCTCTTCGCGGCGGCGGCGGCGGCCGTGGCGCTGAACCGGCTGGGGCGGTGGATCTCGGACAACTCGGACGACTTCATCTGGGGCTTCGCGAAGTGGATCGTCGACGTCGGCTTCGTCTGCTGCCTCGGCTACCTCGCCCTGTCGGGCGTCGTCGGCTGGCTCTGCGGGGCGATGACGGGCTGGGGGCTCGTCCTCCACATGGTCGCGGGCGGCGGCTTCGCGGCAAGCGTCGTCCTGATCGCGGGGATGCGCGCGGCGGAGCGCACGGAACGGAACCTCTGGATGTCCCTCGCGTGGGCGCTCTGGGTGCTCTTCGCGGCGGGGACGGTGTTCACGGCGGTGATGCCGATGATGACGGTGTTCGGCAGCCACGGACAGGACGTGCTGCCGTGGAGCCACCGGTGCGTGGCGCTCGCCTTCGCGGCCGTGAGCGCGCTCGTGTGCGGACTCTGCCTGAAGGGCGCAAAACGGGAAGCAAAGCGCTGACGTGAGAAAGTTCTCCCACAAGGCCATGGACACCGAGTTCTCGGTGTCCTTTGGCTTAAATGAGGACGAGGCGCTGTGCGGCGCCGCGGCCGCAGCCTGCTTCGCCCGGATCGACGAGCTGGAACTGCTGCTCACGCGCTTCAACGACACGAGCGACGTGGCGGTGATCCGGGGTCTCCCGGACGGCGGCGTGGCGACGGTGGCGCGCGAGACGATGGACGTTCTCGTGGCGAGCGCGCGGGTCTGCGCCGCGACGGGCGGCGCGTTCGACCCGACGGTGGAGCGGCGGAACTTCGCGGAACTGACGCTCGACGTGGAACACGTGCGCGTCGGCGTGCGGAAGGGGCCCGTCGCGCTCGACTTCGGCGGCATCGGCAAGGGGTATGCGCTCGATGCCTGTGCGGAAATCCTCCGTTCCGAGCAGTTCGACCTCCACGACTGGCTGCTGGACGCCGGTTCCTCGACGCAGGTGATGAGCGGCGGACCGTGGGCTCTCGGCGTCGGGGGGCGCTGGAAGGGGCGGACGCGGCGGCAGACGGTGCTGCGCCTTTCGGACGGCGCCCTTTCGGGGAGCGGGTTCGAGGTGCGCGGCGAACACATCTTCGACGTGCGGCGGGGTGGCCCTGCCGTGCGGTGGGCGCAGAGCTGGAGCCGGGCCCGGACGGGCGCGGTGGCCGACGCGCTCTCGACGGCCGCGCTCGCGCTCGACGCGCGGGAGCTGGAGGCAGCGTGCCGCGAGCTGGAGGCGGGCGTGCTCGTTGCGCGCGCGCAGCGTCCGTGGTTGGACCGCCTGCGGGATCCTTTGACGGAATTCGGCCGCGTCCCTTGAGGCGCGTGCCTGGATATGGTATAGTTTTCACGAGAGAAAGGGAGCATCACATGACAATCCGCTCATATCTTGAGAAGTTTGCCCAGGAGACGCCACAGGCCACGGCGCTTCGCTACTTTGAGGCCAAGGACTGGCATGCGCGCAGCTGGGCGGACTTCCTCGCCGGCGTGCGTACGGTCGCCGAGGCGTATGGTCCGCGCTTCGCGCTGCGCCCGCGCGCCGAGAACGTCGCGCTCATGCTGCCGAACCGTCCCGAGTGGATGGAGGCCTACCTCGCGTGCAGCGGTGCGGGGGTGGGCGTGGTGCCGCTCGACCCGAAGCTCCACAGCGCCGAGGTGGAGTACATCCTGAAGGACTCCGGCGCCGTCGTCGTCACGACGGACCGGGCGCACCTCGACCTCATGCGGCTCATCGCCCCGAACCTGCCCGACCTGCGCGCCGTCGTGCTGGTGGACGGCCGCAAGGGCGATTGCGAGCCCCTGGGCGACATCCCCGTCTTCGACTACGTGGCGCTCAGGACCGATCCCGAGACCGTGAAGCGGGCCGCCGGACGCGGGGCCTGGTACGGGACGCACGTCGCGCAGGAGGAGGACGTCGCCTCGATCATCTACACGTCGGGCACGACGGGCAAGCCGAAGGGCGCGATGCTCACGCACGCGAACTTCGTCTCGGACATCGGCGGCGCGCTGGAGGCGTTCGACGACATGACGGTGGACGGCAACGACACGCTCCTCGTCGTGCTGCCGCTCTTCCATGCGTTCTCGTTCTGCACGAACTTCGTCCTCGGCCTCTTCCGGGGCTGCCAGATGGCGTTCGTCCGCTCGCTCTACACGATCGGCGAGGACATCCGCGTGCTGCGGCCGACGATCGTGATGAGCGTGCCGCTCCTCGCGGAGAAGATGTTTGACCGCATCGACGCGAAGATCAAGGCGTCGAAGAAGGCCCGCTTCCTGATGAAGGTCGGCCTGGGCGGTCTCGTGCGGCACAACGTGCGCAAGGGGCTGGGCGGACGTCTCCGGTTCATGATCGTGGGCGGCGCGCCGTGTCCGAAGCACGTCCTGGAGGGCTACCGCCGCCTCGGGATGCCGGTCCTGGAGGGCTACGGCCTCACGGAATGTTCGCCCGTCGTCTCCATCGCGGGGCCGAAGGTCGCGAAGATCGGCACGATCGGCCTCAAGCTCGCGAACATCGAGGTCCGCCTGGCGGACCAGAACGAGCAGGGCGTGGGCGAGCTGCAGGTCAGGGGCCCGATCACGATGAAGGGCTACTGGCACAACGAGGCGGCGACGGCGGAGGCGTTCGACGGCGACTGGCTCAAGACGGGCGACCTCGCCTCCATCGACGAGGTCGGCCTCATCTCGATTCGTGGACGCAAGAAGGCGCTCATCGTGAACCGCGAGGGTAAGAACATCTACCCGGAGGAGGTGGAGGGCCGCATCGGGGCCGATCCGGTCGTGGCGGACTGCGTGGTGGTCGGCTACACGACGGGCGGCATCCCCGGCGAGAAGGTCGGGTGCGTCGTCCATCCGAACACGGACCTCCTCAAGGAGATGAACGGCGGCGTGGAGATGCCGTGGGCGGAGGCCGAGAAGATCGCGCAGAGCCGCGTCCACGCGCAGTGCCAGCACCTTGCGGACTACAAGCGTGTCCGCAAGGTCGTCGTCTCGAAGGAGCCGCTGGAGCGCACGTCCATCCAGAAGGTCCGCCGCGTGGCCTACAAGGGTAAGCTCGACGAATAGCAAATGGCAAGAGAGGCGCACATGAAACTCAAACCCTATCTGGTCGGTCCCGTCCTTTTCGTACTCTGCCTGCTCGCGCTGCTCGCCATCTGGGCGGCGATGGAGCCGGCGGCGCTCCGCCGGTTCTTCGATGCGAACGGCTATTCGCCGTTCGAGCTCGCGACGGTGCCGTTCTTCGCGGCCATCGTGCCGCTCGTGTGGTGGAAATGCCCCTTCACGGGTTCGCCCCGCCGTCGGGCACTTCTCTGCGCGGCCGTCTCCTGCGTGGCGGTCATGGCGGTCATCAAGGAGCTGGATCTGCACGTTCTGGCGATGCGCGCCCTTTTCCCCGAAGTCGTGAACGCGGACGGTAGCGTGTACGGCCTCGTGAAGCCGAACGGCACGTCGCTCACGGGCACGCCCTTCAAGATGCGCTTCCTCACGAACGCCGGAGCGCCGCTTGCGGCGAAGGCGTTCGTGCTGTTCTACTTCGGGGCGTTCTTCGGCGTCTTCGCGGCCCTGCTCGCGTACTTCTTCCCGCAGCTCGTGAAGGGCTTCTTCGCGCTCCATCCCGTCGCGTGGACGATGTGCTGCTTCGGCACGTCCGGCGTGATGGTACAACTCTGCGACCGCATGCCGGCCTGGATCCGCCATGCGCGCGGGCTTTCGAAGTCCGATACGGTCGATTCGGTCTCGGCCCTCTTCACGGCCCTGGAGGAGGGCGGCGAGATGATGATCGCCCTCTTCGCCCTCCTCGCAATCTACCAGGCGCACAGGATCTACCATTCCGAGATTGAACCGCCGCCCGGAGATTGACGGGCGCGAAGCGTCCGGTTGTCGTCCCTTCACCGCCTCCCGGTGGCGGCGTTTGTCAGGAGTTGGCTAAAAGGCCCGGCGCGCGAAGTCCCCGCGCCGCCTCGGCGCGTGGCGTTCGAATGCGGGGAGGGTCGCAACTTGTTGCGACCGACTGGGCAGACAAGCCCGCCCCCAACATACGGTACATCTCAGCCTCCGTCCGGTTAACACGAAGCGG
>ERZ808278.789-NODE-789-length-17032-cov-5.195618_pt1 | contig 17032 bp, 12 predicted proteins | sample MGYA00521239_ERZ808278 | MGnify/ENA primary metagenome ERZ808278 (study PRJEB31516, sample SAMN03275600) | gut metagenome | biome: mammalia-associated habitat; material: feces | host: Papio cynocephalus | place: Kenya | collected 2012-07-17 ... | reverse complement strand
TTGGGGCTGCTCTACAAGAAAAAGAAAGTGACGTTAGACGGCAAAACCAAACTTGCCAAATAAGAATGCCATCAAGCAATACAACGCAATGGATGCCTTTGTAGATTTTTTTGTACAATGGGGATATTGGGGACTATTTATCGGTTCTTTTATCGCCGGAAGCGTTATTCCCCTCAGCTCCGAAGCTATTTTAGTAATGTGCGTGGGCCCGCTGCACCTCGATCCATGGCTATGCCTATGGTCGGCTCTTGCCGGAAATGTGGCTGGCGGCATGACCTGCTACTGGATGGGGCATTTAGGAAAGATGGAATGGATTGAGAAATACTGCCATGTGAAAAAAGAAAAACTCAACAAGGCCTCTGCATGGGTGAAGAAAAGAGGCGCCTGGATGGCATTTTTCGCCTTTATTCCCATATTAGGAAGTGCCATCACTGTGGCTCTCGGACTGCTACGTGCCAACATTTGGGGTACGGTAGTGGCTATGAGTGCCGGTAAATGGCTTAGATATGCCGCTGTAATCTGGGGCACAGAATTTATCACCCAATACCTATAATCATTATCACTATAGAGGCGCAGAGTATTTATATTAAAATTTACATTGTTTCAGAAAAATATTCTGATATTTAATATCAAACCAATATATTTTTGTTATTTCAACTGTTTTATGCTACCTTTGCATCAAATAACGCAATGAGAAATAACACAGATAATATACGCAACGCTCTAAAAGAGCGAATCCTCGTTCTCGACGGTGCAATTGGCACGCTCATACAGCAGTGCGGATTAGGCGAGCGTGATTTTTCATCGGGCATTTTCACCAATTGGGATGTGCCTCTGAATGGCAATAACGACATTTTGAACATCACACGCCCTGATGTGATGACAAACATTCACCGACAATACATTGATGCCGGTGCCGACATTATCACGACCAACACGCTCAACAGCAACCGCATCTGCCAATCCGACTACCAATGCGAGCCTTTCGTGACAAAAATGGCATACGAAGGGGCAAGAATCGCAAGAGCAGAGGCCGACAAGTGCACTAACCGTAAAATTTGGGTAGCAGGAAGTGTGGGGCCCACAAGTAAAAGCCTCACGATGGACACCAGCGGAAGCACTGATTTTCATCAATTTGCCGATGCCTACTATGAACAGGTAAAGGCATTGGTTGATGGTGGCGTGGACTTACTCTTGCTCGAGACGTGCTACGACGCACTCAACTGCAAAGCTGCACTCTATGCTGTTAGCCGCCTCAAAGACGAGATGGGCGCTATAGTGCCAGTGATGGTGTCGGCCACTGTCAGCGACAAAGGTGGGCACACGCTCACAGGACAAACCCTGGAAGCCTTTTACACAAGCATACAGCACTACCCTATCCTGTCGTTTGGCATCAACTGCTCATTCGGTGTGGCCCAAATGCGTCCTATGATTGAACGCATTGCCTCGAAAGTGCCAAAGTACATCAGCCTGTATCCTAACGCAGGGTTGCCTAACGCTATGGGAGAATACGAAGAACGCCCTGAATTCACGGCACACCACATCAAATCCATGTGTCAAGACGGTCTGCTCAACATTGTGGGCGGATGCTGTGGCACCACACCTGAGCATATCCGCAAGATTGCCGAAGCTGTGGTAGGCTTGGCACCGCATATTCCAGTGCCTGCTGACCACCGCCTTGTGGTTTCGGGACTGGAGAATGTGGTGATTGACTGTGCAACTGAGAATTTTATCAACATTGGTGAAAGGACAAACGTGGCCGGGTCGCGCAAGTTTGCAAGGCTCATTTCTGAGCGCAAGCAAGAAGAGGCTTCACAAGTGGCTCGGCAACAAATTGAGAATGGTGCGCACATTATCGACATCAACATGGACGACGCCATGCTTGACAGCGCAGTGGAAATGCGCCAATTTGTGAGCTATATCAGTAATGAGCCGCTTGTGGCACGCGCAGCATTCATGATCGACTCCTCCGACTGGGCCACCATTCTTGAGGGGCTGAAGAATACACAAGGTAAATGCATTGTCAATTCCATTAGCCTCAAAGAGGGTGAAAATGAATTTCTCAGAAAAGCAAAAGAAATACATCGGTTTGGAGCCGCCGTTGTGGTGATGGCTTTCGACGAGCAAGGCCAAGCCACCAGCTATGAAAGAAAAATAGAGATTGCAGAAAGAGCTTATCGCCTGCTTACACAAAAAGCTGGATTTCTGCCTCACGACATCATCATCGATGCCAACATCCTCACCGTGGGCACTGGCATTGAGGAGCACGCCAACTATGCTGTCAACTTCATCAATGCCGTGAAGTGGATCAAGCAGCATCTGCCAGGGGCAAAAACCAGTGGCGGCGTGTCGAACTTGTCGTTCTCTTTCCGCGGCAACAATCCCGTAAGAGAGGCTATGCACTCCGTGTTTCTTTACCATGCCATTAAAGCAGGGCTTGATATGGCTATCGTGAATCCCGGTATGCTTCAAGTATATGACACCATCGACCCCGCATTGCTGAAAGCGGTGGAAGACGTGGTTCTAAACAGCGACAACGCAGCCACAGAGCGTCTCACCGCATTAGCCGACGCCATCAAAGGCACTGTTGTCGGCCACACCACCGCCTCGCCCCAAGAAGTTAAATGGCGAAAGGCGAGTATTGACGAACGCTTAGCTTATGCTTTAAGCAAGGGTGTCACTGACTATTTGGCCGATGACATCAACGAAGCTCTCCAGGTTTACAAGAGCGCTGTTGACATCATCGAAGGCCCGCTCATGAAAGCCATGGAGCATGTGGGATCACTCTATGGTGAAGGCAAAATGTTCCTGCCACAAGTGGTAAAATCTGCCAAAGTGATGAAGCTGGCCGTTACCCTTTTGCAGCCAGAAATTGAAAAGCCCGCCAAATCGGCTGCCGAATCAGAGCACCCGAAAGTGGTGCTCGCCACTGTGAATGGCGATGTTCACGACATTGGCAAGAATATCGTTTCCATTGTGCTGGCGTGTAACAATTTCAACATTGTGGATTTGGGCGTAATGGTTCCAAATGAATCCATCCTTGAAGCCACGTTGCGCGAAAAGCCCGATATCGTGTGCGTGAGCGGACTCATAACACCTTCACTGAAGGAAATGGAAAACCTTTGCGCACTTTTTGAACGTGAAGGGCTTAATGTGCCAATATTCGTGGGAGGCGCTACCACTTCGCCTATTCATACAGCAGTGAAACTCGCCACGTCTTACTCCGGCGGCGTGGTTCATGGCAACGACGCATCAAGCACTTCTGTGCTCGCTAAAAAATACATTGCCAATCCACAGAAACTAATCCACGACAACAAAGTGGCGCAAGAAAAAATAAGAGAACAGTACCTCGGAAGAAACATCAAATTAGACGCTTTCGATGTGGCCAACGCTCAAGCCCCTCATTACGAATATGAGGCATTGCCGATAGTCAGAACCATCACCACACCAAGCGTTACCGATGTTCTTAGGTTTATCGACTGGAAAATGCTGCTCCTTTTCTGGGGCTTCACCACCAATGAGCAGGACTCTGAAGAAGCTAAGAAAACGCTCATTGAGGCCAAGCAAATGCTCAAATCTATGATGCAGAACGATGAATTGGATTTAAAGGTGAACGTAAAGTTCACCGAAGCCTACGCTTCGAAAAACGATATTGTATGCCTTGATGGCACAGTGCTACCCATGCTTCGGCAGCAAAGAGGAAAACATGAGTCACTGGCCGATTTCTTTCCGCAGAAAGGCGACAGCGCGCCATTGGTGCTGTTCTGCATCACCACAAGCGTGAAGAATGCCAACGACGACGACAGGGCACTGATGCGCCATGCGCTTTGTGCAAGGGTTACAGAAGCGGCGGCTGAATGCGTTCAGAAGTCCATTTTCCCAAATGGAACGAATGTAATTCGCCCAGCGTTTGGCTATTGTGCCTGCCCCGACCACAGTCTCAAGAAGGATGTGGTGAAAGCACTCGGCGGAGAGAAGAAAGTGGGTGTGACGTTCACGGCCAACTACTCTATGACACCGTCAACTGCCATTTGCGGCATTATGATTGCACATCAGAAGGCCCACTACTTCTCTGTGGGAAAAATTGGAAACGACCAGTTCACCGACTACTGCCGTCGTCGCAGTTTTTCAAAAGAAGAGGGCGAAAAGCATCTTAACCAAAATTTATAGCTGTAACGATATGAGTAAAGTAATAGATATTCTCAACAATAGCGACGCCCCTTTTGCATCTTTCGAACTTGTTCCCCCCTTAAAAGGAAGCGACGCGAACTCTCTCTATTCAAGCATAGAGCCTCTTTTAGAGCTTGCTCCGCCATTCATCAATATCACATGCCACCGTGATGAGATTGAATATAAAGACAATGGCGACGGCACCTTCACCAAATTTACGCTGGCCAAGCGTCCAAGCACGCTCGCCATCACTGCCGCCATCATGAAGCGGTTCGATGTTGAAATCGTGCCACATGTGATATGCGGAGGTGCGTCGAAAGCTAAAATTGAGAGCGAACTGCTCGACCTCAATTTCATTGGCATTGACAATGTGGTGGCACTGCGGGGCGATGCCATAGTCGGGCAACGGTATTTCATTCCCGAAGCAGATGGATTCGCCCACAGCAACGAACTGGTGAGGATGATTTCCAGTCTTAACCATGGCGAATACCTCGACCCGACTGTAAAAAAAGGAATCGCCACAGATTTCTGCATAGGAGTTGCCGGATATCCTGAAAAGCATTTTGAAGCGGCGAACGCCGAAACCGACATCGCGCATCTGAAAGCGAAAGTCGATGCTGGCGCAGATTACATCATTACGCAAATGTTTTTCGACAATCAAATGTTCTACGCTTTTGAAGACGCTTGCCGCAAGACGGGCATCACCGTACCCATAATTCCTGGGTTAAAGCCGCTGTCGGTGGCACGCCAACTCGAAATGCTACCCCGCGCTTTCCACCTCGACATTCCACAAGACCTCGTAAACGAAATAAGCAAAGCCCAGTCGAAAGAAGCAGCGTATGAAGCGGGCATCGAGTGGTGTGTGGCACAAAGCCGTGACCTGCTGGCGCATGGCGCACCTGCCATTCACTACTACACCATGGGCAAAGCCGACAATGTAAAAAAAATCGTAAAAACAGTCTTTTAAAATAACTTTTTAAAAATGCACAAAAAAGCAGCGGGGGACACAACGTTAATCCAACGCGTTCCCCGCTGCTTTTTGCGGAAAGGGAGGGATTCGAACCCTCGGTACCCATAAAGGGTACAACGATTTTCGAGACCGTCCCGTTCGGCCACTCCGGCACCTTTCCTCGGCATTTTTATTCTCCTAAAGTCTCTTCAGTGATGCTATCGCTTCATTTCTGTCTTCAGAGTTAAAGACATAGCTTCCAGCTACCACCATATCCGCTCCCGCATCAGCCAACATTACACCGACTTCAGCGTTTACGCCTCCATCCACCTCAATGATAGCCCCACTGCCTGTGGCAGCGATAAGCTGACGAAGCTCTTTTACTTTCTCTAAAGTTCCAGAAATAAATTTCTGGCCACCAAATCCTGGGTTCACCGACATCAGCAGCACCAGGTCCACTTCACTGAGTATGTCTTTCAACATACACACAGGGGTGGCAGGGTTTATCGATACACCGGCTTTCATTCCCATATCGTGAATCTGCTGAACCACTCTGTTAAGGTGAATGCAAGCCTCATAGTGAACCGTCATTATTTCTGCGCCACAATTGCGAACCTCTGTCACAAACTTTTGTGGCTCCACTATCATCAAATGCACATCCAATGGCTTCAGGCAATGCTTTTTCACATATTTAATCACCGGAAAACCGAATGAAATGTTTGGAACGAACACTCCGTCCATCACATCAAGGTGAAGCATATCGGCCTCACTGGAATTTATAAACTCCAACTCTTCGGCCAAATGAGCGAAATCTGCCGATAATAGCGACGGTGACACTTTCATAACCCTATTTCTTTTTATTGGGTGAACCTTTAAGTCCCTTATATATCACATATAGCACAATGATGCCAAACAAGGCAAAGCCTGCATACGTGAGGTATTTATTGTTGGCTTCAAGCTGGGCATACAAATCCGGCTCTGCAACGAATGTGCTTAGCCACCAGCCTAAAGCCGCTAATGCCACATTCCATATGCCAGCACCAAGAGTTGTGAACACGGCGAACTTAAAAAAATTCATTCGCGACAGGCCTGCTGGAATGGAAATCAACTGCCGTATGCCGGGAATCAGCCGTCCTAAAAAGGTGGAAACTGAACCATGGTCGGCAAAATACTTCTCAGCCTTATCCACTTTCTCCGCATCAATCAAGCACATGTGGCCTATTCTGCTATTAGCAAAGCCGTAAACCACAGGCCTACCAATCAGCATTGATATGGCATAATTCACACAAGCGCCCAACAGGGCTCCCAATGTGGCAACCAGAACCACCATCACTATATCAAGATGCGCATTACCAGCTCCTGAACTTGCAAAATACGCCGCTGGTGGCACTACAATCTCGCTTGGGAATGGGATGAACGAACTTTCAACCGCCATTAGCAGAAATATCAGTGTGTACCCCATGTTGTCCTTAAACCATCCATAGAGCGTTTGAGCGTCTAAATTCGGCATATACACGACAACAGAAGCTACCAATGCTATCAATATAATCACTCCAATGAGCAACTGAATTGCCTGTTTTTTCATCTTCTCATCTGATTGCTGTTGCAAAGTTACAAATAATCACTCAAATATCATAGCCTAAAATGCGAAACACCTTACTATATGCTTCCGCTTTTTTCTCTAAAGCCAGCGGATAGGCGCGAGACGACGAGGGCATACGGAACAATTTAAACCGAAGCCCGGCACACTCACACACCACCATTTCGCCCATCTTCGGAGGCTCTACATGCGCCATCGAGGCTATCACTTCTGTGGCCTTCTCCCCTGCCGTCACCACAGCCTCAAGCGAGGGACACACAGTAAAAAAGCGCTCCAAGTCTATGGTTTCCACTATGTCCAAGAACTTGTCGCTGGCATTGTCCTTCAGTCTGCGAACTCGCGTTGCCGTATCATAAAGGGCTATATGCTTCTCTGCCAAAAAATCCTTGATGTCGCTCAAGCGGTAAGTTTTCTGATGCTCATCATAAAACCGGAAGCGGTCGGCATAAAAAATATAACCCATGATTTTCCACATGTCGTTGGTCTTGTTCGGGTAAAAGAATTCCATAGCCCATCTGTTGGGCTTTGGTGGAAATGTGCCGAGCATCAGCACTCTTGCCCCTTCGGGAAGAAAGGGAGGGAATGGATGACACTCTATCGGAATGGTCTGCTTCATTCATTTATCGTCTTAAATTAAACCACACACAAATTTACGTCAAATTCTACTAAACACAATAAAATTCAAAGGCACATGTAGATATAATCGCTATTCTTGATTTTATTTTTGTTTTTTTTCATATCTTTGCGAAAAATAAAATACGCAATTTTCCTGCACCATATTGATATCTATCAACACAATTAAAATATTATGAATATTCGACTTTTTCTTCCAATGGTAATTTTAGCCATTGCTTTGGTTGGCTGCAAAACGCCAGAAGACATCACGTACATGCAGAATGCCGAGACGCTTCCAGCCGATGTGCTGAAAGCCACAGCTAAAATCAACGACCCGGTTATCATGACGGGCGACCTGCTTCAAATCAGTGTGTCGGCCACTAACCCTGAACTGGTGAAATTCTTCAACAAGACGGAAATGATTGCCACCGGAAATGGCACGAACAATACCGACAACCCAATATTCTACTATTTGGTTGACAACAAGGGATACATCGACTTTCCTATCCTTGGCAGGATATATGTGCAAGGAAAAACTCAAAGTGTAGTGGAAGCAGAGATCAGCAACCTCATCTATCCCCGCTATCTGGCCGAGAAACCAGGCGTGGAAGTGCGCTTCCAGAATTTCCACGTCTACACAATGGGTGAAGTCAACAAGCCTGGCCTCATAAAGGCTATCAATGGCCGCATCACCATTCTTGAAGCCATTTCTCAATCCGGCGACCTCACTATTACAGGCCGTCGCGACAATGTTTTGGTCATCCACACCAATTCCGACGGTAGCCGCGAGGTGCAGCGCGTCAACCTCACCGACAAGAATCTGCTGGTGTCGCCTGTGTATAACCTTCGCCAAAACGATGTCATCTATGTTGAGCCAAACGCCACTAAAAAGCGCTCGTCTTGGGCCATACCACCAGCATGGTCGTTCACTACTGGTATCATCGGCACCACTATATCCATTGCCACACTGGTTGTGACCCTCACAAAATAAGATAGAATACGCATGTAAAAATTGACAGTTCGCGCTAATTACACGCATATATAAAAGCGAAAAAAAGAGCCCGCCTTCCAATAATGAAGGCGGGCTCTTTATTTGTATTTCAGTTTAGAGAATTAGGGGCTTCTATTTAGTTGCGGAACACCAACTCATCATTCACACAGTCGATGATAATAGGTTTCTCTCTATCGATGTTTTGAGCGATGATATCTTTCGACAACTTATTCAGCACCTTGTTCTGGATCACACGTTTCACCGGTCGAGCACCAAATTCAGGATCGTAACCAGCCTTAGCAAGCGATGCTATTGCTGCATCAGTAGCCTCAAGTTTGATACCGTTCTTTGCCAGCATCTTTGCCACAGAATTAACCTGCATACGAACGATTTGCGAAATTTCACCTTCACTCAGAGGGGTAAACATGATAATTTCATCTATTCGGTTGAGGAATTCAGGACGCATCTGCTTCTTCAGAAGTTCAAACACCTCGTTTTGCGTTTTCTCTATCACTTCACCCCTGTTTTCAGGTGTCAAGTGTTCGAAGCGCTCACGAATAATCTGGCTGCCCAAGTTGCTGGTCATAATGATGATGGTGTTCTTGAAATTCACCGTACGGCCCTTGTTGTCGGTGAGTCGGCCATCGTCAAGCACCTGGAGCAAGATATTGAACACATCGGGATGGGCTTTTTCAATCTCATCGAAAAGCACCACAGAATATGGCTTCCTGCGCACAGCCTCCGTAAGCTGGCCACCTTCCTCATAGCCCACATAGCCAGGAGGTGGGCCAATCAGTCGGCTGACACTGAATTTCTCTTGATACTCGCTCATATCTATACGGGTCATCATGTTCTCGTCGTTGAACAGGTAGTCGGCCAGAGCCTTTGCAAGCTCAGTTTTACCAACACCCGTTGTACCTAAGAATATAAATGAGCCTATTGGTTTGCGAGGATCATTCAGTCCGGCACGATTACGGCGCACTGCATCGGAAATGGCATTGATTGCCTCATTCTGCCCCACCACACGTTTGTGAAGTTCGTCCTCAAGATGGAGCAGTTTGTCCTTCTCGCTCTGAAGCATACGGCTTACCGGTATTCCTGTCCAGCGCGACACCACATCAGCAATGTCATCGCTGTCCACTTCCTCCTTAATCATAGCCGCGTCGCCCTGCATCGACTTCAGTTGATTCTGTATGGCTTTATTTTCATCCTCCTTTTGCTTAATGAGTGAGTAACGAATTTCTGCCACACGAGCATAGTCTCCATTGCGTTCGGCGCGCTCAGCCTCAAAGTTAAGTTGCTCAATGTCGATCTTGTTCTGCTGTATGCGATTAATCAATTCCTTCTGGCTCTTCCATTTAGCCTTGTAATCGTTCTCCTTGTCTTTCAACTCGGCGATTTCCTTCTCCACTTGGGCCACGTGCTGTGCATCACCGTCGCGCTTGATTGCGGCACGCTCTATTTCCAATTGTGAAATCTTGCGGGATATCTCGTCAAGTTCCTCCGGCACGGAGTCCATCTCTATACGGAGCTTAGCGGCGGCCTCGTCCACAAGGTCAATAGCCTTATCAGGCAAATAGCGGTCGCTGATATAACGCTCACTCAGCTGCACAGCGGCTATAATGGCATCGTCTTTAATCCTCACCTTATGGTGGTTCTCGTATTTTTCCTTCAGTCCACGCATAATGGCGATTGCGCTCTCCTCGTCAGGCTCATCCACCATCACCACTTGGAATCTACGCTCAAGTGCCTTGTCTTTTTCAAAGTACTTCTGGTATTCGTCAAGTGTGGTGGCGCCTATACTGCGGAGCTCGCCACGCGCCAAAGCAGGCTTGAGAATGTTGGCAGCGTCCATTGCGCCTCCGCTTTTGCCTGCGCCTACCAAAGTGTGGATTTCATCGATGAACAAAATGATGTCGCCATTCGACGAGGAGATTTCACTAATCACGGCTTTCAACCGCTCTTCAAATTCACCCTGATATTTAGCGCCGGCAATCAGTGCGCCCATATCCAAAGAATACACTTGCTTCTGACGCAGATTCTCTGGCACATCGCCTCTTACGATACGCTGGGCAAGACCTTCCACAATAGCGGTCTTACCCGTGCCGGGCTCACCTATAAGTATTGGGTTGTTCTTGGTTCGGCGGCTCAAAATTTGAAGCACACGGCGAATTTCGTCATCACGGCCAATCACCGGGTCGAGTTTGCCTTGCCTAGCGCGCTCACACAAGTTGATAGCATACTTGCTAAGTGCATTATATTGATCTTCCGCCCCCTGCTCAGTAGCCTTTCTGCCCTGACGAAGCTCGTCAATGGCAATCTTCATAGCGTCTTCAGTGGCACCTGCATCTTTCAATATTTTGCTCGCTGAAGAATTCACCGACAGGAGAGCAAACAATATAGCTTCTACCGTCACATATTGGTCGCCCTTTTTAGAGGCAAAGTCGTTTGCCTTCTCAAGCACCTTGTTCGCATCAGAGCTAAGGTAAGGTTCGCCACCGCTCACTTTAGGCAATTTGCGCAATTCCTCGTCGAGCGAGCGGTCAATCATCGTGGCAGGGATCTCCATCTTCTGAAATATGAACTTAACCACAGAATCAGAATCCGACATCACTGCCTTTAGGAGGTGAACAGGCTCCAACACCTGGTTCTGATTGCCCTGGGCAATCTGTACAGCTTTCTGCACAACCTCTTGTGATTTGATGGTAAAATTTTGAAAATTCATAATAGCTTATATCTCATGTGTCTTTTCACATGTCCTTTCACTTGCCCTGATTGCAATTCGCATACCCATTATTAATCTCTGACAAAAAACGCCATTTTGTCATATCATATTTTCTTGAATACTGACGATTATAACTGTTAAAAAAACGATAATTCCCCAATATTATAAAGCAAATAGTGTGGCTGTTTGCCGTTTTTTTAATAATTTTGTATTCTATTTTGCACAAATAGGCTGACGGAGCTGATTCACAAGCTGTTCGGCAATTTAGAATATGGCTTCACACGGCTGAATTAACAAAAAACTATGGCTGATAAGAAACAAATTAAAACCGCTCTCATTTCCGTTTTTCACAAAGACGGACTTGATGACATTTTGAAAGAGTTGAACAACAATGGTGTGAAATTCCTATCCACTGGCGGAACACAGAAGTTTATCCAAGAGCTTGGCTACGACTGCGCCGCGGTGGAAGACCTCACAAGCTACCCCTCCATATTGGGAGGACGCGTAAAAACTCTTCACCCAAAGGTTTTTGGCGGCATTTTGAACCGTCGTGAAAACGAAAGTGACCAGCAGCAAATTGCTCAATACGATATTCCTGAAATCGACCTCGTGGTTGTGGACCTGTATCCTTTTGAGGAAACGGTTGCAAGCGGAGCAGAAGAAACCGACATTATTGAGAAAATTGACATCGGTGGCATATCGCTCATCCGCGCCGCCGCAAAGAACTACAACGACGTAGTGATTGTGGCCTCAAAGGCTCAATACAAGCCACTGGTCGAAACGCTCAAAGAAAACGGCCACGCCGAAACCACTTTGGCACAGCGACGCTGGTTCGCGAAAGAGGCTTTTGCTGTGTCGAGCGCCTACGACAGCCACATCTTCAACTATTTCGATGGTGACGACCACAGTGCGCTTCGCCTTGCAGTGAACGGAAGCAAGACGCTTCGCTATGGCGAGAACCCACACCAGAAGGGATTCTACTTTGGCGATTTCGATGCTATGTTCACCCAGCTACATGGCAAAGAGATTAGCTACAACAACTTGCTCGACATTGATGCGGCAGTCAACCTTATCAAAGATTTTGACGAGACCACATTCGTGATCATGAAGCACAACAACGCCTGTGGACTTGCTTCGCGAGAGCTTCTCGTTGACGCATTCAAAGCGGCTCTTGCAGGCGACCCTGTGAGCGCATTTGGCGGAGTTCACGTCACAAACCGCGAAATTGACGCTGCCACCGCCGAGGAAATGAACAAGGTGTTTATTGAGGTGTGCATAGCGCCAGCCTACACAGAAGAAGCCTTGGCGATACTGGAGCAGAAGAAAAATCGCATCATTCTGGTGATGAAAGATTTCAAAGCCAATGCAATGCAGTGCCGCACCGTGCTCAACGGCGCACTTGTTCAGGAGCGCGACACCCACGTCGAGACACCTGACGAGCTGAAGCAATGCACCACAAAGGCCGTTACACCAGAGCAGGTAGCCGACCTGCTGTTTGCCAATAAAGTGGTGAAGCACAGCAAAAGCAATTCTATTGTGCTCGCTAAAAACAAAATGCTTATTGCAAGCGGTGTGGGCGAAACCTCACGCGTGGACGCACTGAAGCACGCCATTGAAAAGGCCCACAACTTCAAGCACGACCTGCATGGAGCAGTAATGGCAAGCGACGCTTTCTTCCCATTTGCCGACTGCGTGGAAATAGCCCATAAAGAAGGCGTTGACGCAGTCATTCAGCCTGGTGGCTCGGTGCGCGACGGCGAGAGCATCGACTATTGTAACAACAACGGAGTGGCTATGGTCATGACTGGCATTCGCCACTTCAAACACTAATTTTTATATTAAAAAGAAAACTCGACTATGGGATTTTTCTCATTCAGACAAGAAATAGCTGTCGACTTAGGTACAGCTAACACGATTATCATCCACAAGGACAAAATCGTGATTGACGAGCCATCTGTTGTCGCACAAGACGCCAAAACTGGCAAAATGATAGCAGTAGGTGAAAAGGCGCGTGAAATGTACGGCAAAGTGCACGACGGCATTCGCACTATCCGTCCCCTGCGCGACGGTGTGATTGCCGACTTCAACGCCGCCGAAATGATGATACGCGGCATGATTAAAAAGGTGAGCAGCAAGAACGGATGGATGTCGCCATCACTCACTATGGTCGTGTGTATTCCATCTGGCTCAACAGAAGTGGAAATCCGCGCCGTGCGCGACTCAAGCGAGCACGCCGGCGGCCGTGAGGTGTATATGATATATGAGCCTATGGCAGCAGCTCTTGGCATTGGCCTTGACGTGCTCGCTCCAGAAGGAAACATGATTGTGGATATAGGCGGTGGCACAACAGAGATAGCCGTTATCTCTCTTGGTGGCATCGTGAGCAACAAGAGTATCCGCATCGCTGGCGACGACCTCACCGAAGACATTATGGAGCACATGCGCCGTGCCCACAATGTGAAAGTGGGCGAACGCACCGCAGAACTCATCAAAATCAACGTTGGATCTGCTCTCACCGAACTCGACAATCCACCTGAAGACTTCGTGGTACATGGCCCTCACCAGATGACGGCCCTCCCAATGGAAGTGCCTATTTCCTACCAGGAGATCTGCCACTGCCTCGAAAAGTCTATATCGAAGATTGAGGCGGCGGTGCTTAGCGCACTTGAACAGACCCCTCCAGAGCTTTATGCCGACATCGTTCGTAATGGCGTGTATCTGGCTGGCGGTGGCGCCTTGCTCCGTGGCCTCGACAAGCGCTTACAAGACAAGATTGGCATTCCTTTCCATGTGGCAGAGGATCCACTGCACGCTGTGGCAAAAGGCACTGGTGTGGCTTTGCGCAACATCAAGCACTTCAAGTTCTTGAAACAATAATTCAACATATTTTATCATTATAGCACAGGAAGGCAACGACTCGTCATCATTGCCTTCTTATGCGTATTGTATAGCAGGGCTTTTAGCCTCGGCCAACAATGCCTTCGTTATGAATAATTTACTGCAATTTTTAGTCAAACACATCCCCTGGTTTGTGTTTATCATTTATGTGGTCATCAGCTGTATCTTGCTCTTCAGCAACAACCCCTATCAGCAAAGTGTGTACCTGTCGTCGGCCAACGGCGTCAGCGCTGCTGTATATGAGGCTTACAGCAGCATCACATCCTACTTTGGACTAAAGGCTGCCAACGAAGATTTGATGAGCCGAAACACGGAACTGGCACTTGAAGTGGCACAGCTAAAAAAAGAACTCGACAACTGCAAACTTCAGATTCCCGACACCACTGACATTATCGCTAAAAGTGGCCAGCAATTCTCTTACGTGGTGGCCAACGTAATCAGCAACAGTGTGGCCCAGCCCGCCAACTTCATCACCATCGACCGCGGTAGCGCCGACGGCATTGTGCCAGAGATGGGCGTGGTGGGGCATAATGGCGTGGTGGGCATTGTGAATGTGGTGGGTAAGCACTCAGCACGCATCATTTCACTCATCAACCCCTACACGCGCCTTTCCTGCAAAGTGAAGAAAAACAATAAATTCGGCACTCTGATTTGGACTGGCGAGGACTACCGCTATGCCACACTCACAGAACTTCCTCGTGACGGAAAGTACGTGAAAGGCGACAGTGTGGTCACCAATGGCTATTCATCACTATTCCCCGAAGGCATCATGGTGGGCGTAATAGAGTGTGAGGACAAGGCGCAATCCACAAATTTCATGGCCATGAAGGTGAGGCTGAGCACCGATTTCTCGCAGCTCAAAAATGTGAGCGCGCTCAACAACAAAATGCGTGTGGAGCTGAAGGCTTTAGAGACTAAAGACACCGACCCAAGCGGGGCAAAGAACAAGGAGGACAAAAAGTAATGGCAAAAACGACCTTTCAATATATCGCACTTTTTGTGATACTGGTTATGATGCAGGTGATTTTCAGCAAAATCATGCTTTTCAATGTGGCCACGCCCATTATTTTCATCTATCTGCTCCTGCGATTGCCCATCGGCCTATCGCTTAACGCGGTGTTCACCATCGCGTTCTTCTCCGGCCTGTCGATTGATGTGTTCAACGACACACAGGGTATGAATGCACTGGCAAGCCTGCTCACTGCAGCCCTACGCACGAAGGTATTCTATGCTTTCGTGACCCGCGACGACGAAACCGGCGACATCATTCCTTCCTGTAAAAGCATCGGCACGGCCAACTACCTGAAGTATGCGGGCATTCTTACGCTATTCTACTGCGCGCTCATATTCTTCATTCAGGCGTTCACATTCCACGACATTCTGCTCACTGTGGCCCGCATTTCCAGCAGCTTTGCCCTTTCGCTTCTGCTCATCTACGGAATCGACAGCCTGATGAACACCCGACGCGAGAAAAGATTATGAAACATAACAGAAATTCTGGCTTTTTTTCATCAAAAAAATGAGAAAAGATTATAATCTGGAAAAAAGGAAATATGTGATAGGAGGCTTCATTGTGGTGCTGGTGTGCATCTACATTGTGAGGCTTTTTATGCTTCAGATTGTGGACGACTCTTATAAGGACAAATCTGAAGGCAACGCCTACGTTCACAAAATCATCTACCCTTCCAGAGGCCTTATTTTCGACCGTAAAGGAAAACTGATTGTATTCAACCAGCCATCATACGATGTGACGGTAACTCTGAAAGATGTTCAGCCTTTCGACACCGTGGACTTCTGCAACACCTTGCAAATCACCAGACAAGAATTCGACGAGCGACTTGAGAAAGTGAAGGAGACAAAGCGCTTTTACAGCGAACAGGTGTTCCTCACCCACATCAACCAAATGGACTATGGCCGAATTCAGGAAAAACTATACCGCTTCCCAGGCTTTGCCCTCGTGCAGCGCATCATGCGCGACTACACACAGCCAGCTGGCGCCAACATTCTTGGCGACATTAGAGAGGTGAACGCCAAAGAGGTGGAAAAAGACCCTTACTACAACCCAGGCGACTACATTGGCGACATGGGGCTTGAGAAAGAGTATGAAAAATACCTTCGCGGCGTGAAAGGCGAGGAAATTCTTATCCGCGACCATGTGGGCAGAATCAAAGGACATTACGATGGCGGAAGGCACGACATTCGCCCACAAGCCGGCCACAACCTCAAGTTAGGAATCGATCTCGACCTTCAAGCCTACGGTGAACAGCTCATGCGCGGCAAGAGAGGCGCCATTGTGGCAATAGAGCCGTCCACTGGCGAAATCCTTGCCTTAGTCACCTCTCCCACCTACGATCCAAGGCTGCTCGTGGGCAAAGACCGCGGCAAGAACTATGTGGCACTTCTTCGCGACAACGACAAGCCCACCTACAACCGCGCCATACAAGCCGCCTATCCCCCTGGCTCCACTTTCAAACCGTCGCAGGGCCTAATTCTGCAGCAGGAGAAGATCATCACACCAAGCACAATGTATCCCTGCCACCACGGCTTCGTGATTAGGGGTATGCGTGTGGGATGCCACGGACACGCCTCTCCACTTAATTTGCGCCCAGCGCTAACAACCTCTTGCAACGCATTTTTCTGCTGGGGCCTGCGCAATATGCTCAACAACAGGAAATATGGCTCCATCGCCAATGCGTTTGAAGTGTGGAAAAACCACTTGGTGAGTATGGGCTACGGCAATAAGCTCGGCATCGACCTGCCATTCGAGAGCAGAGGCTTCCTCCCCAACTCTAAATACTACAATGAGCATATCAAGGGCGGATGGAATGCCAACACTATCATCTCGGTGGCCATTGGACAAGGCGAAATCCTTGCCACGCCTCTTCAAATAGCCAATCTCTGCGCCACCATTGCCAACCGTGGCTATTTCTACACCCCTCATCTGGTGAAGCGCATCGACGGCGTGGGCATTCTTAAGCGCTACACCGTGAAGCACACCCCCACCATCGCCCCCAAATACTACACCGAGGTGGTGGCTGGTATGCGAGGTGATGTCACAAACGGCACCTGCCGCAAGGCTAACTT
>ERZ808278.788-NODE-788-length-17041-cov-4.280584_pt1 | contig 17041 bp, 15 predicted proteins | sample MGYA00521239_ERZ808278 | MGnify/ENA primary metagenome ERZ808278 (study PRJEB31516, sample SAMN03275600) | gut metagenome | biome: mammalia-associated habitat; material: feces | host: Papio cynocephalus | place: Kenya | collected 2012-07-17 ... | reverse complement strand
ATAGTCTTACCTTAGATAATGTGAATTCAACATTGTATTCACATTATCTAAGGTAAGACTATGTCCTGCTGCATAAATTGTATTACTTCTTTCTACTGCCTGGCCTAATACTCTTCCTAATGTTACTTCAGGAATCAACTGTAACTTCATATTGCGGAATGTTACGTCTGCTCCTAACTGGATTGTTGTCCTAAGCATAAGTCCAGAGGACTCATCATTCCCTTCCAGTATAATTGCCTTATCTATAACTAGCGGCTTTGCTGAACCATCCGTATGTTGTTCATATTTTGTATACTTTACCTCACCAATCAGCTTTAATGTTTGTCCAGCTTGAATATTTTTAAGTGCTGTTCGTATGTTTTGATATGGAGAATCTTTAGTTCCTTTCCCATCACTTAGTGCTCCCTCTCCATCTTCTAAATATATTACAGTCTCTGTAACATGATTTTGCATCTCCATCGCTTCCTGCACATTCACACTATTAGCGGCATACACTGGATTTACTACCGGTATAGAATTCAGCAAAAATATTGCTGATAATAATGAAACCAATATTCTTTTTCTCATCGCAAGTCTCCTTAATTAACGTTCACTTCTTCATTATATGTTTCGACTTTTTTCGTATATTCCCTTATTCCAATTAATGGTATGCCTTGCAATATCTTCGTATAATTTTACATTCCGATATTCTTACAACTTTTTCTTGTGCATCTTTTAGAACACATTCATCAATAGGTCTTCTGCCCAATCGCCAATTCTGCACTAAAACACTTTCTAACTTCGTTATCTTCTGCTTAATACAAATTGTTGATTATCTGATATGTAAGGCGGCTTGGATATATGAATAATATATTTCATTAATCACAAGCACCAATTGCCCCTTAGTTATTATGAGTAGAAAGCATTTGAAGTGCCATCAATTTATCTACTCTGATATTTTGTCTCAATTGTAAAATATACATATATCATTGCCAGAATCAGAAATCTTACAGCAAGAATTATTAATATAACTATGGGAGCAGTCTGTTTTAAAAGCAAAAAAGGTATCCCTATCAATTCCAGCATTCCAGCTGCTACAAACCATAAGATAGACACCGCATTATTGTAACGTTGTATATTTTCTATTTTTGGCGGTTTTACAAATGTAAAAAAGCCTACAGCTTCATTAGCTTTACGAGAACTAATTCCAATTCCTAAAAAAATAGTCGCAACTATACTCCAAATTACAAAACCAATAATCATAGCTTACCTCCATCTAAGTTAGATTTGTTTGCTTCGTTAAAACATGCGAATACTCACAAAAAGAAACCTCATTTTTTTCTACTTTAATAACCAGTTATATTATAGATGCTTCAATGGCTTCATTATTAATATTCTCCTCTCATACTATATTATATTCTAATGTAACGAAACAGATATCTATTAAATTTAAATATGACATTTTATCAAGAATTAAATTGTGCACCCCTACTTATGATACGGTTCCCCCTTCATTATCCTATACCCTCTATACACCTGCTCCAGCAACACCATCCTCATCATCTGGTGTGGAAACGTCATCTTACTAAAACTAAGCTTCATATCTGCCCTTTTTAGCAACTCCGCATCCAACCCAAGGGATCCACCAATTAAAAACACAATATGACTCACCCCATTAATCCCAAGCTGCTCAATCTTCTTAGAAAACTCTACTGAATCCAACTGTTTTCCTTCAATCGCCAAGGCAATCACATATGAGTCATCCTTAATATACTTAGAAAGTCTCTCTGCTTCCTTCGCCTTAATGATTCTTTCCTCATTTTCACTAGCCTGATCTGGTGTCTTCTCATCTGACACCTCAATAATCTCAAGTTTACAATAACGAGACAGCCTCTTCTGATACTCTGCAATTCCCGCAGTAAAATATTTCTCTTTAATTTTTCCAACACACAGCACTGATATTTTCATACGCTTCAACCTTCCATAATTTGATAATAATGTGAACAAAAAAGTTCATATATTGTTCTCACTCAAGTCATACTTTACACATATTTCTTAGCTATAATGAAATCAAGATAGTGATATAAATAAATTTCACTTTCTCCTCCCCAACATTCATATAAAAATGTTACAAAGCCTCAGAACGCTCCTGAGGTTTTGTTTTTGTTTAAACTAACATTCTGAGAATCTATTTAATCGTACATTCACTATAGGAATTCCTTTCGACATCAAGAAATCTTCTCCATAATCTTTCTAATTTCTTACAAAAACTATTAATTCTTAAAAAAAATTTAAGAATTAATAGTTTGTTCATAATTTATTCATATATTTGGTTTATACTTAAAGACAGATAGTGTTAATAACACTTTCTACTCCCACCCTATTATACACTTTGTTATCAAGAAACTCACTATTCAATAGTGAGTTTTTTGAATTTTAGGAGTTTGTATGCAACCATTGCATTTACACTTTCTTTTACTCCTATTCTTTTACATAACAATAGCCCCAGCTTTTATTAAACCGAGGCTATTGCATCTATTCTTTCACAACTCTCACATATCGGATCATCTTATCCGATACATCAACAATATGGAATTTATATCCCATATAACTAAAGACGGCTTTCTCGTCTTCTGAAGGAATATGTCCCAACATGGAAACCAGAAAACCATTCAGTGTTTCAAAGTCTTCCTGATTCATCTCAATGTTTAGGGCTTCCTCCACTTCCTCCAACGGTGTCATTCCTTTCATTAAGAAACGACCTTCCATCTGTTTGATAATCATTTTTTCATCTACATCATACTCGTCTGAGATAGCGCCAACAATTTCTTCTAGAATATCCTCCATTGCGACTAGACCGGCAGTCTGACCATATTCATCAATGGCGATAGCCATATGCATTTTCCTGCTTCGCATATCATTCCATAATACATCAATTGGCTGTGTATCTGGCACTAGATAAGGTTCACCGCAAATATCACGCACGACTGCAGTTCTGTCCTCGCCTGAGATGTAATATTTCATCAAATCTCTGATGTGAAGGATTCCCACAATATTATCAATGGTTTCTTCACACACTGGAAATCTGGAAAACTGCTGTTGCATTACAAACTGCATTGCTTCCTCTACGGTTAATGATGCATCTATTGACACTACTTTCTTACGGTGTGTCATAATGTCCATAACTTCTTTTTCATCAAACTCAATAATATTCGAAATCATTTCCGCTTCTGTATCTTCCAAAACCCCTTGCTCATAGCCTTCATTTACAATTGAGATAATCTCATCTTCTGTAACATTCTCTTCATCCTTGTCTTCTTTGATACGTAGAATCCAAAAGGCCAATTTCGTCAGCCCATTTATGAAAACTATAAACGGTTTTAGCACTCTATAGGAGTGGTATAACACTCCATACAGATAAAATACGCACTTTTCGGCACGTACTTTTGCTAACTTTCTTGGTAGAACATTTCCAATAAAAATAACAAGACAGATAAATAAAACTGTAATCAATAATGCAAGTATCTTGGATACAAGCAAATGAATATGAAAAAATTCATTATATGACTGTAATAACTTAAATGCTCTTACATAAAATCCACTGGTAAATAACATACCAATAATCATACTTGTCCCAGATATCAACACCTCAAATAAATTTATGTACCTGCTTGGTTCTTCCAACATGGCTAGTATTTGAAGTGCTCTTTTGTTATCTTCATTCCCTTCTAATCTTTTGCGTATCTGACTTTCATTAATCGATTCAAAAGCTGCATGTGCTGCCGATACAGCCCCATTCCAAATAATTAAAACAACTATTATACCCATTCTCCAATAGGGATACCCATCCATTTAATTAATTTACTCCTTTTCTTCTTGGCAAGCATTATATTACATCGCTTACGCTGCGTAAAAATGTTAAGCCAGCGAAAAACTAACTAATAATGCTTCATCAATCTTAAACATTATATCTTCGTCTAAATGACAAACCTTTTCTTTTAAACGTGACTTATCAATTGTCCTAACTTGTTCTAATAAAATTACAGAATCCTTAACTATTCCATATTTTTCAGCATTCAGCTCTACATGTGTAGGAAGCTTTGCTTTATTCATTTTTGATGTAATTGCTGCACAGATAACGGTAGGACTATGTCTGTTACCTGTATCATTCTGTATAATAAGTACGGGACGTACTCCACCTTGTTCAGACCCAACTACTGGCCTTAAATCTGCATAAAAAATATCTCCACGTTTTATAATCACATTATTCACACTCCATTTTATGGCTTTTTCTTTTTATTGTTACCATTTTTTTCTCTCGTATTCCATAAAATTTCATTCTGTGAATAACTCATTTCATTTTTTGCATCTAATCTCTTCAACTTACAAAAATAAACTCTATTCATTCAACTTCTAGAAACTAATGTTATACGTAACTTGTGAGCAGTGATAGAAATCATATGTTCCTACTTTTTCACCGCGATAATAATAGACTCTTGGAACACGTTTTCCAATGTCACAAACAAATTCATAATTGAAAGAATGACTCATTTCAGCTAATTCTTCCACCGTAATGCATTCATCCTTATCTCTTCCCACTAAAGTTACTATATCCCCTTCTATTACTCCTGGAATATCTGTTACATCAACCATAAACTGGTCCATGCAGACCCTTCCTAAGATTGCAGCTTTTTTGCCACGTATTAATACATAGCCTTGATTTGAAAGAGCTCTTGGATATCCATCCGCATAACCAACTGGCACTGTTGCTACCCTTGTTTCTCTATTTGTAACGAATGTTTGACCATAACTGATTCCAATCCCTGAATCTAGCGTCTTAACAAACGTAACAAAACTTTTAATTTCCATTGCCGGACACAATGGAAGTCTTTTCTTATTTACTTCCTCTGATGGATAAAGACCATAAGTACTGATTCCTGAGCGAACCATGTCATAATGCGCCTTTGGAACCTCCATAATTCCAGCACTGTTGGATAGATGTCTTACAGGTATGTGAACCCCAGCTTTTTCTAATTCATCCACAAATGACTGAAATCTATTTATTTGTTGTAATGTAAATGTTTTGTCTGTTTCATCCGCTGTAGCAAAATGAGAAAAGCATCCATCAATTACAATTCCATCTAGCTTAGCGATTTTCTGAATTATTTCTATGCTTTCCCTTGCAACAGGGAAGCCAATACGAGACATACCTGTATCTACTGCAATATGAATTTTTGCAGTCTTATTCTGTTTTCTAGCCTCTTTGGCCAATAATTTGGCACTCTCGAGTGAAAATACAGCCGGCATAATATCGTACTCCACCAATTTACTATATAACGGAGCTGGTGTTACCCCTAGAATTAACAGTGGTTTCTTAATTCCATTTTCCCTTAATTCTATACCCTCTTCAATAATTGCAATTCCAAAGGCGTCTACAATTGGATCTAGTACCTTTGCAATAGGAATTGCACCATGACCATAGCCATCAGCCTTAATAATTACCATGAGTTTTGTGTCTGCTTCTAGTAATCTTTTTGTTTCCTCAATATTTCTATATATTGCGTCCAAATTAATATCTGCATGTACTCTGTAATATTCCATTTCACTGTCTCCTATCTTTACAACTTTACAAAATATATGCTAGTGCATCGACAATATCTTCAGCCATTAAGCTGTAATTATTTTTTTCCTTCACAGCGTAATCACCTGCTAACCCATGGATGTAAACACCCAATGCGGCAGCATCGAAATTGCTCAGCCCCTGAGCGGCAAGACCTGCTATAATACCAGTTAACACATCTCCAGAACCTCCCGTTGCCATGCCATTATTGCCTGATACATTAAAATATATACGTTCTTCATCTATCACTATAGTTCTGGCATCTTTCAATACCAGCACATAGTTGCCCCTATACTGCGTTGCAACTTCATATGTGTTGGATACAATATGTTGTAACGATAGTTTTGTCAGTCTTGACATTTCCTTTAAATGAGGTGTAAGTATTACATTAGATGGTAAATGAAGGACTGTACTATGTTTTGTCTCATCTTTTATAACATACTTTTCTTCATCTGCCAACAAGTTTATAGAATCTGCATCAAAAATTAACGGATTTTTTACATTTTCGACTACAAATAAGACCATCTTTCTAGAAATATTCGATATTCCTATACCTGGTCCAATGACAACTGCCGTTGCCCAGTCCAGTTCACCCTTTAACCAATGATAATCCAACTCGTCTGACTGATAGGTAGAAAGCAATGCTTCTGGAAGCAAGCTTTGTATCACTGTTTTATTGCATTCTGGTGTAAGAACTTTCACAAGGCCAGCACCTATACGATAAGCTGCTTTTGCAGACAAGTATGCTGCTCCGCTAATTTTCTCACTTCCCGCAATAACAAGAACTCTACCATATGTTCCTTTATTAGATCGCCTCTTCCTTTCAGGCAATCTTGATAAATCTTCCTGCTCATAATAGAAGCTTTTCTTTGCAACAGAATGTATGACTTTCTGTGGAAAACCGATATCTGCAACAAATACTTCACCAGCATAATCACATCCTGGAAACAGTAAAAGGCCAATCTTATGGCAACCAAATGTTACCGTATAGTTTGCTCTAATTGCAATACCTAAAATTTTTCCATTTGATGCATCCACACCCGATGGAAGATCCACAGAAAACACCATCCCCCCTGAATGATTGATTTCCTGAATAATCTGGGCATATTTTCCTTCTATTGTCCTTTTTAAACCAACTCCAAACAAACTATCTATTATCACATTATATTCAGACACCTTGACCGAATTGTATACTGACATGCCAAGATTTCTTACAATATTTAACTGTGCCTTCATTTGTTCAGATGCTTTGGTCTCATCTCCAACTAACAGTATGTCCACATTGTATCCTTTTTCGTGGAGTAGACGTGCAGCTGCTGCTCCATCTCCGCCATTATTCCCACCCCCACAGACCGCTAGTATCCTATCTCGTTCTGTAATCTTAGGAATCATGGTTTCAACGAGCTTCATTGCAGCCTTTTCCATAAGCACCATAGATGGAATACCTATTATCTCCATTGTCGTACGGTCAATTTCATTCATTGCATTGGCATCTACAGCATACTTCATTCTGAATCGCTTCCTTTATTCACAAAGCTGTGGTCAAACTTATTAATCACATCATGTCCAAGTAAATTGTGCATATAGGAATACACTTTTTCATTCATTTCTTCTTTCTCCTGCTTCAAGAGAAGTTTACGCTTCAGCTCTTCTCTTGCTGCTAAAATCCATTTATCCAGTTTTTGAATATCTGACGTGTTATCTTTTAGAAGTGAATACCAGTATTTTAAACATTCAACAACAAGAAGTTCGTTGACTTCACGAATCTTGTAAGGAATGTCTATCAGTTCATCATTTTTTACTTCTAATTTATCATTTATCTCCAAAATCATCTTCTGGCTAACTTCCTGCTTTTTACCTTTTTTACGCTCAGCAGCCTCTGTTTCACCTTCGCCCATATTAGCTACGATCTGGTTCATCAGTTTCATCTTAAGTTTTTTCATATCCTTAATTTCATTCACTAATTTTCCCTGCTGCTTTAACAGATCATTCAATTTTTTTTCTAATTGATTGATAGCTGGTGTCTTTGCATCGTTCGGAAATAACTCATGCCACTTTGGGTCAAGTGTTATGATAGGAATTTTTTTCTTATCAACAAAAGATTTATAATCGGGTTCTCGTTCCTTCTTCTTCAATACTACTCCCCCTAATTCTTCCTATTCCTCTTCCATATCTGCAAGTACTTTTTCCTGTCCCTGCGCTCTCTCTCTGTTACGTAAATTATAGGAAACTCGCATAAGGCTTTCTGCCAAATGAACATTTTCTACAATCACATCTTCTGGCAAATTTAAATCTGTAGGGGCAAAGTTCCAGATTGCACGTACTCCCCACTTCACAATATCAGCACCAATCTGTGGTGCTTTTGTCTTTGGTAATGTAAGTGCTGCAATATCTACTTTATTCTCTTTTATAAAACTTTCCAATTCATCTACATCTCGAACTTCAATACCTCTTATTGTCATACCAACTAGTCTTGGATTTACATCAAAGATTCCTATTACACGGAAACCACGTTTATCAAAATCAGTATAATTAGCCAAAGCCTGTCCCAGATTACCAGCTCCAACAATAATCACTTTATAACGGCGATCAAGGCCTAATATTTTACCAATCTCTGTATATAAATATTCTACGTTATATCCATACCCCTGTTGACCAAATCCACCAAAATTGTTTAGATCCTGCCTAATCTGTGATGCAGTCACCTTCATTCTCTCACTTAGTTCTTTGGATGAAATACGAACTACATCATTTTCCATCAACTCGCCTAAATAACGGTAATAACGTGGAAGACGTTTTATTACGGCTGAGGAAATTTCTTTATCACTCACTGTGTTACCTCCTTCATTGTAAACCCATCGTTACAATTGTTTTCCTTTCGAAAATAATATTATGATATATTATATGGGAATGCGAAATCAATGTCAATAATTTCACAAAAATTGAGCCTATTATTCTCTTATTAAAATGTCTCTTTAGCGAAATACTATTACACGAAATAAATACTTATTGAAACAAACCTTCTCAAAAAGTTGACACAAAATACGATATTTTTTATAATCTTCATACAAGGAGAGGTTATCATATGATTTTAGCATGTAAAGATATAACAAAAACATTTGGAACAGATGAAATTTTATCTGGCGTGTCCTTTCATATAAATGAACGCGAAAAGGCTGCTATTGTTGGAATCAATGGCGCCGGGAAATCAACATTACTCAAAATCATTATGCATGAAATGAAGCAAGATGATGGAGAAGTAATTCTTTCAAAAGGTGCAACGATTGGCTATTTAGCACAGCATCAGGATTTAGACAGCAACAATACCATTTACGAGGAAATGTTAGAGGTTAAGCAGTATATTATAGAGCTTGATGAAAAAATTCGAAGTATGGAAGTCGAAATGAAAACTGCTTCTGGTGATAAGTTAGAGAACTTGTTAAATCAATATTCCAAGCTTACTCATGAATTTGAAATGAATAATGGGTATGCATATAAAAGTGAAATTGTTGGGGTTTTAAAGGGCCTAGGCTTTGAAGAAAATGAATTCAACAAACGTACCAATGCCCTTTCAGGCGGACAGAAAACTCGTGTTTCCCTTGGAAAGCTGCTCTTGTCCAAACCAGATATCATCCTGCTTGACGAGCCTACCAACCATTTAGACTTAAATTCAATTGCATGGTTGGAAACTTACCTGATGAACTATCCAGGAAGTGTATTAATTGTAGCCCATGACCGTTACTTTTTAGATCGTGTTGTTACAAAAGTCATCGAATTAGAACACGCAAAAGCACGTGTGTATGAGGGAAATTATACAGACTTTATCACCAAAAAGGACTTACTTCGTGAAGCTATGATAAAGCAATATAATAATCAGCAACGGGAAATTAAGCATCAGGAAGAGGTTATTACTAAACTCCGTTCTTTTAACCGTGAGAAGTCCATAAAACGTGCTGAGAGTCGTGTTAAGATGTTAGACAAGATGGAACGTTTGGATAAACCAATCACAGAAGACGTGCAAATGCATTTTACCTTAACTCCTTCTGTTGTCAGTGGCAACGATGTTCTTACGGTTCGTGACTTAAGCAAGTCTTTTGGTTCACACACACTATTTACGCATCTGGATTTTGACATTAAGCGAAGCGAAAAGGTAGCCATTATCGGAGGAAATGGAACTGGCAAAACAACGATTCTAAAAATTATTAATGGAGTTTTAGATGCCGACAGCGGCTCCATAACATTAGGTTCTAAAGTTAAAATTGGTTACTACGATCAGGAACATCATGTACTTAATATGGAAAAAACACTGTTTGATGAACTTCACGATGCTTATCCTGACATGGATAACACGCAAATTCGTAATACGTTAGCTGCTTTCCTATTTACCAATGATGATGTGTTCAAACGCGTAAAAGATTTAAGTGGTGGTGAACGTGGCCGTTTGTCACTTGCAAAGCTGATGCTTTCGGAATCAAATTTACTGATTTTGGATGAGCCTACCAACCATTTAGACATTGCCTCTAAAGAAATTTTGGAAAATGCTATCAAAAATTATACAGGAACTGTATTATATGTATCACATGATCGTTATTTTATTAACAAAACTGCTACTCGAATTTTAGATTTAACAAACCAGACTTTGATTAATTATATCGGAAACTATGATTATTATCTGGAGAAGAAAGAAATTCAGGAAAGTGTTGCATTTGCACAAAATAGTATAAATTCGTTTGGTAAACGTGATGTAACTGCTTCTACTGCATCAAAAACAGAATCTGTTAATTCTAATGTATCTGATAGTAAAATGGATTGGAAACAGCAGAAGGAAGAACAAGCTAGACAGCGCAAATTACAGAACCAGATAAAAAAATGCGAGGATGAAATTACAAGGCTGGAAGAACGTAATAGTGAAATTGATGAACTGCTTGCACAAGCTGATATTTATACCAATGTTTCTAAGCTTGTTAAATTGAATAACGAAAAACAAGAAAATGAAACTAGACTAGAAGAATTAATGGAAGAATGGGAATCACTGCTCTAAATGGTGACATTCTGCTTTACTTTAAGCAAAAGAAGCAACCTCCACATGGTGGATGCTTCCGGAATGGAGTTATACGCTCAATGAGAGTCGCCTATCCTGTTGCTGACAGGGTAGGCTTTTTTTATTTGTGCTTGTTGTTCCATTATCTAGATAGGCAAGCAAAGCGATTAAGTTTTCTTAATTACATATACTAATATCATTTTACTTTACATTCAAAAAAAGAAGTGCTATACTAAAACAAAAGAAGCAATCTCCACATGGTGGATGCTTCCGGAATGGGTTTATACTCTCAATGAGAATCGCCTATCCTGGTGCGAACAGGGTAGGCTTTTTTATTTGTGCTTGTTGTTCCTATTGTCTAGATAGGCAAGCAAAGCGATTAAGAACAATCCTCCGTTAAACAGTACGTTTATCACTTCGTATGTATCCATTCGCTTCACCTCCCTTCCTTTATGCTTTTTGCAAAGCATAAATTCCGGAGGCGTCCACCCTGTATTCGATTGCTTCTGTTTCTATTCTATCATATTCTACTTAGCATTCAAATAAGTTTCCTTAATTGTTTTTATAGCACCTTAGACAAAAATGCCTTCAGTCTCTCATTCTGTGGATTCTCAAAAAATTCCTTTGGTGGATTCTGCTCTTTAATATTGCCACCATCCATAAACATGACCCTGGTAGCAACTTCCCTAGCAAACCCCATCTCATGTGTCACCACAACCATTGTCATACCGTCGTCGGCAAGTTCCTTCATCAACTCTAATACCTCGCCTACCATCTCAGGATCTAATGCAGAAGTTGGTTCATCAAATAAAATCACATCTGGATTCATCGCCAATGTTCTTGCGATTGCAATACGTTGTTTCTGACCACCAGACAATTTCTTTGGATATGCATTTGCCTTATTAGGTAAACCAACACGCTCTAACAGCTGATCTGCCTTCTTAGAAGCTTCTTCTTGCGACATTAACTTTAGCTTTACCGGTGCAAGCATAATGTTTTCCTTCACTGTTAAATGCGGAAATAGATTAAACTGCTGGAATACCATTCCCATTTTCTGTCGAATGAGATTAATATTCGTCTTTTTATCCGTAATATTTTCGCCCTCAAACCAGATCTCTCCAGATGTTGGAGTTTCCATTAGATTCAAGCAACGCAGAAAAGTTGATTTTCCAGAACCAGATGGGCCAATAATAACAACTTTTTCACCCTTTTTGATGGTTTCAGTAACTCCCTTTAAAACAACATGATCACCGAATGTTTTATTTAAATTCTTAACTTCTATCACCTTGACTCATTCTCCTCTCAACCAAACTTAGCGCTTTTGTTAATCCAACTACTATAACAAGATAGATTGCCGCAGCAATAATCAATGGAGGCAACACATCAAAGGTTCGATTTCCAACAAGCTGGGCAGCTTTTGTCAAATCTGTAACTGCGATATAACCTGCAACGGATGTTTCTTTAATTAAAGAAATAAATTCATTACCTAGAGCTGGTAAAATATTTCGGATTGCCTGTGGCAAAATAATATATCGCATGGTCTGTGGATAGGTAAAGCCAAGAGAACGACCAGCCTCTGTCTGACCGTTATCAAGGGATTCGATACCTGCACGTACAATTTCTGCTACATAAGCACTAGAGTTAATACCGAAACATACTGCACCAGTTAAAATTGGATTGGCATCTCTTGAAGTAAAGATAAGGTTATAAATAATTAACAGCTGCACAATTACGGGCGTTCCACGAATAATTGTTGTGTAAAGGTTACAAAGTCTGCCAAGCCACTTAAACTTTTGATTTACTGCAGATGAAACTTTACCAACTGCAATTAAGATACCAAGGCAGATACCTAATAAGATTGCAAAGAAGGATATTTCTACAGTAACAAGTAAACCACTCAAATAAGACTTATAACGTTCTCCTCTTATCAATGAGTCATAAAAACGTCCACCTAAACCAAACAGCCAGTTCTTCTTCTCTTCCGCTCCGTACTTAGCAAAAATTTCGTCCATTTCTCCGCTGTTATTTAATTCTTCAATTACTGTATTAATCTGATTAAGTAATTCCTTATTGCCTTTTTTAACTGCTATGGCGTAGTTATCAGAAAAAGCAATGTTTTCTTCTCCCTCTAAAATCTTTACTCCAGAAGTGGAATTAACCAGCTCTTTGGCAGGAACTTCATCCATAACGATACAGTCAATCTTTTCATTCTTCAAATCCTGCGTTGCCTGTGCAAATGCTGTATAACGTTTGATTTCTTTTGCCTTTACATTATCTTCATTTGAAACCCAAAGGTCCGCTACATTCCCCTGCTGTACTCCAATAACTTTACCATTAAGTTCGTCTACGCTCACTAACGCTGGGTTTTTGGCGTTTACTACAACCACATCCGTAGAATCTACATAATTATCAGAGAAATCCATATTCTTTTTACGTTCATCTGTAACGGATACTCCTGCAGCTACAAAATCCACTTTTCCTTGCTGGACTGCAACTAAAGCACCATCGAAATCCATATTTTTTATTACTAGAGTCTTGCCAGCAGCATCTGCAATCTTCTTCGCAATATCCATGTCAATTCCAACAACATTATTTCCTTCCATAAACTCATATGGGGCGAAACCAGCTTCTGTTCCAACAATAATTGTTCCACTTTTAGAAGCCGCTTTATCTGTCTTATCCGCTTTACAGCCAACCAAGGTTACCAGCAGAATACAAGACAGGATGATATAAATCCGTTTCTTCATTCGATTCTTCATATAATTTCCTTTCATTTAAGAACAACTTCGATAATAACTTGCCTTAAGTATATAATACCACACACACAATTTCAATATCATTCTTTATATTTATTCGTTTATATGTATAATAATTCATTTAGTGTAGGAAAATTTCCTATAAATCAGCAAAGGGAGAACCGAAGTCCTCCCTAGCTTTACTCTTGCAAAATCTTTTCCAAACCTTGCTTTTCAATATTTTCCACAGTAAACAAAATATGTTTATGCGCTAACTCTTCCGCCTTATCAGGATTATGTTCTTTCAGTGCCTCTAATATAGCTTTGTGTTCCATGTTGCATTTTTCTGCTCTTCCTGTAGAAGCTAATGTACTCTTGCGTACCCGCTGGACATAATGATGAAAGTCCTTTAATAAATGTCTAAGCATTTTACTCTGAGATGCCTCATAGATGATTTCATGAAATTTATTATCTAATTCCATCATCTGTTCATAATGATGCTTTGACGCTCTGAACTCACTTAAGTAAACAATTTCCTCTAACTCTTCTATCTGTTCGGGAGTAATGTTTTCACATGCCCATCTAGCACATAATCCCTCCAAATGGGAGCGTATCGCATAAATATCTTTTATATCTTTGACAGACAAACTAATTACCTGCGCACCCTTATTCGGAATTATTTTAACCAGCCCTTCTAATTCAAGCTGCCTAAGTGCTTCCCGCACTGGCGTACGACTGACTCCTAATTCATGACCAATTGTACTTTCTCTTAATTCTTCCCCTGATTTATATTTTCCGGATAAGATATCCTCACGGATCTGGTTAAAAACCCTACCTCTAAGGGTATATTTATCTGTGGTCTCTTTCTCCACATCAAACTCGTCCACAGGTATTCCTCCTACTGCAATACTGCTTTAATTTTATAAATTCTCAATTGTTTCCATGATATAGTCTGCAAATTCTGCACTTGTACATCCTGTATCACGTCCTGTAATCTTTAACTTGCTATCGGCTGCCGTACAGATATCTAATGCTTTGTAAAGCTTATCGGCTTCTGCATTATATCCAATGTGACCTAACAACATAGCACCTGCACGGATTACACTACATGGATCTGCATAGATATCACGGCCTTCTTTTACCATACGAGGAGCAGAACCATGAATTGCTTCAAACATAGCATATTTCTTACCAATGTTAGCACTTCCTGCTGTTCCTACACCACCTTGGAATTCAGCAGCTTCATCTGTAATAATATCACCATATAAGTTAGGTAATACTACAACCTGGAAGTCTCTTCTTCTCTTCTCATCTACTAATTTAGCTGTCATAATATCTATGTACCAGTCATCTGCTGTGATTCCTTCGTATTCTTCGGCAATACGATAGAATGTATCAAGGAATTTTCCATCTGTTGTTTTGATGATATTCGCTTTCGTCACAGCAGTTACTCTAGTTTTTCCATTGTTCTTTGCAAATTCAAAGGCAGCACGGATAATACGGTCACATCCCTGGCTTGTTGCGATTGTAAAGTCAATTCCAAGGTCTTCTGTTACATTGACACCTTCTTTACCTGCAGCGTATCCACCTTCTGTATTTTCACGGTAGAATGTCCAGTCAATACCTTCTTCCGGAATACGAACAGGTCTTACGTTAGCAAATAAATCTAATGCTTTTCTCATAGCTACGTTAGCAGATTCAACGTTTGGCCATGGATCACCTTTTCTTGGTGTTGTTGTAGGTCCTTTTAAGATAACATCACATTGTTTTAACTCTTCCAAAACGTCATCTGGAATCGCTTTCATTTCAGCAGCTCTTCTCTCGATTGTAAGACCATCAATAACTTTAAACTCTACTTTGCCTTTGTTTACTTCATCTTTTAATAAGTATTCTAATACTCTTTGTGCTTGACCTGTGATTGCTGGTCCAATACCATCTCCACCGCAAACACCGATTACGATTTTATCAAGTGATTTGTAATCTACAAAGTCGCCCTGTGCTTTCATTTCTTCTACTCTAGCTAACTGTTTTTCCAATAACTGACCAAATTTTTCTTTTGCCGCTTCAATTTGTTGGTTGTTCATACTGTTCCTCCTAAATATTTAATTTTCTCCAAACATTGTGGTAGCCGTTTCTTCGCAAGCCTGACTAATGATATCTAATAATTCATCGTCAGTAATTACGGTAATACGACCATCTTCGTATTCTGCATCTACCCACTCTTTTACAAGGGCAACTACAGGATGAGACTTATCAATGGCATCGTCACCTTTTAGCTTAAAATGTGTATTAATCCAGTGCGCAATACCTGCAAGACCAGATGTATTCGATACTGCAACTACAGCAGGTCTATTTAAGAATTTCTCTGTATCAAATATATTATAAATCTCTTCATTTTTCAATAACCCATCAGCATGAATTCCAGCTCTGGTTACATTAAAGTTACGTCCAACAAAAGGTGTACGGGAAGGAACTCGATATCCGATTTCTTTCTCATAGTATTCCGCAAGTTCTGTAATCACAGTTGTATCCATTCCATCCAACGTACCTTTTAACTGTGCATACTCAAATACCATAGCCTCTAGTGGAGTATTGCCTGTACGTTCACCAATTCCGAATAAGGAACAGTTTACGCCACATGCACCATATAACCATGCAGTTGTAGAATTACTTACTGCCTTATAGAAATCATTATGTCCATGCCATTCCAGCCATTCGGATGGTACACCTGCGTGATTTATGATACCATATATAATTCCCTGTACAGAACGTGGAATAACGGCACCTGGGTAGTTTACACCATATCCCATCGTATCACAGCAACGGATTTTAACTGGAAGATTATATTCTTTGCTTAATTTCATGAGTTCAAGACAAAATGGTATAACAAATCCATAAATATCACTTCTTGTAATGTCTTCTAAGTGGCATCTTGCTGCAACACCTGTTTCCAGACATTCACGTACAACACTTAGGTAATGTTCCATTGCCTGACGTCTTGTCATTTTCATTTTATAGAAAATATGGAAATCGGAACAGCTTACTAAAATACCGGTTTCCTTTAATCCTATATCTTTTACTAATTCAAAGTCTTTCTTACTGGCACGAATCCACGCTGTAACTTCTGGAAATTCATATCCTCTCTCCATACATTTGTATACAGCATCTCGATCTTTTTTACTATATAAGAAAAACTCACTGGCGCGAATAATTCCCTTCGTGCCTCCTAATCTATGTAAATAATCGTATAGTGTTACGATTTGCTCTGTAGAATATGGTGTCCTGGATTGTTGTCCATCACGGAACGTAGTATCTGTGATCCATATTTCTTCAGGAAAGTTATGTGGTACGATTCGATCATTAAATGCTATCTTAGGAATCTCATCATACGGAAACAAGTTGCGAAATACGTTTGGTTTCTCAACATCAACAAGTGGATACATATGCTCTTCTAACTGTAAAAGATTCGTATGAGCATTCTTGGTAACACGTCTATTCTCCATCTTCGGTTGCTCCTCTTCTGCTTTTTGTATAATTGTATACAATTATACGTGTATTGTCAAGCGTGAAAATACCAAAATAATCCATAAGGCAAGCAGGGTTGCCATTCCTGCTTGCCTTATGGATTAAGTGTTAACTCACAATATCTGCTTCTTAGATATAATA
>ERZ808278.787-NODE-787-length-17047-cov-4.057851_pt1 | contig 17047 bp, 23 predicted proteins | sample MGYA00521239_ERZ808278 | MGnify/ENA primary metagenome ERZ808278 (study PRJEB31516, sample SAMN03275600) | gut metagenome | biome: mammalia-associated habitat; material: feces | host: Papio cynocephalus | place: Kenya | collected 2012-07-17 ... | reverse complement strand
AGCGATTTTCCAAGAATGGACCGGTTCACATTTAAAAAATTTTTAAACGAAGACAAAACTCAAGTCTTAAATCAGGCTTTATCTGCAACGGCAAATGGAGCATTGAAAGACATTAAAACAAAGATTTACCGAGCACAAGATATTATTTCTAATGAACTCGGTATTAAGCTTGATAAAGTTGGAGGTAAAGCCAGAGCATATAAAGAATTCCTTCGCGGTCCGTTGGGTTTAGATAGAGAATCGGTTGAAAATAATGTTAAAAAGATTTTTGATAAGATTCTTAAATCTGATTATCAATTAGTATCATTCGGCGATTTTGATAAAAAGCTTGATGGCGGTTCCGGAACATATAATTCGCTTGAATGTAATATTAGGGATAAGAAATCTAAAGAAACATTTACATTAGTTGCTACTACAAATCAAAGAGAAAATATCGCTTTAAAGAATAAGGATTTAGTTCCTAATAAACTTGGTGTTATCGGTGGTAAAGATTATACAGCAAGTTCTCTTGTATCTACTATTGAATCGAAACTTAAAGACACTTCATTATCTGACGGCATTAAATCTGTTATTACTGAATTATTAGATGATTTGCTTTCAGGTAGAAGTACATTATCCGGTGTATTTTCAGGAACAAAAGATTTTGCAAAAGCTATTAATAATATAGTAGAAAATGACGGTTCAACTGGTGAAATTATTTCGACACTTACAAAAGACACTCAGCAGGCTATTAGTAGTATTTCATCTAATGATTTACATAGTATTTTAAAAGATCTTGGAGAAATACTTCAGCCTTTGATGATTGCTCAGAACTTTAAAGGTATTAAAATTGGTTATCCCTCCGAATCTAATGCTAAGTTAGTTGATTTCCATATTTTGAATAAAGGTATTAAATATGATATTTCTGCTAAAGCTGGTTCTGGGGGCGTTCCATCAGGTGTAACATATTTTGATATTGTATCTGAGATTAATAAGGCAAATTCTTCGTTCTTTACTAAGGAAGAAAAAGATTTTATTTCTAAAATTGGAGAATCGTTTAATCAGTCTGTTGCCGGGCAGCAAATTCAGCTTGTCAATACTTTGTTGGTTCAAGATACTAAGTATTCTACTAAAGAAGCCAGAGATTGCTATAATAAAATCGGTATTGATTCTTGGGTGTCATTAGTTGATGCTGTATCGAAAGCAGATGCTTATTTTAAGAAAAATTCTAAAGTATCTAAGAAAGATTTCTTTACTAAGCTTTATACTGGAGTCGGTTATGATTTGAAAAAGCTTAAAGATTTCCCAGTTGATACAATAGATAAGAAATGGGATGATCTTGAAGTTAAGACAAAATATGGAATTTTGATTTATCCTGCTTGGTCAAGAGTTGTTCAAATTCTTAATGATAATTATGCAGATATATTGACTTCGGTATTGCAAAAAGTTTCGATGATTTACCAAGGTCACTTATATTATAATAGCGGTAAATTAAGTCTTATTATTAAAGCTGGCGCTAAATCCAAATATGGATTTAAAACAGGCGGCATTTCGACTAAGAATATTACCGGAGCCAAATTAGGAATCAAGATAAAATGAGTTTTCTACAGTATTTAAAAGATAAATCAGAAGTTGTATTGCCTTTAAATGAAGGTGGCGCCGCGGGTCATTGTTCTCATATATTTGACGACAGGTCTATGACATTTAAAGAACTCAAGACTATGTTGCTTGATATATTCTCCGGTAATGTTGAAATGACCGAAAAGGTTGACGGCGCGAATATTACAGTTACTTGGAAAGACGGTGAAATCGGTTTTGCTCGTAATACTAAAACAATTAAAGAACCGATGAATTTAGCTGCTTCTAAAGCTTGGGTTAATGAAATGAATCCAGAAATTAGGCAAGCAATGTTTGAAGCAGTTAAATCGTTAAACTCAGCATTTAAGAAATTGCCTGAAGTAACCTTGCAGAAATGGTTTGATAATGGCAAGAAATTTATGTCGGCAGAAGTTATAACTCCTAAGAATAAGAATACAATCGATTATGGAGAAGTATATCTTATTATGCCGCATAATATAACAGAGTATGATGATAAAGGCAAGAAAGTATCAGAAAATCCATCTGCTGCAAAAGAAATATATAATACTCTTAAAGATATGGATGCTCTGGAATCAGAAGGCTTTACTATTAGTGGTCCCAGAATAATGTCTATCAAAGATACACTTAAAGCTCAATCTGTTTTAGAAGATACTATCAAAGAAATTGATAAATTCTGTAAAAAATTCAAGCTTTCTGATTCTAATACAATTCAAGATTATATCAATAATTTTTGGGCAACTTATATTAAGAATCTATTCCCAAAGATTGATAAAGCCCTTTCTAATATATTGATTAACCGTTGGGCTAAACAAGATAAATCTGTTAATTCAAGAGAAATCAAGAAACTATTGAGTAATGATTCTGATATAGATAAGTTCAATGAAATAGAAAAACAATCAGGAGAGCTTTATACTATAATGTTTTCTCCATTGGAAATTATTTGTCTTAAAGCTGCTGCACAATTCTTAAAAACATTAGAAGGATTTATTGCAGCAAATCCAAGTGAAACTATTTCTAAACTTACTAATGAAGTATCGGCAGTTGTTGACAAGGTTCTTAAAAATCCAGAACAATATTCAGTTGCATTAGGTAATCAAATAGAAAAACTCAAGAAAATTGGTTTAGATAATATTGCACCTGAAGAGGGAGTAGTATTTGCTTATAAAAATAAGATATTTAAACTTACTGGAGCATTTGCACCTTTGAACCGAATACTAAATGAATTCAAATTTGGAAAAGTTTAAAATAATTTCAATTCAACCCAGAATTTGAAAGTTCCGGGTTTAAATTTTTTAAAAATGAAGAAGATTAGAAGAATTAATTTATTTGCCGGTCCCGGTGCAGGGAAATCTACTGCTTGTGCTCAACTATTTTCGAGAATGAAACTTGCTGGATTTAATGTTGAGCAGGTAACTGAATACGTTAAAGCTTGGGCAATTCTTGAAAGAAAAATTAAGAAATTTGATCAAGTATATTTGTGGGGCAAGCAAATGAACCGAGAATATATTTGTCTTGAAGGCAAGATTGATTCTATAATTACAGATTCTCCACTTCCTCTTTGTGCAATTTATTCTAAGTATTATCGAGAACAGGGAAAAGTAACTCCACAAGCATTGATGGATTTGTCTTGTTCTTTTGAGAATATGTATCCATCTTTGAATATTTTTCTCAATAGAGGAGATAAAGAATATCATACTGAAGGACGTTATCAGACACCAGAAGAAGCTTATGGAATTGATAATCTGATTTTAGAACAATGGCCTAACTATACTAAAAGATTTAAAGAGCTTTATGGTTATGAAATGGCTGATCCTACTCTTAATGTTTTTAAATATGATGATTATGATGGAATGATGAAGCTTATTTCCTCAATGATTAAATAATTGGGTGGATGTAGATAAAACAGAGCTTATTTCTAATACTAAAAAGACAATAGACAATTTGCTTATTGACCCAAGACAAGTAGAAAGAAACATTGATATACCGGTTGAATTATCAAAAAAGGACGATTCAATTATTGGTCAAATTACAGATTTTGTGAAAGATTATAGTAATGGTCGAGTAGTAGTTACTCCTACATTTAGTCTTGATAATAAAAAATGTTTCGGAATTAAGCTCAATATAAAATTCTAAAATGAAAATCAATACTAAAATTTTAAAAGGATTAAATCAGTCAGTTTCTGGTTCTGTATCTTTTTCTGATGCTAAAAGCTTATTCGAAAAAGGAATTCAAAGAATTTTGAATAAAAATGAGTATTTGAAATTTGTTGAATTTTTGAAAACTCTTATAGGTCAAAAGATTACAGTACATTCTTTCGGTAAATGGGGATTTTACCAGCCAGAGATTTCAGATACGGTTAAATCTATTAATCCTCCTGAAGGTATAGTAGATTGGCAAATTGAATTTGAAAATGGCAAGAAAGTCGCTGCTCAGAATATAGTCTATATGTTTAAAGACGGCAGTGACATTATCTTTGTAGCAATAGCAGATTAAAATGGACAAAATCAATTTCATATTTAGACAACTACTTGATTATAGACGGAATACTGCAATAGATTTTGCCGATGCAGATTCGCAAGCCAAAACATATTCGGGTCAAATCTACTGGGAATATCTTAATAGATTAAAGGAAGCTATTAATGATTATTTGTTAAGCTTTGATTTTGCTTGCCAGATTATAATTAAAGAATCAGTTGTTAGTATTGAAATATTTTCTCCATCAGTTGGTGATGTTCCATATATGACATTTTCATTTGGAGCAACATCAGAAATTAATAAATCTACATGTTCAAATTTTACTCCTCTTGGGTTTTATTCTTATAATAGGACTAAGCTTAATATAGCATTAAATCATATAGTTCAGCCTATTGCGGTGATTGATAATTTAGAAAAACAATTACAGATATTTGATGCTTGTGAACTTAAGGAATCAGTTGAAACTTGGAGAAGTTTTGTAATTCAAAAATAATTTTTTCCATATTATCCTCCTTATGAAGGACTTATGATTTTAGTGTCGTAAGTCCTTTATTTTTAAGCAAATAAAAATATCAAAATAATTGAAATTTTTTATTTACTTTTTAGGAAAATAGCACATATTAAATATATGAAAATGAAGAAAGCTAATAAAAAAATACTTGAAGCCGTTTCTGAGGTTGCCCAAGAAAAAGAATATCAAAAGCTTGCTGAAGCAGCAAAACCGCATTTTAAAGATGAATGGGATGCAGTTTGTTTTGAGCTTGATCATCCGACACCCGAATTTATTAAAGCGCTTAATAATTTAGATAAGGCACTTGCAAATATTGATTATGAAAATGCTGAGGTTATCAAAATCAAATTATGAAGCTTAAATTAATAATATCTAAATTCTCAATTAAGGAACAGCTTTATAATGGAGTTAAACCTTCTGCTAAACATTCTCTTACTAAAAAACTTGTAAATGCTTTATTTTCAAAAAGATGGATAGTAATTCCACTTGATGGGAAACAATTTTATAAAATTTATATTGAAAATAAGCATTATCGGGCTGTAGTTTATAAAAATCCAAATGCAGAAGATTCTTATATTTTAATTTATTTTCGTTCTAAAGATGATCCTGCATCTGAAAATATCGCAGGTTATCAAAATTATTCTATGCAAGTTCTTAGAGCTAATCAAAATAAAATTGCAGAGTGTATTAAAAATAAGCAATTTATAATTTTAGAATTTGAAAAATAAATATTTATTTCTTTATTAAGGACTTGTGATTTTAGTGTCATAAGTCCTTTATTTTTGAGCAAATAAAAATATTAAAATAATTGAAAATTTTTATTTACTTTTCGAAAAATTCATGCTATGATAACATCATACAAAATTAAGAAAGGAACACAATAATGACTATTACAGAAGCAAGAAAGCAAATAAAGAAAGATACTGAACGTGGTTTGGAGATTTCGAAAGAAGGAACATTTTGCGGAACAGAAATAAATCCCAGCGTGCATCCTGTAGAATTCTATAATGACGAATCTGCTAAGACTAAGAAGCTCGTCAAAGAGCTTATGAAGACAAATGGTCTTGAAAAAGAATTCGAATTGTTCCTTAAAGGACATTGTGTAATTTCTTCATATCTTGTAAGAATTTTAGATATTGCTACTGGAAATAAAAACTTTTATCAAAATGTAGCAATTAACTATTTGAATTATCGTAGTACAATTCTCAACCAACTTCTTGCTAAAAGGAAATAACCATGTCTGAAAATAAAGCAATTCCTATTAAAGGTATTCAAATTTATGATCACTTCATAGATGAAGCCTACACGTTTAATCCTGTGTCTTTTGCTCTTGAAAAATTTGCTTACAATGTTTTCGGTTATCGTTATGGAGATAACTCTGTAATGATTCAAGAATTCGGGCAAGAAGCAAATGATAAAGAATTTTCTAAAATCGTTAAACTTTTTAATAAGATTAAGAAACAGCTTGATGAAGGGAATGTAGCTCCTATTAAATCAACGGCACTTGAAGTTCAGATAGAATTCATCCATGACTAAAGAAAATCTTATAGAAGAAATTTTCAAAGCAAATCGAGCTTACCGAATAGGCAAGCCTATTATGTCCGATAAGCAATTTGATGATTTGTGTGATCAGCTTAAAGAAAAAGATTCTAAGCTTTATAAAGAAATTCGTCCTTTGCTTTCAGAAGAAAAAGGCGATTATAAATTGCCTATTATTATGGGTTCTCTTGAAAAACTTAAAGCTGGTGAAGATGAAACTATTGAAGAGTGGAGTAGTGTTCATCAAGCAAATACAGATACTTGGATTGTATCGTCTAAATGTGATGGTATGTCTTTGCTTGCAATATATGTTGATAGTGAGTTGCAATCTGTAGTTACTCGAGGAGACGGTTATAAAGGCAAAGATCAAACTGAAAAATTGTCTCAGGTAATACCTCATAAACTTCCCGATTCTTATACAGGAGTAACTCTTATTAGAGGCGAAGGTATTATTACAAAACCAGCATTTGAAGCATTGAATCTTTCGAATAGTAAGGTTTATAAGAATCCTCGTAATGCAGTTGTAGGCTTGGTTGGAGCAGATGATATGTTCTCTGCTTGTAAGAATTATATTACATTTGTAGCTTATCAAATTTATAAGTCGGCACACAAGTTTTCTACTTATAAAGATGTTCTTATAGAATTAAAAGAACTTGGTTTTCATACACCTGATTGGATGAAAATCTCTGCTAAGCAGCCATTGTCTACTGATATTCTAATGCCAATTTATAATAAATTCAAAGATGAAGAATCTTATGAAATTGACGGTATTGTAATTCAGAATAACAAGATATTTGGTGAATGTGATAAGTATATTCCTGATTATGCAGTTGCATTTAAAGCAAATCAGTTGGCAGTAGAAACCATTCTCGAAAATGTTGAATGGGAAGTGTCTAAGGATGGAAGTCTCAGGCCGATTGGTATAGTTGCACCAGTTGAACTTGGCGGGGCCACAATAAATCGTGTATCGGTTTATAATTATGATTGGCTTATGCGTAATCGCCTTGGTAAGGGTTCTAAGATTACACTTCTCAAAAGTGGCGAAATAATTCCAAAAGTTGCTGATATTCTGGAACATACAAATGATTTTTCCTATATTCCAGAAACTTGTCCGGTTTGTGGCTCACCTATTATCACTAAGGGTAAGCAACTTTATTGCTCGAATCCTAATTGTAAGCATGCTATTACAAAATCGGTTGCATTTTTTTTAAAGAACCTTGGGGTTGAAGAATGCTCTGAGAAATCTCTTAGAAACTGGAATATAGTATCTCTTAATGAGTTGCTTGATTTTGTTCCAGAGAAAAGTTCCAAACAGCAGACAAAACTTACAAGTGAACTTAATACAAAACTATTTCCTATTACGGAAGAAAAATTGATTCTATCATTTGATTATTCCGGCGTTGGAGAAAAACTTATTAAGAAGATTATTAAGGCCAATTCTTGCGAAGACTTTATCAATGTATTTTTCGGCAATGAAGATAAGTCTTTGAATATTCCTGCTGGCATAACAGAGAATACATTTAATAGAATTTCTAAAGCTGTTAAAAATAATAAGCTTGATAAGTTCTATAACAGACTTATTTCTGATGATCGTTGGATTAAGTTCAATGATGAAAGAGAACGCATTAAGAGAAAGAATCAAGCAGAATCTTCTAAGGAACTTGCAGGAAAATCTTTCTGTTTTACAGGAGCGCTTTCTATTGGTAGAAACTTTGCCACAGAATTGGTTGAAAAACTTGGCGGAGATGTTAAATCTTCTGTTTCTGGAGGACTGACATATCTGGTAACTGAGAATGCAAATTCCGGTTCAACCAAAGCAAAGAAAGCAAGACAACTTGGAACAACTGTATTGGGTGAAAAAGAATTTTTTGATATAGTTCATTATGATCCTAATAAAGGAAGACAAGTTGAATCAGATGACATCGATAATCTATAAAAGAATAAATAAAAGCATGAATTTGAATGAAGCAATTAGAAAGGCTTGGAGAAAATCTGTTCTTTTAAAAGAAGAGCAAGAACAAGTATCTAAGCCGGTTGTTCAACCGGAAGTTAAGGAAAAAGAATCTCAGGTTAAAGTCCAGCCCCAGCAACCAAAACAAGAACCTAAAAAGGAAATTCAACCTCAACAACCTGAGAAACAACCAGAACAGGAACCAGTAAATCCTATTGATTTAGAAAATGTTTCTATTGTCAAGCTTTATAATACATTGAAGGATAAAGTTGTTTCTGATAATTTAGAATTTATAGATGAAGATGCTAAAGCTTTGATTAGTAAATTGTCTGAAGTTCTTTCTAAATGGAGTCAACAACAGAAAATTGACAATATGTCTCTTGAATTTAAAGAACGTACGCCTCTTACAATAGAAGCAGTTATTGTCTTTAAAGCAAAAGAATATCCTATTACGATTACTCTTAATCCTGATAAAGCTGATAATAAGAGTAAGATATATCAAGATTTGGTTAAAGCCGGCGGATTTAAAGATTTATCTGACCCTGATGACCAAACAGAAGTTAAAGACGAAACTACAAATTATGTAGCTAATGGGTTTGTTCAAATTCTTAAGCAAATAGGAGATTAATAATGGAATCAGCTCACGAAACATTTAATAAACTTATTTCTGAAGAAATTTTAGCCGTTCTTCAGTATAAACTTATGGCTCATTGGTGTATGTTCAATCGTTATCAAAAGCTTGCTTATTTGATTGATAACATTAGAAAGCAAGAGGAAGAACATATTGAAGAGCTTACTGAAAAAGCATTCCAACTTAATTTGTTTTCTGATATTAAGTATTTCATATCGACTGATGAAGTTGCAAATAATGGTGATATTATAACGGCAGATTTGACACCTGAAATTATTATTGAAAAACTCAATAGTCTTGAACAGTCTGCTATTAATTCTTATATCCATGCTATTAACGATTCAGAGATTGCAAAGGAAGACCCTTCTGCTGCGGAACTTTTTAAGCATATTCTTGAAGAAGAAAAACAGCATGATGCAATAGCAGAAGCTGAAGTTAAAAAGCTTAGTACTCTCGGTAGCAATGATTGGCTTACTACATTGGTTGAAAGCAAAAAACCTGATTTGAGATTTAAACCGGCTACTGCAATGAAAATGAATCGAATGCAGGCAATGTGTAAAGCATTCCAAGCTCGAGCGACAGATAAAGATTTCAAAATTATATGATTTTTCTGAGGGATTTTCAATTTGAGAATCCCTCTTTTAATTAAAATTTTACTATGATTAGAAATCAGAAAAAATATGCAATTCTTTTTAGTTGGTCTTGGAAAACTCCAACCGGGACAATTCCTTCTTCAACACCTTTCATAACAGGATTTCAGAAATTTACCGAAGTTTTGAAAGCTAATTATGATATAATCGGCAATGAAGTTTATATTTCTAAAAAGAATTCAGATTCAGTAGTAGGAACCATTTGTGAATTTAATAATATTCAAAAGGGTTTTGTGAATATTCTTAATGGTATGAATATTAAAGTTCAAGAAGTTATACAGATCGAATTTAACGGTGATTTAAAAGAACTGAAATAATGAGCATAAAAATAAGGTATCGAAACGCTAAGGCTTTTAAAGCTAAAAAGGAACAAGGAAGAATAACTTCTAAGGAAACTAAACCTAAGAACCTGATTAAATTTTCTCTATTCAATATTAGAAATAAACCTGAATAATGTCGGCATCAATTAAAGAACGATTTCAAAAGTTCTATTTTACGGTTGCAGAAGAATTGGCACAACTATCTTATGATCCTGATAGGAAAGTAGGAGCAGTAATTGTAAAAAATAACCAAATTCTTTCTGAAGGCTATAATGGAACTTTTGCTGGAGATGATAATAACTGCAAGGATTCAAATGGTCATACAAAACCGGATGTAATCCACGCAGAGTGTAATGCTATAATGAAATGCACTAAGAAAGGTATTTCTACTGATGGTGCTTCAATATTCATTACGTGTTCTCCTTGTTGGGATTGTTCTAAGTTGATATTGTTGGCGGGTATTAAAGAAGTTTATTATATTGAAGAATATTCAAAAGGTAAAGAAGCAATCGAATATCTTAAAAATCATAATATTAAAATTTTTAAAAGAAAGTAATCAAAATGGGAAATAAGAAAGTTAAGTATGAAGTAAGAGAAGTCATGAAGCCTAATAAGAAACAAGGTTTGACTGCAGCAGATCTAAGAGAAGCTATGCCTGGCATGGTTAAACAAGCTGTAAAGAACGTAGCAGATAAACAATTTGTAAAGGAGATTGAAGAAAAGCAGAAACTACAAAATCTTACAGCTAAACAAATGCAAAAAATACAACAATCTAAACCTGTAAAATCGGTGAAACCTGAATCTGTTTATATTGTTTATAATCCTATTACTAAGGTTGAAACTAAGTTTAAAACCTATAAGGATATGATGAAATATAGGGAACGTCAAGCCGCTTTGGATAATTTTGACAAAGACCAAGGTGTTAAAGGCTTTATAGATTTGTTAAAGACTCTACATATGACCGGTTCTTGGAAGCTTCAAAGTAATTCTATTCATTTTGTTCTAACTGAATATACAGAAGCTTCTGATGTTAATGATCTTGATAAGATTGATGAACTTATTAAAAAATATTTGCAAGGTATTAAACCTTTGATTTCGAAATGGGAAACTTATAAAATTGAACTTAGTAGAGTTAAATGCCATGAATATCGTCAGGAGATGATAGATAAACATGTTAACACTACTGGTTTGAAAATTAATAATATTGGATTTGATATTACTTTCAGAGATAAGAAAATTGCTGAAATTATTGTTAAGTATTTTATTGCAAAAGGTATAAAGATTAAAGGTTATTCAAACCTTGTTCTTAATTAATAAATATCTTTATGAGTTTGAATCGTCAGATTTTGCAAAAGCTTGCAAATAAAGTTTGTAAGCTTAATGAAGATGTTGGTCAGGATTTTGATCTTGACCAGTATAAAAAAGTATTTTCAAATGATTATTTTAGCCAAAAGAATATTATAGTTTTTTCTAAAGATAAACTTGAAGATATTTCTCGAAAGAGTTCATTCGCAAAGACTGACGATAAACTTACTAAGTTTGAAAGTGAAGAGTTTTTCGAAACATTATTTGCATCAATATTTGATGAAGATTTTGAAAATGATTTTGGATTGCTTCAAGAAACATCAAATAGCAAATATGAAGTTGTTCCTTTTAAAAAGGTTGATTTTAAAAAGATTGCAAATCCGAGAGTAGCTTATTTTAAAGGATTTATTGAATCACTTGACATAGTAGAACTTGTTAAAGAATATAAATATGCTTATAGACTTGATATAGTTTTTAAAGTATATGTTAAGGCCGATTCTCAAGATATAGGCCCGGAATCTGTTATCGATTATAAAGTTAGTCAACTTGATTCTGAATTCGATATTCTGAATCTTAAAGATTTAGTTGATACGAAGAATTTGCTTAATGAAGTTGAATCTATTCTTGGTAAAGAAGCTCCTAAGATGAGTGATAAGAATTATTGGAAAGTTCTTATTGATGAACCTTGGGAAGATGGTGGAGGCTATGGTTATAAAGCTGAACATAAACTTAATAAAGATTTTTCTATTATTCTGCATAAAATGAGTTCAGACGAAGATGCAATTTCTCTTTCTTTGAATAAAGATAAAGAAACTATTGTATCTTTTAATTATGATGGCAAATGGTTAGGTGAAAAAGAGTATAAAGAAATTGTTTGGCCTGTATTTCTAAAGCAGATTGCAGAAGCAATTAATAAAGGTGAATTACAACTTTCAAATTTGAAATAATTTTTTCTTAGTATTCCTTATTTTGGTTAGCTCTTCATTTTTTGGAGAGCTAAATTTTTTATAAGATATATTATTATGTTCTACACTGTCCTTACAAATAATCGAATTCTTATCAATAATTTTCTTAAAAGTTTTCAAAAATTTAATAATAGATTTGAAAATCTTATTATAACTATTGATAACAAGACTTCTGATTTTGAATCAGTTAAATCGGATATTAATCATTTTTCTAATAAAATTCAGGTATTAAAACTTACAGATATAGAAGATTATCTTGTAAAGGCCTTAAAACTTAAGAATTATAAAACATTTGTAAGTGTTTGCCCGATTCAAGCAAAATTACTTATCCCTTTTTATTTTAAACAAGTATTGAAAATTAATAAGTTTTTTATGTTCGACGATGATATACTTATTAATTGTAATCTTGATAGTTTAAATTTTGATCAGTTAAATGCTGCAGGGGCAGATAATAGACAAGAAAACATTACAAAACAAAAACACATTCAAGACCAACTTAATGCTTGTAATGAACTCCTTACAGATTCTTTTAAACTTAAAGGAAGAATGCAAGATTTTCCAAGGTTTGTTGTTTGCGCATTTATAATGTCAATATATGACGATTATGCTAATTACATCTATAACTTTTTCAATTCAGATAAAATTTTTACTTATATAAGTAAGAATTCAAATAATTTTACCGTTAAGCAAACTAATCAAAATATTCTTTACCCGTTTGAAGAAATATGTCTTAATGTTTATAATATTTCTCATAATAAGGATTTTAAAATTTTAGGGAAAGACATTGTATTTCAATATTGGGGTAAACCGGAACTTTACAGAAATCGACAATCTGTCTTAAACAGCAAAATAATTCATGCGTACTTAAAGGATAAAACACAATGGTATAATTTTTATTTTGAAAATAAATTACCAGAAATTAATATCTGTTTTGTCTTAGACCAAAATTATGTCAAATATATGGGCCCTTGTATTGCATCATTATTTGCTCATAAAAATAATTATAAAATTCATATTATTTCGACTCAAAAATTAACAGGATTAGATTGGTTAAATTACAAAGGTTATATTGTTAATATCGATTCTCTAAGAAAAAAATTCAGATTTAAAGACAAAACTGATAGAATTTCTGAAGCCGCATTTCTTAAGCTTTTAATCCCAGAAGTCCTCAAAGACATTGACAAAGCTCTTTATATGGATCCTGATATAGTTGTTCAAAAGAATCCGATTACCTTTTATCAGGTTAATCCAGAATATATTGCAGGAACTGAAACATATGCAACTGATTTAAACCAAGCTGGTGACTTAGGTTGTAAACATTATATGTTATCTGGTGCTATGGTAATGAACCTTAAAAAATTAAGGGAAATTCAATTTACTAAGAAGGTATTTGAAATTGACCAATCTAAAATCTATGCTCGACATTGGCAGCATGAAGAAACTCTTATAAATTATTTCTTTAAAGATAAACTAACATTTGTTCCCATTGAATATCATTGTGCAGGGAATAGAAAATATAAAATAGCTGGACAAATTATTGATTTTTCTAATCGTGCACATTTATTACATATACCCGGTCCAGATAAATCAAGAATGTTTAATTTGGTTCCAAATTATGTTTTCATTTATTATAAGAAATTCCTTCAAAATAAGAAAGTAATAATTTTTGGTAGTGGAAGTACTTTAAATAAGTATTTTGATTCTTATGAAAAGGAAAAAGACACAATTTACATTTCTGTTAACCAAGCATATGAAGAATTAAAGAAACATAATATTAATTCTGATTTTTGGTTTTGTCAAGATTATTCTGGTGCAACTAAGAGTTATATCAATAATATTAAGCCTAACATCAAATCTTTTATAGGTATTCCAAGCAATTATCAACATAACAGATATTATCCTTGGCAGTTTATAAAAGAAGATTGCAATCAATATAATGCAGAATCTTACTTACTTAATATCGGTGATTATAATTTGCCTATTGATATTTGTTCAACTGCATTAGGTGACGGAGGAAGATCGATTGCTTTTTCTGCAATGCAATTTGCTTTATGGTGTGAACCAAAAGAAATTTATTTAGTAGGATTTGATTGTACTCAAACAAGATTTGATAATTCAAAATCAGGAATTAATAGTAATACTGTTATTAATTATTGGAAACAAATAAAACAATTTGCAAATCAGTATTATCCTAATACAGAAATTTATTCTATAAATCCGATTGGATTAAAAGATATTTTTCCAGAAAAAGGATTTGAACTTACAATCTCAGCTAAAATTTAATAATGTTAAAGAAATCTCAGAAGCTTGCCAAAAAGAAAGTCCAAGAAACTTCGTCAGATAATGTAAGGGGAATTCCTCTACCAATGAATTTTGACGATTACAAGTTGACTTGGAAAGATAAATTATTGGATTTTTTATATGAAAATCCTATTACAAGTTTTACATTTGACTGCATAAATGCTATTGGAACTGGTATATCGATTGCAACCGTTCCAGTTATTTGTATTAAGCATTATTTGAAATTATGTCAGCAAGCTATAATGGAAATATGGTGTTATAAAAGAAGACCATATGATAGTTTGATTTCGTTTCAGCATAATTTCAGAATTATTAATAATCCTCAGACAGATTGGCTTTTGAAAGAATTTACCTTCTTTCATAATGATAAACCAGAAATGCTTGATAGAATTGTTATCAATGCCTTTAATGACTGGTATTATGAAGAATGCGGCAGGTATGAATATATGGATCCAGATAAAGCTCGAATTCGAGATTCTATTAATAACGAATTAAAACAATTCAATAATAATTACTTTAATATGGATTCTGATAAAGCTCTTAAAAAACAAACAGAATTGGCAAATAAAATTTGGGCATTTAGAAAGTCTTTATGGGTATAATAGGTATTGGTGCAGTTGATGAAGAATGGGGTATGGGCTTAGAAGACGGTTCTTTGCCTTGGGGATTTTGCAGAGAAGATATGGCTTGGTTTAAATTTATTACTATGGACGAGCATATTGTTCTTGGTAGAAAGACTTATGAATTAATTAAAGACCGATTGCCAAGAAGGCATCTTCATTATATTAGTCGGCATACTGATGAGGTTGGATTTACTCAGGTTCTTTCTAATTTATTTTCTTTTTGTAAGGAATGCAAGCATTATGATAAAACAAAACTATCATCGATAAATGATATTAAAGAATTACCTTACAAAAGGGTTTTTGTTGGTGGTGGAGCTCAAATTTATAAAGCAGCATTTGAAAATGATTTAATAGATGAATTTTATCTTACAAGAATTTTAAAGGGTGGATTTAATCCGACAGTATTTTTCCCTTATGAATTATTCTTAGATAAGTTTGAATTAGTAAGTTCATTTGAATTATCACCTTTCGTAATAGTTGAAAGGTACCAAAGAAAGGTTTAAATTTTAAGAAATGACAAATAATATAGATAAAGAGCTTTTGAGAATATACAAAGATATTCTTGAGAATGGTGAACCGAGAAATGATAGAACAGGAGTGGGAACTCTTGCTACATTTTTTCAGACAATTTCTTTTGATGTTTCTAAATATGCACCAGTATCTCAAATGCGTCCTATTGCAGTTAAAGGTGCAATAGCTGAAGCTATATGGATTCTTAAAGGAAGAACTGACATAGAATGGCTTGAAGAACATAAAGTAAAATATTGGCGCGAATGGGCAGATAAAGACGGTAAGCTTGGCAAAGTTTATGGTTATCAGATGAGGAATTTTGAATCAAAGAATAATACTTGTGATCAACTTAAAACTCTTATTGATAATCTTAAATCGCAACCAACTGGACGTAGGCATTTGATTTCTCTTTGGAATCCTGCCAACCTTTCTGAACAACAGTTGCCTCCCTGTCATTTCTTGTCTCAATATTATCTTGATAACAATAATATATTGCATCAGATAGTAATGCAAAGAAGTTGCGATTTTCTACTCGGTGTTCCACATGATTTGATTATCTATAAAGTATTTTTAGATTTAATTGCTCAAACAATCGGTGCAAAGCCCGGTATGATGAATTATGTATTCGGCGATTCGCATATCTATAAGAATCATATACCGGCAGTTAAATGGCTTATTGAAAATGAAGATAAGATAGTTCAACCTTCAGAAGTAGAATTTAAATACAATCCTAATAAGACTGTATTTGATATTGAACCTGAAGATATTACTGTAGTAAATTATTCTCCCAATAAGGAATTTACTAAACAGGGATTTGATACGAAAGTTGCGGTATAATGGTTCAAGATAATCCATTTGCTCCTGAAAACATAGCAGAATTTGCTGAACATTTAACTTTAGATGAAGCAAAAGATTTATTGGCAATGAACTATGGAAAATATGATTCAGAACTTCATACCGTTCCACCGACAGTTCCATTAGCAGTTTGCCCAACTTTTACTTCAGAAGAATTAACAAATACAATTACTATCAGTAAATCATTAAAAGCAAGGATTGAATATCTTGAAAAAGCAGTATATTTGTTGATTCGAAATAATATAAATTCTGCTAAATTGAATTGTAATCGGGATACTCGGTTCGAATCAATATTGCAGGAACTTAGAGATATTAAGAATAATTTCGTACAAGGAAAATAATGAATGTAATTAATGATTTTCAAGAAACTCCAAGAACACAGGAAGCTTTAACAAATTTTGGTAAACAGATTATAGCTGAAATTCTTAAGAATGCTGAAGGCTTTGGGATCGGTGTAGGTTTTAATGATGAAGCTAAATGGGTTCAAATACAGAAAGCTGGCTGGGCATTTACTATTGCATATTTGGATAAACAGCAAGTATTAAGTTCTAATCTTCAGTTGAATATATCACCCGACGGTTTAAGTAAATCAATAGATATTTATAATGCAGCTCTGGAATTTTATCCTTTGATAATTGAAATTCAGAAGCTTTCTGAACAAACAATGAAATCAGTTGCATCAGTTGATTCAGTTAAAGTTAAGAAATCAAAGAAATCTAAAAAGAAAACAGAAAAGTAATTTGTTATTAAGGACTTATGATTTTAGTGTCATAAGTCCTTTATTTTTAAGCAAATAAAAATATTAAAATAATTGAAAATTTTTATTTACTTT
>ERZ808278.786-NODE-786-length-17070-cov-4.307611_pt1 | contig 17070 bp, 19 predicted proteins | sample MGYA00521239_ERZ808278 | MGnify/ENA primary metagenome ERZ808278 (study PRJEB31516, sample SAMN03275600) | gut metagenome | biome: mammalia-associated habitat; material: feces | host: Papio cynocephalus | place: Kenya | collected 2012-07-17 ... | reverse complement strand
TTCATAACTAAAATAGTCGTGTTCTTTATTGTAATCCATCTAAAACAACTTCCATCATAGTTTTCCAATTAGTACAAAGTTCCTTTTCTACATCAAAGTAGATAGCCATTTCTCTTTCAGCAGATTCAACACAGTCAGAAGCGTGAATACAGTTACATTTCATCAATGGTGAATAATCTGCTCTGATAGAACCAACGTCAGCTTTATCTGGATTTGTTGCGCCAACGATGTGTCTAGTTTCAACGATTGCATCTAAACCTTCTACTACCATTGCAACGATTGGAGCTGATGTAATAAATTGTACTAATCCATCGTAGAATGGTTTTCCTTTGTGTTCTGCATAATGACTTGCAGCTTGTTCTGGGGTAACTTCAAGCATTTTCATTGCTATAATTTTAAAACCTTTTTCTTCAAATCTAGTAATAATTTTACCGATTAAACCTCTTTGAACAGCATCAGGTTTAATAGCAACGAATGTTCTTTCAATAGGCATTTGTATATCTCCTCTTTTCTTAAATCCATTTCAATTTAAACATAAACAAATTTTTTTTTAAATAAAATGTTGACTTTTAAAAAATAATTCTTAAATAAAACATGTTGGCGAAATGATGAAGATAGAAAAAGGAGTTTATGATGATTTTTGATTTTTTATTTAATGCGCACCGTTGTAACCACGAAAAAGTTAACCCTGCTTTGGACTTAGAATATTGCCCAGATTGTGGTGAACTTATCGAAAACCAATGGTATATCACAAGATGTTCGTGCTGTGGCGTAAAACACAAAAGCATTGTTAAAAATGGTAAAATTGTTCCTGCTGATAACTATTGCCATAACTGTGGTTCAAGTGAATTTACAGTAGAAAGATTACCACAAATCAATTTCTTCGACGTAAATTTTGCAGTAGTTGTTAAAAAAGTATTCTGTTCAAAACATCAAGAAAGCTACACTCAAAGCTGGGTTGATGCTAAACAAGAATCTGACATACAAAAATTGCTGCCACAATCCCTATAATATCGGCAAGAATACCAGTCAAAAGTGCGTATCTAAACTTTTTAATACCCACAGCGCCAAAATAAACAGCTAAAACGTAAAAAGTAGTTTCGCTACTACCAACCATGATTGCGGCAAGTTTTGTTGCATAAGCATCAGGTCCAAGTGTATTTGCAATATCAGAAAACACACCCAATGCGGCAGAACCAGATAAAGAACGTACAATCATAATTGGTAAAACTTCAACAGGAACATGTAATGCTGATAAAATTCCACTAAAGCATGCGCCTAAGCTTTCAATAAAACCAGAAGCTCTTAGCATTGAGATTGCAACGATAATCGCAACCAAGTATGGAATAATATTAACGCTGACCTTAAAACCGTCTTTTGCGCCTTCTGTAAAGCTTTCGTAAATAGGAACTTTTTTTATAATTCCTATTGTCAAAATCACTAAAATTATAATTGGTAAAATCCAAGTAGAGATTGTATTCAAAACAGAGGTCATTATTGAGCCCTCCATAATTTTTTAAGAATAAGCGCAATTAAAATTGCACTTACAAAAGAAATACTTGTAACAATCAAAACAGGCAGAATTATTGTAGCAGGGTTGTTATACCCAACAGAAACCAATACTGCAATTACAGTAGCAGGAACTAATTGAAAACCCGCTGTATTCATGCCCAAAAACATGCACATAGCATCAGACGCAGAGTCTTTATCTTTATTAACCTCTTGCAACTCTTGCATTGCTTTTATACCAATAGGGGTAGCCGCATTAGAAAGCCCTAAAGCATTAGCTGTAAAATTCATCGCAATGTCGCCAATAGCTTCGCTATCTGATTTAATATCTTTAAATAGAATTTTTGTAATAGGTTTCAAAAGTTTTGCTACAAATTTTACGAACCCACAATCTTGCGCAATCTTCATAATACCTAGCCAAAACGCCATGATACCAATAAGAGAAAACGCAACCTTAACACTCAACTCTGCCCCAGAAAGAATAGAGTTTACAACTGCATCAAGCTTGCCGTTTATTGCGCCAAAGACAATTGATAATAAAATTAATACGTAAAATATGTAATTCATATTTTTATTTAAACATCTTTTCTCATATTAACCAAAATCTTAATGATTTTTAAAATAATTGCCAAACCCTAACGCAAAATGCTATCATCTTTGTCATGGATAATGTTAAATTAAAGCAAACATCAACATTTGATTTCAAACAATTGAACACAACAGGCATGAGAGCAATTGTTCTTTTCTCTGCTCTTTTAGAATCGCCAAAAACAATAAAAGAATTAACACATCTTTATGAAACAAATCCTTTTATTCGTTCAGTTGTTTCAGAAGATTCAATGAGAAATGACATTAATGCGCTTAGAGATGCGGGCTGTACGATTTCTCGTGCATCTAAACATAATATGAAATATTATCTTTTAGATCACCCTTTTAATCTAGAGCTTAAACCATCTCATATTAAAGCTTTAAAGAAAATTTATAACAAATTCTACGCAGATTTTTCATTTGAAGAATTATTTGTCATTGACGATTTTCTTGCAAAATTAGTTAAATATACTAAAAACGAAGATAGCAAAAACGAAATAAAAAGTATTTCAAAGATTTCAAACCTTGATAAAGAGTTATTGAAAAATTTAGTACATTATTCAAATAACAATAATCAAATAAAAATTAGATATAATTCAAAAAACGGCTTAAAAGAATACGATTTAATCGCTCAAAAGGTTGCTTTTAGACACGACAAATTATACTTATTCTGTATCGACATGAGATACATGAAAAATTCGTTCTATAAGGTTGAAAACATTTTAGATATCGTAAACGTAAATATCAAAAAATCCGAAGAAGAAATCAAGCCTTTTGTTGCAAAATACAAATTATTAGACGTAAACGAAGAAAATTACGCTTTTTCTGACAATGAAAAACTTATTGAAGTTTCAGGTAATGACTTAATCATTGAAGCGACAACTGACAATGATTTTATTATGATGCAAAATGTTTTAAACTTTGGCTCAAGATGTGTCGTTCTTGAACCATTAGATTTTAGAAACAAAATTATAGACATAATAAAGAAAACAAGAGAGGTGTACAAAAATGAGAAATAGAAGTACAACATCTTTTGCATCTTATAGATTGTTTGAATTGCTAAAATATTTAGCAAATAACCCAGCAACTATTCAAGAAATTTTGGAATTTTTAACAGAAATTGATCCAGAACATAGAAAATATTCTACAATTACTGTATACAAATACTTGCACTCATTGCAAGCTCTTGGCATACCTTTCAAAAAGGTAAACTACAAATATGTTTTGGAAAAATTACCATTCAGTTTTGATTTTTCAGATGAAGATATCAATGCAATAAAAATCTTATCTTTCTGTGCAGAAAATATGCCAGAAGCATCTGTTAGAAACAATTTTAACGAAATTATTCAACTACTTATTCCAAAAGTTAGCACAAAACAAAAAGATTATTACAAAAGCATTGTAGTTGATAATGCAGAGATATCAAAACCTTATACAGATAAGGAAAAAGAATTAATTGCACTTTTTGAAAAATTTGCAAAAGACAGAATGAAAGCATGTATAACTTACTATGCAGATAAAATGACTGTGAAAAAAGTTACTGTTGATTTAATTGAAATATCATACAAAAACGAAAAAAGTTATTTCAAAGTTAGCGATTCTATTAAAGGTCAAATTATACTTATTGGAATTAAAAATGTTATTTCGATTGAACAATTAACGCAAAAATCTAAAGGTATTTTCATACCAACAACTGTTACGTACACAATCAAAGATGATTTGAAAAAAGCATACACACTAAAAGAAGGAGAACGTTTAGCATCGTCTTCTGAAAATTCTGCAGTTATCGTGAACAAAGGCGAAGACAAGACAGAATTAATAAGAAGATTACTAGGCTACTGCGATTTATGCGAAATCGAAACTCCTAAATCTTACAGAGATGAAATCGTATCAGAATTGGATAAAATGCTAAAAAATTACGAAGAATAGCATGTTTTAAAAACTTGCAATTTTGAGTATTTAATGTTAATTTATTAATACAGAATTTTATTCTTGGGCTAGTGGCGCAGTGGTTAGCGCAGAGGACTCATAATCCTTTGGTCGTAGGTTCGAACCCTACCTGGCCCATTTTTTATTGTAAATTTTTTATGTTAACTAATGTTACAAACCCCTAAAGTTTTTACTCAAGTATGCCGATATACATGATGTTAGGTGATAAGTGTATAAGGAAAGTAATTAGGAAAGTATCGGTATAAAATGAGTATTTCAACAAATCAAGTTCGCTTTTTAGCGTTAACTAAAATTCAACATAATGTTAATATTAAACAAGTTACAGAAACAGCGCTTTCTGCAAGAGTTGAGGAATTAACAAGTAAGTATCAATCTTTACTTGATAATGCCGGAGATTTGTTAAATCCGTTTGCAATTGGAGATACTGTCCAAATTGGTAATAAAATATCTGGAATTTTACCAGATGATGCTTTCTTAGACAAGAATGGCGAAGAATTAGCCAAAATTCCAACACAAGCTACTGTTAAAAATATAAGCGGTAATAATGTATCCTTAAAAATAGGTGATAATCAAGTTACCGTAAAATTAGATGACTTAACAACAGCAGCCAATAAGACTCAGTATACCCCAGAGGAATTCTTATCCCTAACGGGTAATGCTGAATTAGGCGATATCTCGTTTGATTCCGAATCGTATATAAATTATAGTGTCGATACGAATGTAGAACAATCTATATTTGTAAATGGAACAATGCAAGCGTACGCAGCTTCAGCAATGGGTACGAAGGATACAACCTTAGTTAACCCTGCTATTGGTGAAGAGCACGCAAATATTAGCACTGCCTATAATTCAATCAAGGCAGTTATCAACGAAGACGATAAGAAAAATCTTGCCTTTGTCGGCTAATTTAAGATGATTATTTCTTAGTTTTGCAAACGTTCTTTTGAGTATCCCAACTCCAACCATTTGCCTGGCATGTTTGTTGGTTAATAATCACTTTGCCTGACACTGTTTTAATTTCACTGCCAGCTTTGCAACTTCCCATTGTAACGCACATGTTAGTCATGGCACTACCTAAGTACCACCAACCGATTAAGATTAAAACAAGTATTATAAAAATAAGATTTTTCAAAAATTTTAAGAATGAAATAATCCACATTACTGCTAATACAACGATTGACCAAATTAAATATGTCCAAACTTGGCTCCAATCAGCGTTTGGAGTTTGAAATGCAGTAATTATATTCATAACATTCCAATATAAAATAAATATTGATAATGCAGTTGTTAAAATAGATATTATAAGCTTTTTAGCTAAACCTTTAATTAATTTTGTCATAGTTGTTTTCTCCTCAAAACAATTATATGACAAAGAAACTTATTTAAGACAATTCTTTTTGAAAAATTTTTGCTTTAATATTAGTTGGCAATTTACCTAAAAACATACCTAATTGAGCGCCGATGCCAACATTATAAGACCATTTAGGATTTTTAGCCTTCATTGCTTTCAAAACAACATCTGCAACAGTTTCCGCCTCAAGACCTTTTGGAACTCTATCTTTAACATATTTTAAAAATTTATCTATCATTGGTTGATATTTTTGTCTGATTTCTTCTGAACATTCGTTAAAATTATCTTCTGCAATCTTAAAAGATTTATTCCAAAGTGGAGTTTTAATTATTGAAGGTTTTATAGAAACAATTTTGATATCCTTGTTTCCCAATTCCAATGTTAAACCTTGAAATAACGTATCAAGAAGTCGTTTTGATGCACAATACGGAGTTATAAAAGGATAAACAAAATTTGATGAAACCGAGCTCATATTAATAATTTTACCTTTTTTCATTAGAGGCAACATTGTAGTTGCAACTCGTAATGGTGCAAAAGAATTAACTTCTAGCTGTTGTTTTATTTTTTCAATATTTGCTTCTTCCATAATTCCCGCAGAAGCATAGCCTGCATTATTGATGATACCGACAAGTTCAACATTTTCGGCTTTTAATTTATAAAAAAGATTTTTAACCTCATCTTCTTTTGTAACATCAAGATAAACACATTCAATCTTGTCGCTTAGATTTTCTAGCGCAATCTTATCTTCTTCTTTTCTAACTGTGCAAATAAGGCTATAACCAGCCTTTGAAAGTTTTTCAGCAATTGCTTTCCCAATACCAGAAGACGAACCAGTTAGCAAAACTTTTTCCATTATTCGTTTACCTCTTTAATAAAATATTTAACCCATTTAATCAATGTAGAAATCTCATAAGGCTTTGGCAAGTAAAAATCAGCTCCAGCGCTTAATATTGATTCTTTATCATGAGAATTTGATGTTACTATAATCTTTGTTTTACCCTTTTTCTCTTTCAAGTGTTTGCAAAGGTTAACACCCGTTTTATCGTCGGCAGTACCGGCATCAAGAATGATTAGAGCCGGAGAATATTCATCAAAATTCATAACCATTTCTGGCAAACTTGTCTCAAAACCTTCTAATTTCAAGGTTTCTGAAAGTAAAATTTGCATTGAAGTATCTTCTTCAATAATAAGAATTTTCTTATTTTCTTCTCGTTTTAAAACAGAATTTGGTGTAGAAATTCTTGGTCGTTGAATTAAATAGCTCGATTCATTAGGCTTTTTAGAAATTGAATTTGCAGACATCAAATCCTTTAAAACAGATTCTACGCTATCATATTTTGAAAATTCACTTGAAATTCCGCCAACAGAAATTGAAACAAATTCACCTCTTTTCCCCGCATATTCGTTACCGTGAATTAACATATAGCCACGTTTTACGTCATCACTAGAATAGAATTTTTCTTTTACAGAATCAAACGCAAAAGTTAGAAACGATGCGACTTTTTCCAATTTATATGAATTTGTAATGATTAAAAATTCATTTTCATTTATTGAGCCTAAAAAATCATTTTCATCTAAACCTGAAAACATAATTGCGATAAAAGTTTTAATTAACTTATCAGAAGCAAGTTCTGTATAAACGCTCTTATAAACGTCAAACTCATTGATTTTCACTAACAAAGCGCCCCAGTTATTTCGTTCTGAAAGACATCTTTTTAGAGCACGCATACAATAATTACCATTTGGTAAATTTGTTTTCAAATCAATATATGACTCATATTCACGTCTTAAATGAGCGATAATTCTCATTTTAAACTCTTCTGTATTAATTGGTTCAGATATAAAATCATCAGCGCCAGCCTTCAGAATATTAATTCTATCATCAAGTTCGGCAGACTTTGATGTCGCAATAATTACAGGTCTCATATTGTATGTCAAAACCCTAATTTTTGAACAAAAATCAGCAAGATTTTCTTCAATACTATCAGAGATGATTATTACGTCCGGTTCTTTTGTTTTTATTAAATTCAAGGCAGATTTAATATCAGAAGATATTGTAACTTCATTGGTTTTATCTTCTAATATTTTTTTATATTTTGCCGGAAGCTCTTTTCTTTTATCAATAATTAACGTGTTTGTGAGCATTTTTCCCTTGCCTGTTTTTCAATATTTTCGCTCGGAATTTTTATTTCAAAAACCGTTTCTTCATCGTTACTATCAACAGAAATTTCACCCTTCATTTTAGTAACTAAAACTTTTGTGATATACAAACCTAGACCACTACCTTGAACTTTTCTTGTTAAAGGGTTATCAATTCTTGAAAACTTTTCAAAAATACTATCAAAATCTTTTTTATCAATTTTAACGCCATTATCAATAACTTTTATTGATACAAATTCAGGATTTTTGTCAAAATCAGCCTTTACAGTAACTGTTGTATTAATATCAGAATATTTTGCAGCATTTTCAATCAAGTTTGTCATAACTTGCTGAAATTTATCAGTATCAACCAAAATTTTTGGTAATTTATCATTGTAAGTAAATACAAATTTATGGTTTTTGTATTGCTGTTTTACAATCTGAATAACATCTTCAATAAGTTTTTTTGCACTAACAGTTTTGAAAATTAAATTTTCATTATTTTGAACCTTTAACATATTTTCAATTAAATGAATTAATCTATTTGATTGTTCTTCGATAATTTTGATAAATCGTTTTTTGCTCTCGTCGTCTAGCTTGTCATAAGATTGCAACATAGTTTGAGCAAACCCTCTAATGCTTGTTAAAGGAGTTCTCAATTCGTGTGAAACTGTTGAAATAAAATCTTCGTATGATTGCATAGTATTATTATACTCTTAAAAATTATTTTACAGCATTTGCATAAATAGCTCTGGTAACAACTGTTATCTGTCTACCTGTTAAATCATTTTTCAAATCCAAGATATAGTTATTTACATCTTCTGGAGAAAAATATTTCAAATATCTTTCTCTAGTTGTTGGTCTGTCTGGAGCAGGAGGGTTGTCAAACCATTGATCAACCATTGGTGCTGACACGACATAAGATGATTCAACATTATTCAAATCAATTTGTCCGTCAGAAAAACCAGCTTTATCAAGATTTTCAGCAATTGTATTTTCATCAAAATTACATAAAGAATCAGTTTCATCAGTCATAATTTTGTTTTCAACTTCTTTAAAAGCGTCGAAATTTCTGATATTTGCAGGATTAACTAATTCGCTATATCTTGTATTTGAGCGAATTATTGGTTCAAAGAATGAAAATCTACCACCTTTTTTCAAAACTCTGCAGATTTCTGAAATAGCTGACTGTTTATCAACAATATGTACCAAAACCGAACGCATAACTGCTTTATCAACACTTTCATCTGGTAAATCAATCTTATCTGCGGGAGATTGAAGCATTCTGTAATTACCTTGAATATTTGCAGAATTAATAAACTCTTGGCAAGAATCTAAGCAATCTTGAAACTTATCAGAAAAAATAACGCAACCAGTACCGTTCAAAGCTTCTAAAGCTTTAAAAGCCAAAAGACCTGTACCAGTTCCAATGTCGATAACAGTCTCGCCCTGCTTAATTCTAGCATTATTTATAATAATATCTCCAACAACTTGCAACCAATTAAGAGTTTGTTCTCTTTGTGCTTCTGACAAAGAGGCAAATCTTGTTTGAGATAACCATTGTGTCCAATTTTTACATGTATCGCTCATAATTACTTATTTTAAACGAGTTTGAACAATTAAGCAAATATGTAAATTTATTTACCAAAAACAGGTGGTGGTTGAATATATAACGCTTTTAACTCGTTTGGTAAAATTGCTTTATCTTTATTTTCGTAAGCTAATTCATTTAAAATTTTACCCAAATCATAGTTATCGTTTTCATAAATAATTGCATCAATAGCTAATGTTTCAGCCATACTCTTGTCAGAAATTATTTCAAAATCATCTTGTTCAAGAATAGATTTAACCTCACTTACGTTAACAAGTTTTATTTCGTCGTCTTTGTAAACATAAGCCATAGAACGTCTTGCGTCCATAATTACTATTGATTTTTTATCAGATTTATTCAATTTAGAAAGAATTTTTAAGCTTTCAACAGGTACAATTTTAATATTCAATTCTTGTGCCATAACCTTCGCAACAGTTAATGCAGCTCTAATACCTGTAAAGCTTCCAGGTCCAACATTAACACCAATCAAATCAACATCTTTTGGAGTTAAGTTATTCTCTTTTAAAATTTCTTTGATTGTTGAAAGTAAAAAAGCTGAATGGTAATTATCTTCAGTATTTTCAACGATTTTTGATGTTAGCAAATTTCCGTCATTTGAAATTGCAACATAAGTTTTATTCAAAGCTGTATCAAAATTAAGTAAAATCATTATTCAATCCTTCAATAACGCTCAAGTACTTATCACCTCTTGCAGTAAATTCGTAATTACGAGAATCATCATCGTTATAAGTGACGTTAATATCAATCCTATCAAAAGGCAACTGTTCATCAGAGAATTCAGCCCATTCGACAAAAGTAAAAATACCGTCTCGTGAATATTCTCTAAGTTCATCACTAATACTTGAAACACCAGTATTTTCTAATCTATACAAATCAAAATGATAAAAAGGTACTTTGTTACCTGTTTTATATTCGTTCAAGATAACAAAGCTTGGACTCGTAACCTTGTCCGTAATACCCATATCTTTTGCTAGTAATTTTACAAACGCTGTTTTACCGGCACCAATTTCACCAAACAAACATGCAAACACGCCATTTTGAATATGTTTCGCAAACATTTTAGTCAAATGTGCTGTTTCTGTTAAATCTTTACATGTAGTTTTAAAATTATTGTTCATTTGTATATATTACAACCTTATTTCTGCCGTGTGTTTTTGCGTCATACAAAGCTTTATCAGCTCTTCTAAACAATTCTTCGCCAGTGATATCCTTGCTGAATTCACTCACCCCAACGCTTATAGTAACATTTATAGAACCTTTGTCGCTGACTTCTGAAATATCAATAACATTTTGTTCAACAGACGCTCTAAGTCTTTGAGCTACACCGTATGCTTCTTCAATCTTTGTAAATGGTAAAAGAATAGCAAACTCTTCGCCACCGTAACGGCTCGGAATATCTGATTCTCTAAGACTATTTTTAATTGTGCTAGAAACTTCTTTTAACACAGTATCACCCGCAGCATGTCCGTATGTATCATTTACGCTCTTGAAGAAGTCGATATCAATCATAATTGCGCAAAGTGGAATATTTTGTCTTATAGATGCTGCAACCTCTTGTCTTAAACGAATTTCAAACTGGTGTCTATTATTTATACCTGTTAAAGCATCAAGTGTTGCGTGTTTTAAAACTTCAGCATAAATGTTTGCTCTGTTAATAGTTGCCGCAGCTTGTTTTGTAAGTTGGTCAAGGTATTCAATCTCTTTATTGTTTAACTTTTCCATACTTCCACGAGCAACAATGCAACCTAGAGTTTTATCTTCACCAATTAGAGGGAAAATACCAATTCTATCGTTATCAATCAAGAAATATTCTTTTTCTGAATCAACTCTACCTAGTGCTGTAAGAATTTTCTTATCCATACAAGCACTTGGCCATACTAAATTGTACTTGCCAGTTTCTTCTGATTTCAAGAAAATATAAATCAAATGTTCAATAATAAACTTATCAATCATTTCACCAATCAGAGGAATGATATAGTTTAATTCATATTGAGTTTCAATAATCTTCGCAATATTTTTCATTGCATCGTGAAAATCAACGTTCTTTTCCATTTTTTCATACAAAATCTTGTTTTGTATAATCAATGAAGCAGCCGTGCTAACAACATTCAACGCAATTACAATATCTTTTGATAATTTTGGTGTTTCTTCAAAATTTATTTCAATTATTCCGTACAATTTTGCATTTTTAATCAACGGGAATAAAATTGTGTTATTAGGTTCTAAAACAATGTTTTCAGTAAATTCAGAATACCCTTTGCCATTGAAAATAAAAGCATCATCTCCAAAATTTTTATAAGCTGAATAAAGACTTCTTGAATGTGCATCTTCATTCTTTTCGTCAATTACAAGCCAACTTTTTGAAAAATTTCTAAGAGAATTTGTTGATTTATCAAAAATATAAATATTCAACTCTGACAAATTAATATGCTTTTTCAATACAGACATAATTTCATCTGTAATGCTGTCCTCATATTTAATTTTAGATAGAGTGTTAGAAATATCTTCTAATAAATCTAATTCTTTAGTCATTAGTTAAAAAATCCCGTAATGTCTTTTACTTTTTCAACTTGTTCTGTTGTATAAGTGTACAAGTCTTCCAAATTTTCTTGAGTTATATTAAACCTACTTAAAGTATCCTCTTCAAAAGGTTTTGTGTCAAGTAATTTACCTTTTACAACATAGTTAACTATTGTATCAGCAATATACACTAAAGTGCAAGCAAATTCATAGTCTTTGCTAAGTTGTGGAGTATGGTGGTACAAACAAACCTCTGGAAATACAGAAGGTAAATTCCAACTGTTAAGAACGCTATAAGCGATTTCGCAATGGTTTATACCACAAGCTTCTTCTTCAATTCTAAATTTTACACGATAATCATCTTGCTCTTGAATTTGTGAATAAACATTCAAATAATTATCATAATCATATTGAGCAAGGATAATTTTTCCTAAATCATGCAAAAATGCGATTGAAAAAATATCATGATGAGTAGGCGAATCAATCAATCTTAAAAGATGTTTAGATGCCATAGCCGTCAACATGCAATGTCTCCAGAAATCTTCATAATCAAAAATTGTATTCTTTTGAGGTGAAAATATTTTAAAAATACCCGCAGAAAGTACAATACCTCTAATTGTCGTAAACCCAAGTACAACAATTGCTTGACGTATTGATGTAATTTGTTTTTCAAAACCATAAACGGCAGAATTAACGATTTTCAAGACTTTTGAAGTTAAACCTAAATCACCAGCAATAATTTTTGATAAAGTAAAAGCTGATGAATTATCGTCTTGAACTACTTCCATTACCTTTGTAACAACGTGAGGTAAAGATGGAATTTCTTTAATCTTACTTTTAATTTCTGTCGTTTTTTGAAGAATATTCTTATTTGCAACAGGTTCGCCTGTATTTTCTAAAAATATAATATCTATACCAATTCTTTTTAATTCATCTAAAATCCAATATCTAAAATCAGAATTTCTGCTGATAGAATTAGGATTTTGAGCAATTATTGTTTTAACAGAATCGTAGTAATCATGAATTATATTAATCAATACTGGTTTTGAAGTGTCATTTGATTCAAAACTTTCCGTAAAAAATCTATCAATACAAATGTTATATTGAAAAGCATAGTCTTCAATATTAGCTTTTTGTTTTTCGATTTCTTCGTAGAAATCGTTTTTTAAAGTCTTATAGCTTGATAGATACGCTAAAGTTTTCAATTCCCTCTTCCCCTAGTACAACCTTGTTTTAGTCTTCTGCAAATAATTCTACAGGACATTCTTTAAATTTTTTGTTAATAACTTCGTCAAGTTCTTCGTTAGCAACAATTTTACCATGAGTTAAACCAACTGCATATTGTTCTTGATTATATTCTTCTTCAAGTTTTTCCAATCGTTTAACTCTTTCTAACTCAGCCTTGCTCAAATTTTTCTTTTCTTTTTCTGTCAATTTTTGACCAAAGATTTTGCCGTCAGCCATTTCTTTAGAAGCTTCTAAAAATGCTGATGTAGAAACTTCATTTAATACATTAAATATGTATAGCGCATGAGAATATGGAGTTTTTGCAGTAGATACAATCATTGAAGCCTTTTGCATTTCATCAAGAGACTCTTTGTAGAATTTCAAATGTTTTAATAGAATTGCTAAATTGTAATGAGCCTCAAAACTCATATGGTCAGCTTCAATAGCTTTACAATAATATTGTCCAGCTTTGTTATATTCTCTCAATAAATGATATACAAGTGCTAAATTGTAGCTTGTATCGTAATCATTACCAAAAATCTTTAATGCGTTTTCATACGCTTCTGCAGATTTATTCAAATACTCTTTTGTAAGTCTGTATTCAGTTTGTGGCAAATAAATAGCTTTTTGTCTATAAGTATGACCCATATTGTAATAAGCAATTGCCTTGTTTAATTTAATACTCTTTCCAGTATTCATTACAAAAGGAATGTAGAAACCTCTCTTTTTGGATTCAGTAATTTTTTGATACTGGTCAATTGCTTCATCAAAATCACCAATTTTTTCAGAAAGAATAATACCTAAATTCATTCTCGCTAAAATGTAATTGCTGTTTAGTTCAATAGCTTTGTTATAAGCATCTGTTGCAGCAAAATAATCTTCGTATAAGACATACAAGTTACCTAAGTTATACCAAGCGTTGTAATGATGTGGATATAGTTCCAAACCTTTTCTGTAATAACTGATTGCATCTTGTAATTCTTGTTTCTTTAGAGCTTTATCGCCTTTGTAAATGTACACCATACCCAAGGCTTTATCATATTCATGTTTTACTAAATCTTGCTTAAAAACGCCAATGAACACACCACCAAGCAAAATTACTAGTATTATTATTTTTGATAAATATTTTTTTATCTGCCCTAATCTTTCCATATTCTAATAGTATCACAACTTTCTAAGAATAAGTTCATTGTAAATTTTTAAATATTGTTCGGCTTTTTTTGTATTGTTTAATTTTTTGTATACAAAAGCTAAATTATAATAAGCTTCTGACATATCTTTTTTGTTATCAATAGCACGTAGAAAAGAAGACTTAGCGTTTTTAAGTTCGCCAAGTTTAACATAAGCGCAACCGATATTGTAATGTGCATAGGCAAAATCATATTTGTATTTTAAAGACAGTTTGTATAATTTTATAGCCTCAATTGCGTTTTCATCTTCTAAATATAAATTACCTAAATTATAATAAGCTCTGTAAAAGGTTTTATCTGCAAGAATAGATTTTTGATACATAAGAGCAGCATTATCAATATCTTTTTTATCTTGATAAATATTTCCCATTAATAACCAATCAAGCGCAGTCTTTTTAGCATCTTCAATTGATTTTAGAATTTTTAGTGCGCCTTCAATATCGTTTGCATTATATAGAACCATTGCATCAGCTGAAAGATTTTCTTGCTCTTCTGTCGAAACCTCTTGAACTTCTTGAACAGGCTTTTTATTAAACAATTTAACCTTGTTAGTTTCTGGCTTTTTAGGTTCCTTAACTTCCTCTTCTGCAAATACAGGAAGAACAAACGCACTAAATATTATTGATAAAATTAAAAACTTTTTCATACAAAAATTATAAATTAAATACATTCTATCGTCCATAAATTTGAAATAAAAAATTACATGTGTCATAATCTTATAGATGTCTCTTTTACTTATATAGCCTTTATTTTAGAGGGATAAAATAAAGGCTTTTTGTTTTAATATTAAGATATGTTAAGCATCAGTTTGTGTAAAAAGCAATTTTTAAAGGAAGAATTTGTTTATTTAGATGTAAGGTTTAGGTTATTAAAAGTCTGCAAAGACGAAAAGTTAAAAAGGTGGTTTGGTTATGATGAATTACGGTATGAATCCTATGTTTGGTACAGACATTATGGCTTCTGGTATGATGAATCCAATGATGATGGGTGGTTTCTACAATCCAGCTACTCAAATTAACTATATGAACCAAATGGATCAATATGCAATTGATAGACAAGTTAAATTATACAAAAATCAAAACAACGCTCAATTCCAAATGTCTGCTCAAACTGACGGCATTTCTAAACAAGTTCAAGTTTTAGCTGAAAAAGCTCAAGGCAACAAACAAAACGCTGTTCAAGCAGCTTACAACAAACTAGTTGCTTCTGTTAAAGATTCTTACGGTGCTCAATTACAAGGTACTGCCGATGAAAAAGATGCTCAAGCTAGAGCTTATGCTGAAAGAATTTACGCTCAACAAACTGGTTCTTTATTAACTGATGATATCAGAGCTAACGCTGACGGTTCTTTCATTGAAGGTTTCAAACAAGTTGTTACTCTTGGCTTAGGCAACAGAAGAACTTCTGAAGAAAACGTTGCTAAAATCAACGGTACAGCTGTTAGCACTGGCGAATCTGCTAAAAAATACTTAGGTTATGCAGCTGGTGGTGCTACTTTAGCTCTTGGTGGAACAATGCTTTACAAATTCTCTAACCCTATCGGTAGAGCTTTAGGTTCTGTAGTTAAATTCTTGTTCACTAAAAAAGCTTAATTAAAATTTTTAAAACCATTAATCATTAACTAAACCAAAACTAAACTAACAAAAGGTCGAATTTCAAAAGAAGTTCGACCTTTTGTTACGAAATATTAAGAAGGAAATATCAAAAAAGGCAATATCTCAGAAGAAAAAACGTTTATTATAATGTAAGGTTTAGGTTATTAAAAGTCTGCAAAGACGAAAAGTTAAAAAGGTGGTTTGGTTATGATGAATTACGGTATGAATCCTATGTTTGGTACAGACATTATGGCTTCTGGTATGATGAATCCAATGATGATGGGTGGTTTCTACAATCCAGCTACTCAAATTAACTATATGAACCAAATGGATCAATATGCAATTGATAGACAAGTTAAATTATACAAAAATCAAAACAACGCTCAATTCCAAATGTCTGCTCAAACTGACGGCATTTCTAAACAAGTTCAAGTTTTAGCTGAAAAAGCTCAAGGCAACAAACAAAACGCTGTTCAAGCAGCTTACAACAAACTAGTTGCTTCTGTTAAAGATTCTTACGGTGCTCAATTACAAGGTACTGCCGATGAAAAAGATGCTCAAGCTAGAGCTTATGCTGAAAGAATTTACGCTCAACAAACTGGTTCTTTATTAACTGATGATATCAGAGCTAACGCTGACGGTTCTTTCATTGAAGGTTTCAAACAAGTTGTTACTCTTGGCTTAGGCAACAGAAGAACTTCTGAAGAAAACGTTGCTAAAATCAACGGTACAGCTGTTAGCACTGGCGAATCTGCTAAAAAATACTTAGGTTATGCAGCTGGTGGTGCTACTTTAGCTCTTGGTGGAACAATGCTTTACAAATTCTCTAACCCTATCGGTAGAGCTTTAGGTTCTGTAGTTAAATTCTTGTTCACTAAAAAAGCTTAATCAAAATTTTAAAAACCATTAACCATTAACTAAACCAAAACTAAAAAAGCTAGATTTTAAATCTAGCTTTTTTGTTGTTAAAATTTATATTCAGTCTTTTCATAAACTCTTTCACTTAATTTGTTATCAAGCAACATTAAGATAATTTTATTATCAATGCAGAATTTCAATTGATTTAAGATTAAGCGTAATTGATGTTCCTCTTCAAATTGTTCTTGAATATACCAATCCAAGAATAGAGAAGTCATTCTATCATTAAACTCATCTGCTGAAGCTTTTAAACAGTTAATCGAATTTGTAACAGATTTTTCGTGAGAAAAAGCGTGTTCCATAGCTTCAAGCGGTGATTTATATTCAATATCTGGTGCTGGAATATTTTGGAACTTGTAACTTGCATCACAGTTATTTAAATATGTAAAAATAATCATTCCATGATCAACTTCTTCTTTTGCTTGAATAGTACACCAATTTGCAAAACCGTGTAACCCAAATTTATGAAAT
>ERZ808278.784-NODE-784-length-17084-cov-4.014446_pt1 | contig 17084 bp, 13 predicted proteins | sample MGYA00521239_ERZ808278 | MGnify/ENA primary metagenome ERZ808278 (study PRJEB31516, sample SAMN03275600) | gut metagenome | biome: mammalia-associated habitat; material: feces | host: Papio cynocephalus | place: Kenya | collected 2012-07-17 ... | reverse complement strand
GGAAACGTTCAACATTTACTCCGCCCGCAAGGACGCCGATACCGAAGCGTTTTACAAAGAAAAATTCGCGGACGGCAATCCCATAAGAATGTTCGAGCCTAGCTTTAAGTTTCCTTATAACGACGGCGGAGTGTGGATTCCCGGCGCGATACTTTCGTATATAAACGAGAGCGACGATTTGTCGATTTTAAACGAAAAAGTCACCTACTTAAAGGGCGACAGTTATGAAAACGCGAGCTTTGCGGACGCATATGTAACCGAGCCTTATATCCCGGGCGAAAGAGTAGATTCCGTTTTGGGACATATTCTTGCGGCAATCGATTATCTTTTGTCCTCACGCGGGGAACGCAACCTCGTTTTGTGGCGCGGCGGCGACTGGAACGACAGTATGAACGCCGTCGGCAAAAAGAATAAAGGCGAAAGCGTGTGGCTCTCGATTGCAACGGTTAAGGCAATCAACGAACTTAACGAAATTTTGAAAATTTCGGGCAACCTGTCGCTTGTCGAAGGTTACGAAAGGAAGAAAAACGAACTCGTTTCGGCGATAAAAGCCTGCGGCGTTTCGGGCGGAAAGCGTAAGCATTACGTTTACGGATATAACGACGAGGGCAAAACGATAGGCGGAGAGGAGAGGATTTTCTTAAATCCGCAAACGTGGTCGGTTCTTGCGGGAATCGGCGACGAAGAAGAGCAGGCGAAGATTATGGACTTGGTTGAAGCCGAGTTGAAATGCGATTACGGTTACGTTCAGTGCCGCCCGAGTTTCACCCGCGGCGACGACGGAATAGGTCGGGTTTCTTATTTTCAACCGGGGCTTGTTGAAAACGGCGCGGTGTATAATCACGGCGTGGCGTTCAAAATAGCGGCGGATTGTATGCTTGGCAGAGCGGAATCGGCTTATAAAACGCTGAAAATGATTTCTTACGATAATCCGCTGAATCCCGATAACGGCGTTGAGCCTTACGCCGTCAGCAATATGTATATGGGCCCCGAAAACGAGTATATCGCGGGTTACGCCCCGATGAGCTGGATAACGGGAACGGCAGGCTGGCTTTACAGATGCGTTACGGAATTTATGTGCGGAATAAAACCCGCGCCGGACGGTTTGGAAATTTCGCCGTGCCTTCCGAGTGGTTGGAGCGGCGCGACGGTGAAGCGAGCGTTCAGGGGCGAACTTTACGAAATACGTTATGAAGAGGTCGGCTATAAGGAAGTGTCTTGCGACGGAAAAATCGTTAAAAAGCTTCCTTTAACGGGCAAAGGCAGCGTTCATAAGGTTATTTGCAAATATTAAACGAGAAGCGAAAATATGGAAAGATTGAAAATAGGTTTAATCGGTTTAGGTCAGCGCGGAGCGGCTTACGGAATGACGGACGGCTCGATAGGGCTGCTCGGAAATATGCTTAACAATTCGGACGTCATCGTCGCCGCGCTTTGCGACGGATATGAGGAAAGAATCGAATTCGCCGCGGAAAAAGTCGTGACGGCGGGGCAGAAAGAGCCGCTCAAAACGAAGGATTATAACGAGGTTCTTTCAAGCGGCGTAAACGCCGTAATCGTCTGCACGAGTTGGGCTTCGCACGTCGAAGTCGCGTTAAAAGCGATGGAAAAGGGGATTCCCGTCGGCATAGAAGTCGGCGGAACGCATAATCTCGACGATATGCAAAAGCTCGTGGAAACTTACGAGAGGACGAAAACGCCTTTTATGTTCCTTGAAAATTGCTGTTACAATAAGGACGAACTTCTGGTTACCTCGCTTGCGAGGAACGGAAAACTGGGCGAGATAAGTTATTGCCACGGCGCGTATTGTCACGACCTCAGGAACGAAATAACGGAAGTCGGTTTAAAGCGCGGGCATTACAGGCTCGAAGAATACAAGAACCACAACTGCGAAAATTATCCCACGCACGAGCTCGGGCCGATTGTGAAACTTCTCGGTATAACGCGCGGCAACAAATTCACGAGGCTCACGGCAATGGCTTCCAAAGCCGCGGGGCTTAACGAATATATAAGTTCGCACCCCGAGGTTGCCGAACTTAAAGGAGTGAAGTTCAGGCAGGGCGACGTCGTTACGACGATGATAGAGTGTGAGAACGGCGAGCTTATCACCTTAAAGCTGGACACCACTTTGCCGCGTTTATACGACCGTGAAATAACCGTGAGCGGCACGAAGGGTTATTATAACCAGACGATGCGGGCGGTCGTTCTCGACGGCGACAGGTTTAACCACGAGAAGAACGTAATTCAGGATTCGTTGAACAGTCAGGACGATTATTCGGATTATCTTCCCGACGACTGGAAAAACATAACCGAGGAACAACTTAAAACGGGGCACGGCGGAATGGACTATATAATGCTCAAACATTTCTTCCGCGCTGTGGAAAGTGGCGAGGATATGCCGATTGACGTTTACGAAGCGTGCGCTATGATGTGCGTAACCGCGCTTTCGGAAAAGTCGATTGCGCTCGGCGGCGCGCCCGTGGACGTTCCCGATTTCACGAACGGCAAATATAAAACGAGAAAAATCGTGGACGTTATGCCGTTGCCGGAAATAAAATAAGCGCGATTATCGATAATAATCGGAAAATGCGAAACTAAAAACGAGTTAATCGATTTGGGCGGGCGGCAAGAAAATTCTTGCCGCCCGCCCTTTTCCTTTTTCAATCGTTTGGAATTAGTTGCCGTTTGTGCTATACTAAAAAAGGTTTGAGAAGGGGTAACCCCTGCGCTTAAAAATTTTAATCAAAACGAAAAGGACGGATAAAATGAGCCTTATTTCTACTAATACGTTGCCACTCAATCGTTACGGCAGCCTTGAACAAATCGTAAAACTCATCAAGGATTGCGGGTTCGACGCATACGATTTCACTATGTACGGCATTGCCGCGCTCGAATCGTTTATCGATAAGGACAATTACGCAAGCCTTGCAAAGGATTTCAGGAAATACGCCGATTCAATTGGAATCGTATGCAATCAAAGTCATTCGTTTTTCCCCACGATAAAGCTCGGAAACGAGGAGTGGAACGAAAAGGGAATGTTTTACACTCGCAGAGCCATAGAGGTTGCGGGGATTCTCGGCGCGAAATATTGCGTGGTTCACCCCTGCAACGATATGAGCGCGGAGCAAAACGCGGGAACGTACAACGCCTTGAAGCAAACCGCAAAGGACAGCGGCGTTAAAATCGCGTTGGAAAATATGTGGAACTGGAACGCGGAGGAGGACCACGCGATAAGGGCGGCTTGTTCCGACGAGGTTGATTTCAACAAGCACCTCGACGTTCTTTCGGACGACGGCGTTTTCGTTGCGTGCCTCGATATAGGTCACGCCGAAATGAAAGGGTTAAACACTTCCGCCGTTAAGATGATAAAATCGCTCGGCAGTCGTTTGAAATGTATTCACCTTCACGATAACGACCGTCATCACGACAGCCACAGGCTTCCGTTCACTTACGGAATCGATTTCGAGCCGATAATAGACGCGCTTGCGGAAATCAAATACGACGGCGATATAACTTTCGAGGCGGATTGGTATCCCGCAGGCTTCCCCACTGCGTTATATCCGCAGGCGATGAGGCTTATGCGAGAAGTGGGCGATTATTTCAGACGCGAGATAGAAAAGAGGAAATGATTTTCACGCCGATTTCGTCGGCAAAAACGAGAAAAAACGAAAGAAGAGAGCAGTATGAAAAAACAAAAGCTTACGTTGCAACAGCAACTCGAAAGGAGAAAATATAAAGCCCCGAACGGATTTTACAACTGGTTTTATCACCTGATAATGGCGGATATTTCTTTAAGCAAGCACAATGCGGAAATAATTTACGAGGACGATATTCGCAAGGAAAAAGGCCCTGCGTTTATTTTGTGGAATCACCTTTCGAGGTTGGACCACGCCTATATCTCAAAGACGACCTACCCCATAAGGTATTCTATGGTTGCCGCTTATAACGAATTTTTCCGCAGTCACCTTGCAAAAGTATTCAAAATGATGCACATTTTGCCCAAAAAGAACTTTTGTGTGGACGTTTCGGGGATAAAAGCAATGCTTTCCATAATAAGGCAAGGCGGAATGGTTTCGCTCGCGCCGGAGGGAATGGCAACCGTAACGGGTTATAACGAGAGGATTTTACCGGGGATAGGAAGTTTGCTCAAAAAATGCAAAGTTCCGGTTTATTTCTTCAAATTTCAGGGGCAAAGCCTTGCCGCGCCCGTGTATTCGCCGTATTATAGGGGCGGTGGGAAAACGGTGGTAACGGTTTATAAGCTTTTCGATTCCGAGCAACTCAAAAATTTATCGGTTGAGGAAATAGAGGAGAAAATTCAGGAAAAAGTTTCAAATAACGACTGCGAATGGCAAAGAGAGCATAGATTTAAGTGGGATACGAAGGGCAAGGGCTGCGAAAAAATGCACGAGGTGTGCTATAAATGCCCCGATTGCGGAAAAGAACTTACTATGCTCGGCGAGGGCGACGATATAACTTGTTCCGCGTGCGGCTTTAAAATTCATTTGAACGATTATCTCGAATTCGAGCCGAACAGAACCCCCGCGCTTTATAATCCCAAGCATTTGGCCGACTGGTCGTTGTGGGAAAGGTCGCTGATAATAAAGGAAGTTTGCGAAAATCCCGAATTTTCGTTTAAACAGCACGTTAAAATAGGAAATATCCCCACCGACCACACCGTGAAAAGCAAGATTTTGTCGTCGGAAATCGTCGGCGAGGGAGAAATGACGCTCGACCACGAGGGGATTCACTTCGAGGGCGTGAGAAACGGCGAGCCTTACCGCTTCGATTTGTCGTATAAAACGTATATTCGCTTGGTGGAAAATATCAACACGCGATATTTTTGCCTTTATATAAACGAGGAGTATTTCGATTTCGTTCCGGACGAGCCCGTAACGGTGAAGATGGATTTTATCGTTCAGGAAATGCACAGGCTTCATTTCAACGTTTGGAAGCCCGTTAAGGAGCACGAATATTTATACGAGAATTACAAATCGTCGGCCGAGTGAAAATCGAGCCATATTAAGGCTCGATAGGGTTGAAACGCAACCGCCCGCAGTCAGCCGAGTGAAATTTGAATTCCATTCGGTTAAGCGATACTTATAAAAATTGCGCGATAATCGGCTTATAGGCGGACTTATGCGTTTTTAAGCGCAAAAATGCGGCGGCGAGGGCTTTTAAAAGCCCTCGCCGCCGCTTTAAAATTTTTAATCGTTTTATCTTTTAATTTTGTCTTTTTGCGATTTCTTCAAGCATTTTGCTCGTTTCTTTATAAAAAACTTCATCGAAAGAGAAATTCATTTGCGCTGTAATTTCGGCGTAGCCGGTTTCTGTCGTTTCTCCGTTTTCGTCTTCAACGGGCATCGTTCCGTGCGTGTTTGCCCAAAACGAAAGCAATTTTTCCTCGTTAAAGGTGTATATATACGTCGTATTTATATTCGAGCCGTCTCTTTTATCTTCCGTATGAATAGTCAGTTCGTTGCGGTCGTTATATTGACGGTAAACAAATTTTTGCGTCACCCCTTCGATTCCTTTCGGATTTGCCTCGTATTCATTGATAAAATTATTTAATAACACGAAAGCGATGAGGTTAAAATCATCGTATGATAAGTCGTTTTCGTTTACGGTTTCTTTCGTAACCGTTTCAATTCCGTTTGAGACGGAGAGTGAGGTTGCTGAATAATTGCTGTCGGTTTTAGTCCAAACAATGCATTTTGTTCCGTTATATTCCGAATCGACCTTTAAAGATAAGACTATTCTTCCGTCGTTGCAATACGAGTACGTAATAGGAATACCGTTTAGTTCGGAGTCCTCTCCGGTCGACGTCATTTCAAGGTGCATCGTTAAATCGCCGTTTTCTTGTGCTTTTGCAATCAATTTTTTCAAATCGGGCAAAACTTCGTCAAGGTTTTCAAGCACTCCGATTTCTTCCGATTGCCCGCCGCTTTCTTCGTCGTCGGGTTCGAGGCTCGAAAGATAAGCGTCCGCTCTGTTGAAAACGCCTTCGGCAAAGCTTTGCTTAAATTCGTATATATAGCCTTGCCTTCCTTCCAGACAAAGAATCGAGTACACCACGTTTTTGTCAAAGACGTAAGTTATCGCTTCTACGTTGGAAGAAGAAAGCGTGTATTTAAGCGTGTAAACGCCGTTCTTAACCGTGAGTTCTGGCGTTGCCTGAATTATTCCGAAAACCTCGCTCGAAAGATATTCCCTTGCGCAGATAACCGTAATCGCGTCGCAGTTTAAGAAAGTGGTTTTTTCCGTTAAACTTTCGCTGCGGCACTTATTGTTTTCGTGGTTGATTTCGCGATAAAGATAGCCGCCGTCAACTATCGTAATCGTGTAATAATCGTTTTTGAAATAGTTATCTTTATCGTCAATAACCATTCTGCCGTCGCCGCAGAACGAATAGAGAATAGTTCCGCCGTCCGGTTTTCCGTTTCCGTCCGTCTCGATAAAATTCACCGTAATATCGCTCGAATTGCGCGTTTTTTGCATTGCCGTTTTCAAAATTTCAACGGCTTCGTCGGTAGTAATCGTGCTCGGCTTGGCGGAAGTCGATTCGCTCGTGCTTTCGGAAACTTCTTCGTCGCTTCCCGTTGCGGGTTCGTCGGAAGTTTCTTCGCTCGTCGAGGTCTGTTCGTCTCCGCTTTCCTCGGAAGTCTGTTCGTCTCCGCTTTCCTCGGAAGTTTGTTCGTCTCCGCTTTCCTCGGAAGTTTGTTCGTCTCCGCTTTCCTCGGAGGTTTGCCCGCCTGCCGAAGCTTGTTCGCTTCCGCCCGTGGATTCAACGGTCGAAACGCTTTGCGATTCCGACGCGGAGCTCGTTTGCGAATTGCCGCCGTTCACCGCCGCAATCGTGATGCCCGTCGCCGCCCCCGCAACGACTATGGCCGCAATGACGATAATCAATATCTTTTTCATAAACCTTCTCCCCAAAGCCGATTTTAATATTTATTTTTACGCCCGACCGATTTTACGTTCGCCCGACTTTACGCCTGACCGATTTTACGTCCGCCCGACTTTACGCCTGACCGATTTTACGTCCGCCCGACAAATCTCGGCTTTTCCCGAATATTATATCATCGTTATGCGCGCGTGTCAACCAAAAATGACTTAATATGCGGAATGTGCGCGGAAAGCAAAGGCGGGCGGAAAGCTTAAAACAGCTTCCCACCCGCTCGTTAATGGATTTAGATTTTGCCCGATAATCGACTTATAGGGCGTTATTTGAGATAGTTAAGCAAATTTTTATAGCCTGCTTCGTCAAGGTTCTGAACGATAAAGTCCTTGTCTTTCACGGCTTCCTCGCGAGCCTTTTTCCCGAGCCCGACGTAGTAAGAATAAATAGCGTTGAATTTATCCCCGTAGTATTCCGCATATTCCTTCGTGAGTTTTTCGTCGTATTTAACTCCGTTGGCTTCCGCGGCCTTTATTTTTTCGTCGCGCTTTTTCTTTTGCGCTTCGTTATAGCTGTCCACTTTCGCCTTTTCCTTGTTTCTTATCTCGGTGAGCCGTTCGATTTCGTCGTTCACTTTGTCGGCAATATCGTCGTCGAGATTCTTGATTTTGACGTAAAGTTCGTTTTTAACGTCCGCAATCTCGTTTTTGATTTTTCTTTTTTTGGTTTCGGTGTTTTCGTCCGCTTCGGCTTTGTCGTTTTCAAGCGATTCGCCGAGGTTATCGAGAACGCCTTCTAAAATGGACGACCTTCCGAGCCCCCTTTTCACGGCGGAGTTTTTGGCGGTTTCGTAGTCGTTGAAGTATGCGGAATCGAGTTCGGCTTTCTTTTCGGCGTTTTCCTCGTCGGCGTCGTTCAATTCCGCCGTTTTTTTGCGGACGGAAGCCTCGCTCTTTTGCATAAGTTCGTTTTTCTTGCCGTTATAGTCCGAGCGGTATTTTCCCGCAGCTTCATTGCGGATTTGCTCGTCGGTTTTGCCGTCGTATTCCTTCGGTTCGTAGTCGTCTATCGTAACGCCGCCGAAGGTGTGTTTTTTGTTGTTTGCGTATTTCGTGTTTAAGTCGTCGAGTTCGTTTTTAAGCTTGGTTTTGGCTTCGCCGTCGGTTTCGGCAACGTTTGCTCCGTTTTGATTTTCGCTCGTTTTTCCGTCGTTTTTATTTCTGCGGAAGTAATCGGAAACGGCGTCCGTGAATTTTTGCATTAAGTTTTTTTCTTTGGTTTCGTTATCCTCGTCGGCTATTCCGATAGCTTTGAGAAAATCGCGTTCTTTAATAGACTTTTTCATTTTTTGTCCTCCGATATTTTATTGTTACAATTCTCTTATGACGACGGGAACTCTGCCGTTTAACCCCACGAGACGCGTTTCCGATTCCGTAACGCAGGATTCCGTGTAAAGTTGTTTGATTTCGGTCAGATTTTTGTTGACGATTTTCGAGCAGCACGTTCCCGACTTGCCGTCGCCGATTTCAAAAAGCGCGGTGAGCGAATCGTTAAACCTGACCTGCACGTTTTTATAGTTTTTCATCGGCACCATATACGTGGAAGCCATAATTCCGCTTGCGGTTCTTCTCAAAAACGAATAGCCCTGCGCTCTTTTTTCCGCCAGGTAATAGCCTTTGTTGAAGTATGCGGTGTAAACGTCGTTCACGCCGTAAGTATTTCCCGGAAGCATATTTTGAATGTTACCGTACTCGTACGAGGAGACGCGAAGCAGTCCGCCGATGACGTGGTATATTCTTAACTTACTTATGTACCCGATTGTGGCCGTCGAATAGTTTAAAACGTCGTCGATAAGGGTGATTTCGCGGGTTGTCGGGTTTACTTTATAGATAAATCGACTGCCCGAAAAACGTTTTCCCAAAACGTAAACCATAGCTCCCTTCGTGTCGTAGCACGCGCTGCTCACTTTAAGTCCGCACACGAAGAACACCCTTGTGAATTGCGAATCGGCGTAATGGAAAACGGCTAAGGTGTCGTCGTACTTCACGGCGTAGTAATCGTTGTAGATATAATAAACTCTTTTTTCGGTTGCGGCTTTTTTGATTTGCCCCGTTGCGGATAAAGTCACCGTTGTGTTGGAAGTAACGCCCTTTAAGGTGACGTAAACGACGTTTTCGCCCTGTTTCGTTCTTGCCCTGCACGAAAGCGGAAACGCGTCCGCCGCAGATTTTTCGCCGATTTTTTTGCCGTTAAGGTAAATTTCCGCCGTAACGGTCGCCGCGTCGTCGGTTTCTTCGCCCGAGGCGGAGGAGTCCGAAGTTCCGTTATCGGTTGCGGAAGCGGAATCGGAAGACGAATCGGTCGTTCCGGAAGTCGAATCGGAAGTCGTTTCCGAGGCGGGCAGTTGAACGTCCGCCTCAAACGTGACGATTTTGCCGGAGGCCTCGAATTTAAATCCTTTGTCCAGAACGTCGCCGTAGAGTAAGTCCACGGTCTCGGTTTCCTTTAAGGTAACGAACTCGTCAATTTCCTCCCGTTTTTCGTTCTCGGCAATTTTCTTTTCGTTTTCGGTGGCTTTGTCGTAAGCGATACGACCGTAATTCGTTCCGTTCAGGTTGTGTTTATTCTTTTCGTCGTAAAATTTTTCGGAATTCATAAGTAGTACTCCAATTGCAATTCGGGCGAAGCGATGCGCGTAGTCACTTCGCGCGCCTCGAACCTTAATTTAAATCTCACGCCTTTCAGGTTTGGCTTTAAAACGACGGGCTTGTCGCTGCCTTTAACCTTATAGGTGTGTTTAACTCCGTCGGCGAACAAAATCGCGGTGGCGTCGGCTTTTGAGTAAAAAGAAAGTTTTTTAAGCGTTTTTTGCACGGGAACTCCGAAGTCGCTCTCGCCGTTTTCCCAAACCATTTTCAATTTCGCTCCGTAAAGCAACTTGTCTTTCTGGTTAAGAACGCAGAGCTGGTTAAACCGCGCCGTCGCACCGTAAAGTTTATATTTTCCGTCGCAATCCACGGTTAAAAAGTCGCTTAACATCGAGCCGTTCAAAAAGGTGACTTCCAGCGTTTTGGGGTTGAGTTTTATGATTTCCGCGGCAGCGGCGGCGTTGTAGCCGACCTTAACCCTGACGTACGCGTAACCGTTGTAATATTGCCCCTTGCAATAAGGGTAGTCGGGGTCGATTCTGTCGTAAAACGCGTCGGAAATCTTTTGCGTGCTCACGCCGTCGAAGCGATACATTCCGTCGGTTGCGACGAAGATAATGCAATCGCCGCAAACCATAACGGAATCGGCAAAAATCTTGCCCGAACTCAAAAAGAGATTGGTTGCGGAAAACTGTCTTTGGTCGCTGTAAGCGGAAATTCTGGTGATTCCGTAAGTGCGGAAAACGTAGAGATAATCCCCGAAACTCACAACTTTAAGGAGTTCTCCCGCAGGGTCGTTCATTTCGATAAAGCCCGCCTCGGAAAGAGAAACGTTCCAGTTTGCGGGGTCGAAATCGTCGGAAAACCAAAGCGCGTTCTCCGCGCCGGCGGTTGTGACGAAAAGACGCTCGAAATGAATACACATCGACGTGATTTCGGGCGCGTTCGGAACGTTCGTCACGGTTGAGCCGTTGTAGATGCAAAGTCCGCCGCCCGATTTTGCGAAAATCATAACGTTCTGGTTGTTGTATTTATAAAGAACGCCGAGCGGGTCGCTGTCGAAAGTTACGCCGCTTATTTTGGTTAAAGTTCCTCCCGCAAAAGGGCAGGTGTAAAGGTATTTGTCGTCGAAATAAACGATGAGCCTGTGGTCGGGAGTGCCGTCGGTCTTGTATTTTTTGTAAAGGTAGCATTTTCTCGGCATTTTGCCTTCGGGAACGACGTATTCGTCCAACAAATCGAAGCCGTCGGCAGGCACGAGCGTTCCGTCCGAAACGTCGAAGTTTTCCATAATCTGCGCGTAAGCGTAGCCGCCCGCTTCCGGCGAGAGCTTGTCGTTTACGCCTCGGATAGGATTAAACCGCACGGTCATCTCGCGCGGTTTTTTTATTTTCGTTTTTCTGACCGTCATATCCACACCTTCTTGGGAGTAACGTTGCCGGCTCTTTTTCTCGGTTGAATCGCGTTTAAAACGGCGTTTTTAAATTTGCTTTCCCAGTTGCTCGCCTCGGAGTATCTTCCCCCGATAATGCAGTATTCCGCGGCGATTCCGTAACAGAAAATCGTTTTTCCTACGGGCGTGTTTTCATAATCGAAGTTGTCGGTCAAGGCTTTTTCATCGGGGATATAATCGTAAACGACGGTTATCGGTGAAGCGAATTTTTCCGTTTCCAGATAATTTTGCCCCACGGTGAAGGTGACGTCAGCGCCGCCCTGTCCGCGGACGCTTTTGATTTTGAGCGGAGTTTTCGTCAGCGTTGAAAATGCGATTTTTCCGGACGAAACGGATTCTTCAAACGTAAGCGGAAAGTATTCCGCGGCAATTTCAAACGAAACGTCGTTGTAGCATTTCAAAAGCGCGTCGACTTTGGCTTGATTTTCGGTCGACAACGCGGTTTCCGTATCCGCAAGGGCGGCGTAAAGCGTTTCGTCGCCGAGAATTCTCGCAGCGTCCATAATAATGTCTTTAATGGTCATTTTGTCCTCCTTTATCGGAAGAAAATCCAAATCTTCCGATTAACCGATAAACGGCGGTTAAGTTTAAAAACCGCCGTTTATCGACTTATACGGCAACTTATGCCGATTGATTAAGCGTTTTAAATCACGCCTCGGTGATGCCGGAAAGCATTGCCTGACCGCACGGTCTGGAACAGATGAGTTCGGCGTACTTAACGAGAGTAGCGGTGTAAGTCGCCTTGCCCGCAACCTGTTTGATAACCTTTCCGTCGTCGCCTTCGAGCCACTGCCAGTCGCAAAGCTGATGAAGGGCGAAATCGTCGGTGTTCAAAAGGTACATCGTGCCTTCGGGGCAGAATCTGTCCGAAACGACGGGGATACCGTTGTAAGTCAAGGCCTTGAAGCCGCCTTTAAGCTCTTCCACGTCGAGGTTTCTCTTGTAGGTGGAGAGGTGCTGCATAAAGGCTCTCTTAACGCCCGAGGAGCAAATGATGAAGTTTATTTTGCTTCCGGCGTTTTCGTCGACGTAATCGATTGCCTGCTGAATAGCCGTTTCGGTTATGCTTCCCACCGAAGATTTTATATAAGGAACGAGCCAGCTGTTCTGGGCTTTGTTAAGCCCGTAAATGCTGCCGGTGGATTTGAAAATCGCGCCGAGGCCGGTAAGTTCCTGATTGTAAGAACCCTGAACGGTTACGAGGGTTTTTGCGGGAACGGTGGTTTCGGTTACGGCTTCGCCGTCGATGGTGAAGGTGTTTGCGGATTTATTCACCGCCGTAACCCTTCTCGTGCCGACGGTAAGTTTCGTGCCGGACGTGCTGTAAAAGTCGACCATCATTCCGGGGACTACCGATTTTACGTCCGCGCAGGTTATAACGTTGCTTGCAACGGAAGTAACTTTTGCGATTACGCCCGTTCCGTCGCCGAAGAGCATTCTGCCCATATTGAGGGCGGAAGATTTCACGAGGCCTTCCATTTCGGCGTTGAGAAGATTGACGAACGCGCCGGCGTTGGAAGCCGAAGCTCTTATCGCCTTATCGGAAATTTCAATCGTTCCGTAAAGGTTTTTAAGGGTGCAGACGAGTTGCTCGTAGCTGTTTCCTGCGGAAATCGGCAATGCGCCGTCTTCCGTGCCCGCTCCGATACCGCCGTTCACGCCGTATTGAGCAAGCTTTCTTACTTCTTTACCCCAAACGTCCGAAGTCGTCTGTTTGATTCTTGCGAGAAACGGGTTGATTTCGGTGTTGAGTTGTTCCGCAACTACGTCGAGATAGAGTGTTTTAAGCGCTTTGTCCGCGCTACTGATTGTTACCATATGTTTTTTCCTCCGAATAAATAAAATTTATATATTTACAGTCCGAGAGTGGTTTTAACGAGCTTTCCGGCTTCCTCAAACGTTCTCGGTTTTTTTGGCGGCGCAGTGACCGCCGTTCCGAACACCGGCGGCGCAACCGGTTTGTTTCTGAATACGCTGAGGAGATATGCTTTAACGGCTTCCTCAGGGCTTATAATTTCCATTTCGTTCTTTTTTTCGTCCGATTTTTCCCCGGCGGCGAGTTCTTTGCGGACTGTTTCTCCCGCATTAACGCTTTCGTTTCGTTTTTCGCCCGTCGTTCCGCCGTTTTCGGCTTCGGCTTTAATTTCCGCCTCGGTTCGGGCTTTAACGTCCGTTTCGGCTTTCGTTTCGCCGTCGGTTTTCGCATTCGTTACGGTTTTCGTTTTTTCGTTTTCGGGTTGCGCCGCCCGATTTTCTTTTGCCGCGTCGTAGGCAAGCGTTGTTTCGTCCGTCGTTTCGTTTTTTTCGGCGGGCGTTTTGTTGTCGTCAGACGTTTCGTTTTTCTCTTCGGGCGAATTTTCACCCCTGTCGCCGCCCGAGAGAATTTCGTAAACGTTTTTAAATTTTTCGTCGTTATCGGTTTTCTTGTCCGTAACGGCGTTCCCCGAAATTTTTCCGTCGGCGGAGGAAGCGCGGATTTGCGTTATTTCCTCGTTCTTCTTCAAAATTTCCCCTTCGAGTTCCTTGATTTTCCTGCTGCGTCTGGTGAATTCGGATTCAAGGTTCTCGTACGCCCTAAGAAGCGATTTCACGTCCTTAAATTTTCCCAACGAGGCTTCCGTTGCCGTCGCGCCCTCGGTTATTTTCGCCTCCGCGACTTGCGCCGCAACCTCCGCTTGTTCATTTTCTGTTTGTTTAATATCGTTTCGCTCCATATTCCCGTCACTCCTTGATTATTGCTTATTTTGCTCGGCGGCGAACTCTTCCGTCGCCAGAGCGAGTTTGTGTTTTCTTAAATGCTCAACGGCATTCTTTTTAGCGTTTTCGTCCCTGCGCATCGCTTCGCTTTCCGATGATAAAAGGAATCTCGTATGCTCGGCGACGTGAAGTTTATGGTCGTCGTATTCGTCCGGTTCGATGGGGTTCTTAAACCCCGAGAGGTTTTCCTCGGCGGCCTTGTTGATGTGTAAATTTTCTATGTCCAAGGTGTTGTCAATCGAGCCGAAGCCGAGAATTTCAAGAACCTTCGCCTTCGTTCTTTCGCTCATTTTTCCTGTGGCATCGGAAAGCAAACCTGCGCCTATAAGTTCATAAACGGCACTTTTCTTTTGTGCGGGCGTAAACGAAAGTTCGCTTTCCGTGTCGAAAATAACGTCGTCCGAGCCGAGGTCGGAGGAGTTGAAATAATAAAGTTCGACCTTGCCGTTTTCGCCTGCCGTGCGCATAAGTCTCGTGTCGGAGGCGAACTGCTTGAACAGCCTTATGATTTGTTTTGCCGATTCCTTTTCCGCCGCTCGAATGTTTTCGGTCACGGAGTTAAGCCTTGCGTCTTCCTGCTCGATTAAAAGTTGAAGCGCAACGCCGGAAGTGCCGGCGGCAAAGTCCGCGGAGCGGGAGAATTCGCTCACACCGCTTAAAAGAATGAATTCGTTAAGAAGCCTGTCTTCCTCGCGGCTCAAATCGGACGGAATCGCACCCATACCCATAACCGACGGGGGAGTCGAACCTTGCCTGTAAACGATTATTTTCCCGGGGGAAAGTCCTTCTTCGGCAAGTTCGTCGGTATCCACCGAGCCGTCCTCCACGGCTACGACGCCCATCGTGAGCCTGTTTAAAAATTCCTGTTTGCGGTTTTTCACCGCGTTATAAGCCTTTTGAACGGGTATGAGCCTTTCCACCATCGAAATGCCGAAAAAACAGCCCGATTTATCGATGGAATTCTGCTTCACGAAGGGGAAGGTTCTTCGTCCCTCAACGCCGTTGATATAGGGCAGGTCGCCGATATAAAGAATGGCTTTTTCGCAGGCGATGATAAGTCTGCCGTTCGGAAATTCCGCCGACGGGCGTTCGTATTTTTCGATAACGAGTGCGCTGTCGTGAGCCACGGTTTTGCCCGAAACGCCTTTATACGCGCCGTAAACGTCCACGTCCGCGCCGTCCGTTTTAACGCCGTAAACGCGTTCGATGTCCGCGGTTTTCATAGCTCGCGCCCTGATGATGCTTTCACATTCTTCAACGGTTTCAAAGCAAAGGGAATCGGGGTAAATTTCAAACGGGGAAACCGCTTCCACCGTAATATCGCCCTCGTAAACGTTTTTCCCGTCCACAACGCCGAGCAGTTTGCCCGCGTCGGGATTCCAGCCGATAAAATAGAAGCCCGTTCCGCACGATTCGCTCCACCCCGTGACCTTTGAAACGACGTCTTCGAGTTTCAGCCTCTGGTAAGTCGAGTTGATGAGTTCGGTTGCGAGTTTTGCGTTTTTAACGTCGCTTTCTTCCGCTCCGGCGGCTCTCACGCTCATAACGGGGCGCACTCTCGTGAGCCTTGCGATTCGGGAGTCGATTATCGGGGCGATGTGGTTAAAGACGTTTCTGTTTTGCCAGTAGAAGAATTTTTCTTCCTCTTCCACTTCGCCGCGCGGAGTGATTTCGCAATATTGATTGCCGTGCAGGTATTCGAGGTCGAGTTCCCATTGTTTTTCGAGGTCTCGCCGCTCGTTTTGCCTTTTGTAGAAATCGGAAAAGACGTCGTTCAGGATTTCCTCGTAGGTTTTGTCTTTTTCCGACCTCTTCCGCATTTTAATCTGTTCGCCGATTTTCATTTTTTGGGTTTATCCTCCAATAATTTTAAAAGTCTTTGTTTTTCTTTTTCAAGATTCTCGTCGGAAACGCTCGTCAAATCCTCGCCGTCCGTTTTGATGTCGAACAGGAGTTTTGCGGCGGAAATATCCGGCGGAACGGATTTAGTCGTCACCTTGCGTTTGGTGAGTTTAAGTTCGTCCTCGGTTTCCGAAAATTCCTCTATCGTTTCCTTGGTATCGTAGCCTATGGCGCGTTTAATCAACGCTTTTTCGATTTTTTGTCTTGTTTTCTCGTCCATATTTTTTAAGGAACGGAGAATGTGCCCGTCGACGTTCCGGCCGCGCGGAAATGCGCACGTTTTGCCGACGGATTAAATTAAAAGTTCCGATTCCTTTTTTCAAATCACCCCCGAAACAACTGAATTCGGCGCAAGTATAGCGGATAAATTTTTTTATTCAAGATATTTGTGCACTAAACGATTAAAATTTTTTTCGAGAAAAGAGGAGTAAACAGTTGCAATAAAGAAAAAAATGTGTTATTATAAACGAGCAAATTTGCGTGAGAATGAGATATGGCCTCATGGTCAAGCGGTTAAGACGCTGCCCTCTCACGGCAGAATCTGCGGTTCGATTCCGCATGGGGCTACCAAAAACGCCGCCCGCCGACGAAATGTCGGCGGGCGGCGTTTTTGGTAACCCCTAAAAGGGGAGAACAAGGCAAACTCGTTTGCCGACGTTCGTCAATTTGCAAAGCAAATTCTTGCCGAAGGCTTCCGTAGACGGCAGTCTATGGAAAGCGGCAAATTCTGCATATAATTACCAAAAGTCGACGGCTGTTTTTGCCGAGTTGACCGCTGTGCGGGAAAGCGGCAAATTCCGCATAAAACTAAACGCCCGCCGACGAAATGTCGGCGGGCGGCGTTTTTGGTAGCTTCTAAAAGGGAAGAACAAGGCAAACCCGTTTGCCGACGTTCGTCAATTTGCGAAGAAATAATTCGACTTTTTGAATTTTGTGAAGTTTCCGGGAAAAATTTAATAAAAAAGAAGCGATTTGAAAAAATCGCTTCTTTTCGGTTTTGAGAACGTTATTTTTTAAATCGTTAGTTTTTCGACGATTGATTTTCTTTTTTGCGCTTTAACACGAAGAATAAAACGACGGTTATAACGTCTATCGTGAGAAGTACCGCGCAAAATACGATAACCAAGGTCTTTAACGACGAAATGCTTTCCGAGTTGGCGTCGATATTCTTTTCGGCGGCTTCGAGTCTTTTTGCCAAATCGTTTATAGCCGCAGTCAATTCGGTTTTCGCGTTTTTAATCTCGATTTCGAGTTCGCCTTTCAGTAAAGCGTTCTTTTCGTCGGCGTAATCCTTGCAAGCCGTTTCGGCGTTCAAAATCGCCGTATTTAACGTTTCAATCGCTTCTTCCACGGTTTTTGCGTCGGCTTTCGCGCTTATAGCGGTTTCCAATTCGGCTTTGGCGTTTGCGATAGCCGTGTTCGAAGC
>ERZ808278.783-NODE-783-length-17092-cov-3.819041_pt1 | contig 17092 bp, 11 predicted proteins | sample MGYA00521239_ERZ808278 | MGnify/ENA primary metagenome ERZ808278 (study PRJEB31516, sample SAMN03275600) | gut metagenome | biome: mammalia-associated habitat; material: feces | host: Papio cynocephalus | place: Kenya | collected 2012-07-17 ... | reverse complement strand
GCGTTTATGATTATTCCTTTGGCTTCGTTTCTTGTTTTTTACGTTTACGTAAATATCGATTCTTTTATAATGGCGTTCCAGACACCGGGGAAGAACGGACTCGAATTTGCTAAACTCGACAATTTCAAGTGGTTTTTCAAACAACTTCAAAAACCTTCCGTAAAAGAGGATTTCAATCTGGTTCTGGCATTCAAAAACACGTTCATAACCTTCGGAATTCAACTTTTGATGTTTCCGATAGGTCTTTTCGTGTCTTATTTCGTTTACAAAAAAATTCTCGGATATAAGATTTTCAGGGTGCTTTTTTATCTCCCGACGATAGTTTCGGGCGTTGTGGTCAGTTTTTTCTTTAAAAAGTTCGTCACGAGCGACTTTTTCACGGGAATGCTGAAAGACCTTTATTCGTTGCCGAGCCTTATGAATCCGCTTACTCACGGCAAGTTTGCAAACGGAATGGTGTTTTTGCATATGATATGGCTCGGTTTCCCGGGGAATCTTATCATATGGGGCGGAACGTTTTCGAGAATTCCCGATTCCATAATCGAATCGGCAAAACTCGACGGCGTGAACTGGGTGCAGGAAATGTTTATCATTATCCTTCCTCTCGTGTGGCCGACGTTCGTTCTTATGGTAACCCTTCAACTTGCAAACGTATTCGGCGCGACGGGCGCGGTATTTTTGCTCACGGCGGGCAAGGACGGCACTCAAACCGTTTCAAATTACATTTATATGCGTATTATGGAGGTGGACAACCCGAAAACGAACGTGACTTTGTATCGCGTTGCGGCTATGGGTATGCTTCTCACCACGGTATCCTGTGCGGTTGCTTTCGTAGTTCGTAAATTCCTCGTTTCAAAAATCGAGGAAACGACGTATTGAGGAGGGAACGATGAAACGAACGAAAAAAACGAGTTTATTCAAGCGTTCCCCGTCCGAAAAAGCGTTGTACGCGATTATTTTCGCGATATTCTGCATTTTTTCGGCGTCTTACGTTTATATGATTTTCTGGTGCTTTATCTCGGGAATGAGAAACGCCGACGCGCTTATAATGCAGCCTTTTGCGTTCAACGGCTTTCAGCCGCAAAATTATATAGAGGTTCTCACGAAATTCGAGGTTGACGGGCATAGCTTTTTGCAAATGCTTTTCAATTCCTTGTATTTTTGCTTCCTCGGCCCGTTTTTGTGCATAACGGTCACCTCGATGATGTCTTACGTCACGGCGAAATATCGCTTTTTCGGCTCGAAGGCCGTCTATTTCGTGGTGCTTGTGGTTATAACCCTTCCGCTTTACGGAACGGGTACGGCAATGTATAAATTGCTTCACAACCTTGGGTTTATCAATTCTTACGCGATGATACTCACGTCGCTTAACGCGTTTTCGATTTACTATATGTATTTCTTCGCTTTCTGGCAGGGCGTTTCCAAAAGTTACGCCGAGGCGGCGGAAATCGACGGCGCGAACAAATGGCAGATTTATTTTTCGGTAATGCTTCCGCAGGCCGTGGCGATGTTTGGCTCGCTTTTCCTCTTGCTCTGGATAACCGAGTGGAACTCTTACGCAACCGCGCTCATTTATTTGCCGAAACTGCCTACGCTCGCGGTGGGTATTTACAAATTCGAACTGATGATGAAATACCACACCCGTCCGGACATACTTTATGCGGCGTGCTTTATATCCCTTTTGCCTCCGCTTATCTTATTCGCCTGCTGCAACGGCGCGCTTATGAACAACGTTTCGCTCGGCGGCTTAAAGGAATAAATACGGATTAAAGGAGTAATTTATGAAAAAAATAATCGGAATTATGATGAGTTTAATTATGGTTGCCTGCGTCGCGGGATTTTTCTCCGCTTGCGGCAATGACAAAACCTCGGGTTCGCAAAGCGAATCGTCCGTTACGGAGAGCCGGGAAGGCTCGGAATCGACGAGCGGCGGAGAAACGGAAGAAAACTCCCAATCGACGGAAAGCCAAGGCGGCTCGGGAACGACGAGCGAGAAGCCGCAGGGCGAACTTACTATCGTTTCGCCGAGCGGCGAGGTTTATCCCTATATCGAAAACGTAAAGAAGTATCTTTCGGCGGGAAACGACGCGAAGGTGGAGGACTATTACGTTAAAACCGAAAACGCATACGCGCCGGTTACGATTGAATGGAAAAACACCTATAAAAACGTTGAAACGATAAAAATCGAGTATTCGTTGAACTCTGATTTCAGCGAAGCGGAAACTGCCGAAACGGAAGGCCATAAAACGAGATATAACCTTTATAATCTTTACAAGGCTTCCAAATATTACGTCCGCGTTACGGCTTATATCAAAGGCGGAGAAACCGCTACGGCCGTTTCGGAATTTGAAACAACGGATAACGGGCCGCGTATGATGAAAATCGACGGAATTTACAACGTCCGCGATTTGGGCGGCTATCTCACGGAAAGCGGAGAGCGCACGAAGCAAGGTCTTTTTTATCGCGGCGGCGCGCTTTCCAAAAGCACCATTCAGGCTTTCGATTTCGTTTCGTTGACGGAAAAGGGCAAGAAATTTATGAGCGAGGAGCTCGGCGTTAAAACCGACGTGGATTTAAGGTCGGCCGCCGAAAATCTCAACCTGACGGAAAGCCCGATTCCCGAAGCCAATCTCGAATATTACGGCGTGGGCGGATATTTGAGCGCGTTCAGCGACAAGGAAGGCTTCGCAAGGCTTTTCGCCGCGTTGTCGGATAAATCGAGATACCCCGTTTATATGCACTGCACGGGCGGCGCGGACAGAACGGGTACGGTTTCTTTCCTTATCAACGCGCTTCTGGGCGTTGACGAGAGGACGCTTATTCAGGACTACGAGCTTACGTCTTTCTCGGTTTATTCGGGAGATATAAACGACGTGCGCAGCATAAACAGCAAGGTGTATTCGTTTAAGCCGTTCGTTGAAAAACTGAAAACGTTCGAGGGCGAAACCCTTTCGGAAAAAACGAAAAATTATATGCTTTCAATCGGCGTAACCGAAACGCAGATTTACAATATCAAAGCCATAATGCTCGGCAAACCCGTTAAAACGTCCGTGAGCGCGCAAAGCGTTTACACGGTGAACGGCGAGAAGTTCGAGATTCGCTTCGGCGGAGAGGTTAAAGACGTTCAAAAAGTCGTAATCGACGGCAAAACCGTTAAATTTACCCGTTCCGGCAACGTCGTTACCGTTTTAAAGGACGATATGCCCGAAGGAATGATTGCGGGAAAGATTAACGGAAAGGTCGTTGCGGACGGGCTGGAATATTCGTTCTCTTTCGTTTACGACGACGTCAAGCGCGTTTGGGGCATAAATTCGGCAAGCGAGATAACCCTTTCCTCCGAAACCGACGAGGCGAGAGGAACGGTTGCGGTCGGATACGACGGAACGGTTGCCGAAACGCAAATCAAATCTATTGCCGAAGCAAACAGCGGCGGAACGTTCTTCTTTATCGGAAGTTACGCCGTTCATTATCGCGGCGGCGGATTCCGCGCGGCGACGCTTAAAGATAACGGCGTTTACGCCGAGCCGAGCGATAGAGTTTGGATGAATAAGGCTGCTCCGAATTTAACTTCGGGCGCAAAAATCGGGTTCAGCGTAACCGTTAAGAACGAAAACACGGTTATTCTTAAAATATTCGTGAACGACGCGTTGTCCGGCACGGCCGAACTTCCGCGCGTAGCCGACGAAATTGCGGAGGAAAACGCCGTTTTCGGGGTTAAAATCACTTCCGGATTCGTAACGAAACTCGTTATAACCAAATAAAATAAAGTCGTTTTGCGGCTTAAAACAAATAGTAAATTCAAAGAACGAAAGGAGTAAAAAAAATGAAGAAATTCAAAAAGGCGATAACGATTTTATCCGCGCTCGTTATGGGCGTCACGGCTTTTGCGGCTTGCGGAGGCAATTCGCAGAGCGGCGAAAACAAGGGCGACCCCAACGAAATAATGATTTATTACTGGAATTCCGGTTACGGCAAGGAATTTATGGAGAAAATCGTTGCGGATTTCAACGCTTCGCAAACTCAATATCGCGCCGACCTTACGCTTGAAAGCAACGCCGGAACGATAATCAAATCGCTGGAAAGCGGAAACGGCAACCCCTACGACCTTTATTTTACGATGCTTAACACGTCGAAATATAACGATTCGTTTATAAATCTCGACGACGTTTTGGACAGCAAGGCCGACGGCGAAAGCGTTACGATAAGAGAAAAATATTACGATTATCTTTTAAACGGCGTTAAAGAAGCCGACGGAAAAACGAGGTTTTTAACTTACGGCAACGGCTGGTGCTCGCTCATTTACAACGCCGATATTATCGACGGAGTTAAATACGCCGTTCCAAACACCACGGACGAACTCGAAACGCTCGTTGCAAGCATAACCGAGGTTAAGCCCTGGATATTCTATAACGACTCCAACAACAACGGATATTGGAACTACGCCGCTTACGCGTGGGAGGCTCAATACGACGGAATAGATTATTATTACAACACCACTATGCAGTTAAAAGCCGAGGACGGCACTTCGCCCTCCAAGGAAGTTTTCACGAGAAAGGACGGAAGATTCAAGGCTTTGGAAGTAATCGAATCCATACTCAGCGCAAACTTCGTTCACCCTGATTCCACGAAGGACGACTTCACGGCGTCGCAGGTTAAGTTCCTTAACGGCGAGGCGGCGATGACTATAAACGGCAGCTGGCTTATGAAGGAATCCAAAGGAACGAAAGAAAACTTCGTTATGATGAAAATGCCGGTTATAAGCAAAATCGTGGAGAAACTCGAAGACAAAACTATGACGGACGAAACGCTTTCGGCAATCGTCGCCGAAGTGGACGAAGGAAAAACTTCGAGCGAACTTTGCAGCGATAAGGACTTCAAGAAGATTAAAGAAGCCCGCAACCTTATGTATAACAACGCTTCCGAGCAGTACGTTTTCATTCCCGAATATTCTTCGTCGAAAGAGGGAGCAAAGGCGTTTCTTAAATATTTCTATTCCGATAAGGGGACTTCGGAATTTATGAAAGCCACCAACCTTCCCGCTTCCGTAAGACTTGCGGACGCATCGCTTTTCGACGCCTCGAATCTCAACGCCTGGTTTAAGGTTCAGCACAATCTTTCCAAGGAAGTTACGGCAATAACGAACACTATGGTTAAGTCGCCCGTGTATATCAATTCGAGCGTAAACCATTTTGCGAATCTCACGTTTGCTCAATCGTTCATCAAGGACGACGGAACGAATAAAACCGCCGAGGAGCTTTGGAATAACGACGTTATAGGCTTCATTGAAGAAAACTGGGACGATTGGAGTAGAAATGTTTAAAAAAATGAAATTCTTTAAGAAAACGGCTCTTGCGGTCGCCGCCATAACGGCGTCCGCGTGCGTGTTTTTCAGCCCCGCGCAAAAGGCGGAGGCAGGCTCGTCAAAGGAGTACGTCGTTTCGCAGGCTTCGATTTCGGGTAGCACGATAAATAAAGGCGACTTTTTTATAAAAGGCGACGTTTCCGCAAAGAACGGAAAAGCTTATTTCGGCAAGGAAAGTTCCGTTTCTTCGCTTTTTTCAAAGGCAAGAATAGTAAACAACGGCAAGTACGGCATACCGAATCTTTTCGATATGAGCTGCAAGGTGAATATCAAAGAACTTGCCGAAAGCGGTAAGTTTTCCGTGTGCTTCGGAATGAAAAAAATCAATTCGTATATCGGAGCGGCGGAGTCATTCGAGCTTGCTTTCACGAGCGTGAACGGCAAAATCAACGTCGGTTTGCATTATTACGACGCAAACAAACAAAAAAGCGACGTTTATCAGACGGCGGAATTCGCTTCTTTGCAGTTCGGCAAGGATATAAGCGTTGAAATTTCCGTTACCTCAAACGATAAAATCGATTTTTCGATTGAAGGCGTTAAATACGCGAAAGGGCAACCCATTGCCGACGCGTCCGGTTGTTTTGCGTTTTTCTCCGAAAACGGCAACGACGTGGTTCTTTCCGAAGTGAGCGTTATCGGTTATAAGTACGACGCGCCCGAAACCATCGATTATCTCGAAACTTTCGACGACGGCGGCTATAACGCCAACGTATTTTCTTCAAAATCGGAAGCTTCGCCGATGAATCCCTCCTCGCTTAAAGTGGAGGACGGAAAACTCACGTTTAAAAATGCGGCTAACGCATATTTCACCACGCGTTACGTTTATTCCAACTTCGAGCTTACTTTCGATATTTCCGACCTTTGCACGGAAGCGGAATATGACGAAAACGGCAACGTAACCAAACTCATAAGCACTTGGTTCGGCATTGCTTTCGGCGTCGATTCCGTGGATTTCACAACGGACGCAACCGTAAGAAATTCGACGTGGCTTCAATTCGAGGGTATTCCTATGAGTACGCCTCAAAGGCATTTCAATCACACCGAGCATTACGCTTACCCGAGATACGTTCTTTACGACAGAGATATGGCTCACCCGAAAGCGATTGCTTCTATGTATGGCAGTCAAGATAAATCTTTCAGCCTTTGGGATAAGAACACGGTGCAGGGCAGAACGGTAAACGTAAAACTTACCGTAACCGACGGACTTGTCGAACTTTATTATAGATTCGACGGCGACGAGGACTGGGGTACGCCTTATTTTGCTTACGACCTTGGCTTAACCCGCACGGGTTACGTCAGAATATTCACCGTCGGCTCGACTTCGATTGATTCCGAAGGGCTTAAATATACGGCTATCGCTAATTTCTCGATAGATAATTTCCGCATTAAAAACACGGATAACGAACTCGCGAGAAAATATGCCGAAACGCCCGAATATAAATCGAACAAAAGGGATAAAACCAAGGATTTCGATTACGTTACGAAACCCGATAACGACGACCTTCTCGCAAGCAAAATCGCAAACGGAAAGTTGAGCGGCGGAAATACGAGCGGTAAGCCTGCGGGCAGCTGTTCGGGGAGCGTCGGGGCGGGCGTTGCCACGGCTGCGCTTTTACCTGTCGTTTACGCGCTCATAAGGAGGAAGAAGAATGAAAAATAAAAAGCTTTTGGCTCTCACGATGGCTTTAACCGCGGCTGTGAGTTCGTTTGCGGGCTGCAAAACCACAGGGAACGCCGATAAACCGCAGGTTAAGCTTTACGAAGAGGGAATGGATTACGTTGAGAGCGACAAAATCGCCGAGAGCGAGGTGTACGCGCTTTCTTACGAAATAATGGGCGGAAGCGACGTTATGCCGATAGGCGGCTTTTACGTTCCTTACGCTTCCGGCGGAAGCGTCGAAGGCGCGGATTCGCCCGATTTTTTAACGGACTATTACTATAACGTTTTAAGCGAATGCGGAATAAATATGTTCGTATATTCCGTTGACAGACACTCTTACGGCGGGTCTAACGTTAACATTCATAAATCTCTCGACCTTTGCGAAAAGTACGGTATAGGTTATTTTGTCGATTCATATTGGGTAATGAGTCAGCTTGGCAATCACACGACGGACGTTGATTTGGACAAACAGCCTCTTTACACCGAAAGCGGAAAGAAAATTCTCGAAGAAATCGTAGACGAACTTTCGGAAAACGGAACGAGAAAGAGCTTTATCGGTTTACATTCTTACGACGAGCCGTTCACCGCGCAGCTCGATAATATCGGGCTTTTGACGGACTCGTTCTATTCCGCTTCCAACACCGCCGGAATGGACGTTTATATGAATGCGCGCGGCTACTGGGCGGGAGTGGACAACTTCTGGGGCTATTCGAGCCCGATGGAGTTCGACGCTTATCTCGAATTGCTTTTTAAGGACGCAAAGCCGAAGATGCTTTCCGCAACGCAGTACCCGTACCTTAGCGACGACACGCCCGAAAGCGTTATGACTTCGCTTATGTATAACATTCTTTCCAAATACAGGGACTACTCGAAGAAGTATAAAGTGCCGTTTTGGAGAATGCTTCAAGCCGGCGGGCAGTGGAACGACGAAATGCAGTGGATTGAATCCAAGCCCCCGTATCCTTCGGAGGGCGAGCTTTTGTTCGACGTGAACCTCGCTCTTTGTTACGGCGCGAAGGCAATTCAGTATTTCCCGCTTATTCAGCCCTTCTATTTCGCTTACGAGGCAGGCGGAACTTACGATTTCACCAATCGTAACGGACTTATCGGCGCAGACGGAAATCTCACGCGTTGGTATTATTACGCAAAACGCGCGAACACGCAGGTGCAAGCCGTAGACGAATACCTTATGCACGCGTCGTCCGAAAAGATTCTCGTTCACGGTGAGAACGCCGTCAAGGCGGTTATAACCGACGGAGAACCGGGCGAGGACGTCGTTGCCGCAGGCAGTTATCGTCAGCTTTCTTCCGTAAGCGGCGGAGATTGCTTCGTCGGTTGCTTCAATTACAAAGGGAAAACCGCTCTTTACGTCGTTAATTACGACAGAGAGAATAAAACCGACGTAAGGCTCGATTTCGATAAATCGAATTACAGATACACGGTTATTCAAAGAGGCGAAACGGCCGACGTCGTGGGAGGAAGTATTCCGCTCACTCTCGATGCGGGCGAAGGCGCACTTATAGTTTTGGCTTAATATATCTTAAAATAATACGGCTTAACATATCTTAAAATAATTATGACGCAAGGCAAAATAATCGTCGGGAAAAACGCGGACGAATGCGTTTTATACTCGGCGGAAAAACTTAAAGAATACGTTTTAAAAACTACGGGCGACAGTCTTGAAATTTCAAACGAGCCCGACGGAAAAGTTCGCTTTTCCGTCGGGCGTTCTGCCGTCGTTTCCGAAAAAGACTACGAAAACGCGTTGGTCGGCGTGAGCGGCGACGGGTTTTCGGTGGGCGCGTTAAACGGAATCGTTCTGATAGCCGCAAGAACGTCGCGCGGGGCAATGTACGGGGTTTACGATTATATCGAGCGTTTTTTAGGCGTGCGGTTTTTAACCGCGGAAGCGGAATATCTGCCGCGAGCGGAAATTAAAATTCCCGAAGAAAGTTACGTTTCAAATCCCGATTTCGAGATGCGGACGTATCTTTTCGGCGATACGTTTCAGGAACACGCGGATTTCGACCACGTTGCGAGAACGCGGACGGTTGACCTTTTCACCGACGTGGACGCGCGCCACGGCGGGAAGAAAACCGTTTACGGAAGAAACGTGAACCACAATTTCCATTTTTACGTTCCGTTTGAAAAATACGGCAACGCTCACCCCGAATTTTATCGATTTATTTACGTCAACGCCGAAATCCTTCCGACGATTGACCTAACGAACGGTATCACCGCGGACGGAAAGCTTGACGAAACCAAGGAGATAAGCGTTGCGAAAATCGTCATCGACGAGATGAAAAAGGATATTGAGGCTTATCCCGAGGTTGAAACCTTTTGTTTCACGCAGGAGGACGGCGAGTATTATTACGACGACGAGCATAACCGCGAACTTGAAAAAATTTACGGCAGAAGCGGAATTTTGATAAGGTTTTGCAACGTAATCGTCCGCGAGCTTAACAAATACCTCGCGGAAAAGAACGGAAGAAAGATAAAACTTATGACCTTTGCTTACGACTACGCGAAGGACGCCCCCGTGAAAACGGAAAACGGTGTTTTAAAGCCCATAGACGAAACGGTCGTTGCGGACGAAAATCTGATAATTCAGTTCGCGTTGTTTCGCAACGGTTATTACGATTATTTTTCGCAAAAGCAAATGCCGCACGTTAAGAAGGCTATGACGGAATGGCGCGTTATCGCAAAAAATTTCTGGTTTTGGGCTTACGACGCCGATTTTCATCGCTATTTGTTTTTATACGATTCGTTTAAAAATATCGGCAAGGACGTTCGCGGATTTAAAGATTACGGCATAACTTATCTTTGCGTTCAGGGCTCGCACGATACTTGCCACACTTGGCAAAATAAGATAAGAGCATACGCTTACAGGAAGCTTATGTGGAACTCGAAACTCGACGATAATCGACTTATAGACGAGTTTATCGAACTTTATTACGGTTTGGGAGCGGACGCCGTCAGGGAGGTTATAAGGCTTTTTCACGAGAACTATAAAGCAATCGAGGAGAAGGGCGAAGCACCCGTTTTCAATTCCTTCGGCTCGGGCGAAAGCGCAGAGAGCAATCCTACGGACGTTCTTTACGCGGCAAAGCGCGCCGTCGAGAACGGCGAGAAGAAAATTGCCGATTCCGCAATGAGTGAAAAAGATAAAAAAGAATATATCAGGCGGCTTGAAGAAGTCAGAGCAACGCCCCTTATGTACCTTTGCGACAATTTCTATTTCTATTATCCTGATGCGACGGATAAGGAGTACGTGGCGCAAAGAAAGGAACTTTTCGATTGTCTTGAAAAAGCGGAGATAGATTTAGTTGCGGAAAAATGGAGCAACGAACTTTATCGCAACGAGCCGAGCACATCCGAAAGAGTCGTTAAAGGAATAGTCCCCGCCGTGTAAAATCGCACGGTCGGACTTTTTATGCGGAATTTTCGGTTTGTGATTGACTATCCGCAAAATTCGTGATACAATATTTCAAACGGCCTTACGTGCCGATTAGAAAACTATATAAATAATTTGGAGGAAAAGATGAAGAAAACGCTGTTTTTAAAATCGATAGCCGTTGCGCTTGCCGTCGCGGTCGTCGCGTTCGTCTGCGTTTTGGCCGGCGTGACGTTTTCCGAAGCCGATACCGGCGCAGGAAACGAAACCGAAACTATCGCAGACGTTATCGAGGTGAAAAGTCCTATGCAAAAATCAACGTACGTTCTCGATAACGAGAGGGTGAAACTTTTTTACAAAACGCCGATAGAAGACGTTGCGACGGAATTTGCCGGCAAGGGCGAACAACTTCCGATGAACGCCGTAAAGCTCGAATGGGAAGCCGAAAACGCGAAGTATTACGAAGTTTACGTCGCCGATAACCTGCGTTTTATAAACGCCGAAAAACACGTCGTTTTAAGCGGTTCGCTCGAACTTAACGAACTTATTCCGAACAAGGATTATTACTGGAAAGTGAAAGTGACCGATAACGACGGCGCGCAAAAGTTCTCGAAGGTTTATAACTTTAAAACCGAAGGCAACGTGAGAAGCGTTTCAATCGACGGCGTTTCCAACGTCCGCGATTTGGGCGGCGCGGTTACGGCGGACGGAAGGACGATAAAATACGGAATTCTTTACCGCTCTGCAAACGGCGACGCGATTACGGAAAAGGGCAAAGCGACGGTTAAAAGGCTCGGAATTAAAACCGATTTGGATTTGAGAGAAAGCGTAATCGAAAAATCTCCTTTCGGCGACGCCGTTAACGTTATATGTATAAGCGGAGCTTATTATGATGGAAATCCGACGGGTATCGACGGCAGCAACGATTACAGAAAATCGTTTATCAAAGAAATCAAGGCTTGCGCCAATCCGGATAATTATCCGATGATTTTCCACTGTGCGATAGGAAGAGACCGCACAGGCACGCTTTCGCTTATTCTTCAAGCTATGTGCGGCGTTGATAAGGATGACGTTATCCGCGAATATATGCTTTCTTACCTTTCCGTTTCCGGCGCGCTCGACGGTAACGTCACGATGGGTGCGAGAATCCAAAACTTTTGTAACTATATGGAACAAAACCCTGCTTCCGAGGGCGAAACGTTCTGCGAAAAGGTTACGAGTTTCGTTAAATCCATAAAGGCAAAAGACGACGACGGTGAGATAATTTCGGTTACCGACGAGGATATAGCTTCCATAAGAAGCATTTTAGTGGGTTAAGGGGGCGAGAAAATGAAAACTGTTAAAAAGATTTTGTTAAGCTTGTTTGCATTCGCGCTCGTTTTTGCGCTCGCCGTTTCGTTCGGTTCGTTAAGCGTTAAAGCCGACGCGGAAGAGGCGGCGGTTTACGATATTTCCGAGGTAAGCAATTTGCCTGCCGGCGGTGAAGTCAACCTTAAAATAAGTTCAAAAACGACTCCTAACGTCGGTTCGATTGTGAATTTCGGCGATACGGTTAAGTTTTTATATAAAATGCGCACGGCACCGGATATTAACGGAAACTCTTCACGCGGAGGCTTCGGCATTGGTTCTTACGGGATTTACTTCTATTGCCGCAACGACTCCGTTAGCTTTTTTACCGTAGACATCGAACGAAACGGGTTAAACAGAAAAACGGATTTATCGATAAAGTCGAGCAGACAATATTTCGTCGATTACAACGAAATAACCGTTAAAGCAGACAAAAAGGACGATTCCACCGTCACCCTCACCGTAACTTATCACGAAGGCGACGAAACGAAAACTATAACGACGGATTTCGCTTACGTTGCTTCTTCGGATATGAAATTCCGTTTCGGCGATTTCGACATTGACGGAACTTACGTCAAATCCGCCAAGGAAGCCGTGATTTACGATGTTTCCGAGGTTTACCCGGAGATTTCCGAAGGCGGAGAACTTTCTATGGCGTGCAACAAGGTTTATAGCGGAAACGCCGTCGGTTACGGCGAATCCGTTAAACTTCTTTATAAAATGCGTTCCGAACACGATACGTACGACAATTACGCGCGTTCGGCGTTCGGAATCGGTTCTTACGGTGTGTATTTCAAATGCACGGGCGACGTTTGCGATATATGGAATGCAACTTTAACCGACGGTTCGATTGCGAGAGGAGCTTCGTTTGCAAAACTTTCGAGAAGCGTTTTCACCGATTATAACGAGATAACGTTTATGGTTTTCAAAAAGAGCGACACCGTAGCGACGCTCGTTATGACTTATCACGACGGCGATGAAGTTAAAGTAATAAGCAAAGATTACGATTACGTCGCCGCAAGCGATATGAAATTCCGCTTCGGAGACGGCAATTTCGACGGAAACGTCGTTAAATCCACGCTTCCCGCACCCACGTTCGGCGACGGCTCGTTCAAATACGCCGCAGGTATGGACGGAGTGAATTTTTACGGCGCGTGCAACCTCACCGTTATCGACGGAACGAAAGCCGATAAGCAAGGCGTTCCCGCAGGTTACACCGCGGAGGGCAACGTTATAAAAATGACGAATTCGGCAGACGCCGGTATGGATATGGCGTTCGATTTTTCGTCGCTTAACTATAAGAGAAAATTCCTCACGGAAATAAAATTCAGGGTTTACGTCGTGGGAACTTCGTCCGACGATGCGAGATACCCGGAAGTTCGTATTCCTCACCCGACCAAAAAGGGCGAATGGGTAAAGGCCGTCGGGCAAGGCGCAACCAAAACCGACGAATGGACGGAAGTCACCGTTTCCGGCGCGGAACTCGACAGGATTTGCGTGGACGGTTATCTTAAAATGTTCGCGCTTTCGTTAAGAACCGCCGCCCGCACGACGATGTACGTCGATAAGGTTGAAATTTCAACCGTGGAAATGGAGTATGAAAAGCCCGTTATCAACGCTCCCGTAACCGAATTCAAGGTTTCGGAAGGGGCTTATCCCGCGGAATTTACGGCAACGGACAATTCGGGCAACGTGGAAGTTACTTACGCGTGGTCGGAAGGTGCGCTCGACGATTTGGGAAGGCTTAAAAGAGGCACGCACACCTGCGTCGTCACGGCAACCGATTTTTGCGATAACGTTTCAACCGTTACGGTGACTTATATCGTAGAACCCGACCCCGAACTTGCGCTTTATAAGGTTATTTTCAGAGCCACGGGCTTTAACGATATAGTCGTTGAATACTGCGAGGACGAAATAGATTATTTCGTTGCGCCGAAAACTCCCGAAAAAGAGCATTACAAATCGATGTGGAAGGCCTTCAAACTTGAAAAAACGCAAAATCAGGTTGTGGAATGCGATTTCGTGCCGGTCGTTTACACGGTGACTTATATGGTCGGAGGCGAGGTTTTCGCCACCCGTACTTACACCGTTCTCGATATTCTCGATTTCTCAGAGCCCGACGTTCCCGCAAAGAAGGGTTTCAAGGCCGAATGGAGCGAATACGAACTTAATTTCTCCGATATAACCGTTACCGCGGTTTACACCGAGATTAAGGACGAGCCTACGGATTCTACCGGCGGAGAAAGCGGAAAAACTCCCGAGGAAAGTTCAAACGAAAGCTTAAACGAAAACTCGGGCGAAAGCAGGAGAGGTTGTTCTTCGTCCGTAGGGGCGGCTTCCGTTTCCGTTTTCGGAATTGTTCTTGCCGCGGCGTTTATATTCCGTAAAAAAGAAAAAAAGTCGTAATCCGCAAAAGCAGAGGAGTAGATTTATAAGAAAAATAAGTTTTTCGGTTGTTTTTGCCGAAAAAGAACGGTATTTTCGCCGAGATTTTTCGGTTGACGCGCCTCCGCGGGCAAAATTCTTCGTGAATTTCGCCCGCGGAGGATTTTTTTCACCAAATTTTCCTATTCTTCTCGCAAATAAAAAAATATTTTTATTGATTTCAGGCAGATTATATGTTAAAATTATAGGCAGTTATAATTTTAATCGGCTAAACGAAGAGAGGTGCGCCTCTCGGTAAACGGAAAGGGGCTTAAATCCCATCGGCTAAACGGAGAAAAAAGTTGTTTAAGGTATTTTTTGAAAAATTGAAGGAGTCGCTCACGTCGGTTTTGCCTGTGGCGGTTTTCGTGACGATATTGAAATTCCCGCCCCTTTTTGAACTCACGGGAAAGGAAATTGCGGTTTTCCTTTTTTCGTCGGTGTTTTTGATTATAGGAATGGCGTTTTTCAATCTCGGCGCGGATATTGCTATGACGCCTATGGGCGACCATATCGGCGCGGGGCTGACCAAATCCAAAAAAATACCTTTTCTCATTGCCGTATGCTTCGTGATGGGCGTGTTCATCACGGTTGCCGAGCCCGATTTAACGGTGCTTGCAACGCAAGTTAAAGATAAAATAGACCCCACGCTTCTCACCGTAACGGTCGGCGTCGGGGTAGGGCTTTTCCTCGTTATCTCCGTTGTGAGAATGATTAAAGGCACTCCGCTTTCGCATATTCTCATATTTTTCTATATGTGCCTTTTCGCTTTCGGCTCGATTCTCGTTATCGGCAACGAGGAATTTCTTCCGCTTGCCTTCGATTCGGGCGGAGTTACCACAGGGCCTATAACCGTTCCTTTTATTATGGCTCTCGGCGTGGGTATAGCGGGTACGCTCGGCGGAAAGAAATCCGGTGAAAACAGTTTCGGTCTCGTCGCGCTTTGCTCGATAGGTCCGATGCTCGCGGTTATGATTCTCGGAATTTTCTCCAAGGGCGATATGGTTTATAACCTTGCGGATTATTCTATTCCCGAAAACTTTTTCGGCGCGGTTTTATCGGGGCTTTTAAACGTTTCCAAAGAAGTTGGCATTGCGCTCGGCTTAATCGTCGCGTTTTTCCTTGCGCTCGATATATTTTTCCTGAAATTACCCGTTAAAAAATTGAAAATTATCGGGATAGGCGTTATTTACACCTTCGTCGGGCTCGTGATTTTCCTCACGGCGGCACAAATAGGCTTTATGCCGATAGGTTATAAAATCGGCTGCGAGCTTGCTTCGGGCGAGGAGTATTGGCTCGTTATTATGGGATTCGTCCTCGGTGCGCTCGTCGTTCTTGCCGAGCCTGCCGTTCACGTTCTCACAAAGCAGGTCGACGAAATCACCGCGGGCGGAATTACGAAACGCTCAATGCTTATCGCGCTTTGCCTCGGCGTAGGCATTTCGATAGGCCTTTCGATGCTCCGAATCGTTTACGGATTCAACGTTTTGTATTATCTCGTTCCCGGGTATCTTATTTCGATAGGTCTTTCGTTTTTCGTCCCCGGGATTTACACGGCAATCGCGTTCGACTCCGGCGGAGTTGCGAGCGGACCTTTGACGTCGAGTTTTATTCTTCCGCTTGCAATCGGCGCGTGCTTCACTATTTCCGGAGCTTCGAGCGTTCTGACGGACGCTTTCGGAATCGTCGCTATGGTCGCAATGACGCCGCTTATTACGATTCAGCTTCTCGGTTTCAAGGCCGTAGTGCAGAAGAAAGTGCGCAAGAAGATAGCGATGAAGCGTATTTTAAGTTATGACGACGAATATATCGTCAATTTCGACGTTTAATTTGGGGGGCAAAAGCGATTATGAAAGATAAAATAAAAAACAAAATGGCGGAATTGCTCCCCGAAAACATTTTAAAACAGGAGAGCCGAATTCCAAAAGCTCCTGCAAATCTCGTTTTGATAATAACCGTGGTGAACAGGCATAAAGCTGATTTTTATATGGATTTTATGCAGTCGTTCGAGGTGAATATGCAAACGGCTTTGGCGGCGCACGGAACGGAAAAATCGGAAACGGGCAAATTTTCCGGTTCGGCTTACACGGAAAAGGCCGTTCTTATCGGCGTTGCGAGAGAGGATAGAAAAAAGGAAATTCTCGAAGCGTTGCAGGATAAGTTCGATAGCGTTCGCGGCGGCGGAGGAGTTGCATTTTCAACCCCGCTGACAAGCGTAATCGGCGTTGCGGTTTACGGTTTTTTAAGTAATCAGATGAGGTGATGAAGATGATTGATTATAAACACGAAGTGATTTTATGTATAATAAACAGCGGTTTCTCGGACGCGGTTATGGACGCCGCGCGTGAGTTCGGGGCAGGCGGCGGAACGGTTATCAATGCGAGAGGCACGGCTTCGCTCGAAGCGGAGAAACTGTTCAACATCACGATTCAGCCCGAAAAGGAAATCGTTATGATTGTTGTGAAAAAGGAAATCAAGGACGCCGTTCTTCACGCCCTTTATCAAAAAGTAGGCTTGGAAACGCCGGGGCAGGGGATTGCTTTCAGTTTGCCCGTAACCGACGTAACGGGAATAAGAGATTAAATTTAAAACCGCCCTGCGGCCGAGTTTTTTCGGCGCGATAAATCGCGCAACTCGGCCGCAGGGCGGTTCGATTTTACAAAACGAAACTTAAAGTTTAAAGCCTGAAACCTGAAACTTTGAAGTCTTGAAGTTTTTAAATTCCGAAACCCGTTATTCGGCTTTAACCGTCACCGTAATTTTCGTGGAAACGTCGGGGAGGAATTTAATTTCCACGGGGTAATTCCCGGGAGTTTTAATCGGTTCTTTCAAAAGGATTTTCTTTTTATCCACGTCGAACCCTGCCTCGGCGAGTTTTTCCGCAATTTCCTTTGAGGTTACGCTC
>ERZ808278.780-NODE-780-length-17163-cov-5.080372_pt1 | contig 17163 bp, 20 predicted proteins | sample MGYA00521239_ERZ808278 | MGnify/ENA primary metagenome ERZ808278 (study PRJEB31516, sample SAMN03275600) | gut metagenome | biome: mammalia-associated habitat; material: feces | host: Papio cynocephalus | place: Kenya | collected 2012-07-17 ... | reverse complement strand
TTATATTCTAATATCATAATTATTTCTCCTTTTAAATATAGATTTATGGAATATTTTCCATAATATTATTAATATTATAAAAAGCAAATCTTTTTATAATATCCAATACATGAGAATTATCCAATATCTTTTGAACCAATTTATAAATACAATCTTTATATTTTTTATCAATTGAAAGATTCTTAATAATAAGAGAATTATTTTTATATTCTTTTATTATAAATTCATCATATTCATTGCTGATGCGAATTTTTTCATTTCTTCTTGGATTTTTATTATTTATTTCTACTGCAACATCAGTTATTTTATAAAAACTATGCTCAATCATATTAGAACTATATCCAATTGGAACGTACAATTCAAATCTATATGCAACATTTTTGGTAGTTAAATTTATAATATAATAATACTCTTCAAATAATTCTTTTACGCTATATGATAAAAAATAACTATTAGTTTCAATAGTAAATGATTCTTCGATTTTAGCATCTGAAAATTTACTTATTTTTGTATTACTCATTTTCCAATCGCCTAATAATTTATTAGTATATTTATTATGATTATATTTTGTATACGTGATTTTTCCAGATCGATAATCTATGGTACTGATCTCTCTATCTTTATCATCTTTTTCTATAATTTTAATAAGAAATTTATTTACCCACTCATTATTTTCATATACAAATAAATAAACTGCAGTTTTGTTAAAATCTAATTTCTCATATATATTAGCACTTTTAATACTTCCATTATATAGAGTAACTCTAACCAACTCTCCATTAATATAATCATAATAAATATTTTGGTTTTTATGTGGTTTTTGAATACTTATTAGATCTCCTTCTATATTATAATTGAAAATAGTTAAATCACTCTTTTCAGCACCATAAATGGTACTAGAAATTATCTTCTTTGTTTTCTCATCGTAACAATCTTCTGTTCTTTTATTATCTTCTGTTACCTGAGTAATAATAATTTGATTATTATTAAATTCTGTATGATAAATTATACTGCTCATTTTATATTGAGGTATTGTTCTCATTTTTGATAAAAGATCATTGGATTGATAAATTGAAATATACTCTACTGATAACTGCCCATTGGTATTATATTCTGTAAATATATCTTTAATTTCTTTAATATTCTCCATTGGTTTGGAACAATACTCTGATTTTTCCGTTATGACAGTTTTTGTCTTGTGAGAAAGGGTATCAAATTTCCATTTACAATCAATCTCTTTTCCATCTATATCAAGAATTATTCCATCTTTATTTTTTCTTTTATATTTAATAAACATAATTATTTCTCCTTTAAAAAAAAGAAGGCTAAAGCCTTCTTTTACAAATCAATTTTATCAACATCAATAAATTCTGAAACAGTATCACCAAAATTCTCTTTTAAAGAATCAATGATTATCTTTAGAATATAATCTTTAAACTCTTTATTATCATTAGTATATGCCGTAATAATTCCATTATCTTTAGAACTGATTTCTATACTATCGTATTTTTTAATATTATAATTTTCCGATAATGGTATATCTATACAATAAGCCTCCACACATTTATTATCCCGAAAATTAAAATGTGATACATATTGATATTTATGGTCTACATCAACAACATCATAATCAGAAATATAAAAATATATGTATCTAATATTATCTTTCAAGTTATTTAATTCAGAAATTTTAAAATTTTCTGATACATATATCGTGCTAATTGTATCCAATTCAAGAGCTCTTGATTTATTATTTAATTTATATATAGATTCTTTAACTGCATGATATAAAATATCATAAATATTTTGATTATAATACTTATATTCTTTTCTTTGAATCAAATTTCCATTTTTATCAAATTTATCCAAAGATATAATTTTATCTTTTTCATAAACCGCTTTCTCTGTCATAATAGTTTTATGTGGTTTATAATCAATATATTTACTAAATTTAATATAATGGTCTCGATCTCCAATATCATATGAATATTCAACTTTATTATTCAATTCTCCATTTCTTTCATTTTTATATAATATTAATCTTCCCTCATTATCATAACGATAAAATTCTTTTGTTTCTGTCATATTTAAAGTACAATCTATAGTTACCGATGATGCAAGTTTATGATCCGATGATCTGAAACGATTATGCTTGCTATATTCTATATCACCATTTTCTTTATAATACTCTATAGTTTTAATATTTCCATCTGGTAATTCTATTTGAAGTTTTCTTAAATTATCTTTTAAAAATTGCTTTATGATTTTCTTGCCTCTGGAATATTTATATTCTGTTACAACATTGAGTATTTCTTCTTTCTTTCTTTTAACTTGTCCATCTTCATAATATTCAACGACCCAACGACGATGTGCATTTGCTTCTGGTATAAGATCTTTATCATCTGGAAAAATTGATGTACCGACTCTAATATGATAATTTCTGGCATCTTCAATATATTTTCCATCTTCTTTTATTTTAATCTCTCTTGTGAGATATCTTTTTTCCGAATTCGCTATAAATTCAATTATATCTTTCACAATCTTTCCTGACTCATCAACAGTACATTTACTTACGTTAAAAACTGATAAAGAATCATATTTAAATTCTTTATCATTAATTATAATACTTTCATTTCCAGTTTTAATTTCAACCATAGTTTTATCTCCTTTTTATCTTTAAAAATTTTATTGTTTCATATCATAAATATATGATCAAAAATAAATATGGACTAGGGTTTTATACCCTAGTCCTATTAGCATTATTATTTTACATTATATATGATATCTACTTTTACAACACCAGTTTTTGTTGCAATCATTTTTTGTCCAGCAGCTATTCCAGATTTAACTTTAACATCAGCCACTGGAACATCAAAGATTCCATCTGCACATGTTGCTCTAATATAATCTCCATCTGATACACCAACAACTTCTAAAATATTATCAGTTGAATCAAGTTTGATTACATTGTTGCCTGCTTTCGCTCTTCCATGAACTATAAATGAATTAATCGGTAATTTATTCATTTTGCCATTTGCAGTAATTACCATAATATATTGAGTATCAGGATATACTACACTAATTCCTTCTATATATTCATTTGTATTCATAGCTTTATTGCCTGAAGCATTACGTTTCAATAATGGAATATCTGTCAAATGCATTCTTAATGCTTTCTGTTTAGAATATACCACGACATCCAAATCTGCAGGCACTATAGATATTCCAACCACAACATCATCATCTTTTAATTTAGAATACATTAATCCAGATAAATTTACATTAATGAAATCTTCCATTTCCAATTTCTTAATAATATTGTCTCTAGTTAATACCGTTAAGAAATGCTTTCTTTTTCCTTCAACAACTTTCTTTATATCTGGCTCATAATAAGCTGCTATAATATTGGCTGTTAAATTCTTCTGTAAAATTCTCACGTCAATGCCAGCTCCATTTTTATCTGTTACTGGTATTTTAAACACTGGCATTTTAAATACTTTTCCTTTATTATCAAATAATAATAAATTTTCAGTATTATCAACACGAAGAATAAATTTAGGATTATCTCCTTTTGTAACTCCAACTTTATCTGTATCTGGAATTTTCTTTAAATAGTTTCTTTCTGTAATTACTACTTTGAAAGTTCCCTTTGGAATATTATTATCATCAGAAATCTTTACAACTTTACAAATTCTTGGTTTGCCATATTTCTTATCTATAGCTTCCAATTCCTGATCAATTTCATTCATAATAATCGTTCCATTTTTATCTATAATTTTCTTATAGATGTCCTGCTGGAATTCATATAATTTAGCATATTCTTCTTTATACTTTTTCAAATACCCTTTAGAAAGTTGCATTACATTAGTCTGTAAAATATATTTAGCCTGAATATCTGTAATACCTTCTACTTTCTTTAAAAGATATTCTACCAAAGTAGCTTCATCTGTAATATCCTGCTTTTTTACCATTTTAATGATATTATCAATTTCTCCACTTGATATCACCTTGATATATGCATCAAGTTTATGAAGTCTTGTAGATACATCTTTATATTTATTACAATAAATTCTAAACTTAGTGGTTGCTCTATAATTTAAGAAATGTAATAAATACTCCTTATAATTCATCAATCGAGGATTTACTCCATCTACAACTTCAAAATTTACAGAAACAGTTGCCTGAACTCCACATTTTGTGTAAAGCATTTCCTTTACATAAGTTACAAATGAAGGATCTGTTTGCTTCTTTAATATAAGCTTCATATTTACTGTCTGCTTTGAAGAATCAAAGAAATCTTTTACATTCAATAACTGCTTCTTTTCAATAAGAGCCAAAATCTTTTCTTTAACAGAATCTGTTGATACATTATCTGGCAAAGATTTAATATAAATAACAGGATATCCTTTTTCTTCTCCTGTTTCTATAATACCTCTTACTTTATAAGATCCAGTTCCTGTTTCAGAAATCTTCTTAAAATCAGTATCAATTATTTTTAATGGTTGACAATGATCTGGCACTAATACAATATTAGCATCTTTATTTCTGATTAAAGTTCTAGTTGCCGCAATTACATCAGATAAATTATGTGGTGGTATATTTGTTGCCATTCCAACACCAATACCAAAAGATCCATTAACCAATAATAATGGAATTTTTACTGGCAAAAACTCTGGCATCTTTTCTGTTAAGTCAAAGTTATCCTGCCAATCTACACAATATTGAGCTTCTTTTAAATCTCCAATTACACAATCAAAACAGAAATTAGATAAACCTGCTTCTGTGTATCGTTGTGCAGCGGCTCCATCTCCCATAACTGTACCCCAGTTACCATGAGGTGCTATTAAAGGCATTTTACATTTAAACCATGTTGCCAAAGTCTGCATTGCTGTATAGATGGAACTATCACCATGAGCATGATATTTTCCCATTGTATCACCTGTAATTTTTGCAGATTTTTTTCTTTTATTATAAGATATTGCACCCTGTTCAAACATATCATAAATTACTTTACGTTGAACAGGTTTTAATCCATCTCTTATTTCTGGAAACGCTCTACGTCGATCTACAATAATGGAGTATTTGACCATATCCTCAATATACATTTCTTTTGCAGAACGTTTAATTATCTTTTCTCCCATTTTTATATACTCCTCTCTTATTGATGTATATCAACAAATGTTATTTCTCCACTCGTTGGTTCAAAATTCGGTAAAAGAATATTATTATGTTCTGCTACAAAGAAATATACAGGAGCAGCAATCATTTTATAATTAGATTGCGAATTAGTTACTGTAAATACCCTTCCAACAATTCCTCTTTCTTCTGTAAAAGCTCCTCCCAATACTTGATCGTTTATTGCAAGAGCTGATACTTTTCTCCAGCCATCTGTAGTCATAATCATGGTACCAGGAGTACATGTCATATGAAATCCATTAGACAATGAAATATCCCATAAATCATTTACATATACTTCTTTGGGTATACTCATAATATGAGAATTGATTGGAACAAATTCATCGTTCAAAGCATATGTGTTTAAAGCTTTAGCAGACTGGATAAATAAACTTCGCACCTCTTTGATATCAAAATCAACAAACAAAGGGGTCTCTGCAACAAGACCACAAGTTAATTCCACTTCAATTACGTTTTCAGCCATATTTATTTATCCTCCTTTATTCCATCAAATCAGAACGTTTTACAGTTCCAATGAAGTCTAATAATTTGCTTCTATCAGATTCCAAATTTCTAATAACCTCAATTTCTTCTTTCGCATCTTCCAAAGTATACTGAATCAGCATTCGATCTGATGTAGGCAAAAGTGTAGATTCTGCTAATTGATCATCATTCATTTCACCTAAACCTTTATAACGCTGAATATTAGGAGAGCACTCTTTAAAAGCCTTCATAATACCATAAATGGAAGTTTCCTGATTATCTAAAATATAATTTAGAGAAATATTCTTTTTCAATATCTCAATTACTCTAGAACAATCATTGGCTAATCTTTCATTCATATATAAGAAATTAGATTCTCTAATAGTACCATTATAAATAATACCATCTTTAGTCTTTTCAGCATTCATAAACCTAAATTCTTTCTTGACATCTCTCTTTATAGAAGTAATAGAAGCACCATTTATTAAATTAATAATTGCCATTTCTAATAATCTAGGTTCTACAGCATATGTGATTGCTAAAGATACAAGTTCGTCATAATAATCCTCGTTAACTACAAATAATGTAATTAGATCTTTATTAGCAATTGGTTTTTTCATTTTTCCATCTAATACAATATGCTTTTGGTTGAACACTTTCTGTACATACCTAGCATATTCAACCTGATCTGTCATATAAGTAATTTTCTTTCCATTACTAAATGAATACAAAGGAGGCAATGCTTTATATACTTTTCCAGCTTCAATAAGCTGAGGCATATATCTTACAAAGAATCTTAATAGTAATGATGCAATATGAGCACCGTCGACATCGGCATCTGCCATAAAGATAATTTTTTCCCATTCTACATCTTTGATAGGATCAAAATTCTTTGTATAATCTTTTCCTCCTAATATAACTTTAGCAATACCTTGCGTTTCTGCATTTTCCCAGAACTCCTTATATGGTTTTTCATATGCTGAACTTATCTTACCACGTATAGGCATGATACCTTGTGTACGCACATCTCTTGCAACCTTTGCTGTACCACCAGCGGAATCACCTTCCACTATAATTATTTCACCATTTTTTTCAGTTGGCTTTGCAAACTTACTTGGCAATCCTGTCAATATATTTGCAGTATACTTTGTTGCAATTTTTACTTTTTCATTTTCGGATTTTTGTCTAATATCAGCAATATCTTTAAAATACTTCGACAACTTCGACAAATCTTGTGGATTAGATCTGCTCCATTCATCTAATCCTTTTATCACAACTTCTTTACAATATGGAGCCATTTCTGTATTATTTAACTGCTCTTTAGCCTGTCCAACAAAAGTAGGCTCCAAACAGGCTGCTGATATCATTACATTTAATCCAGATTTGATATCATTCAAGATTACCTTAGTTTTATTTTTAGTATTCTTCTGATTTGATAAATATACATCATTCATATATTTTACAAACCATCTACAAATACCATCTATAACGCCATCAATATGATATCCAGATATAGTTGGACACATATTACAAAATGATATTACTTTTTCATATGAATCTGGACCATCTTTTCCTCCTCCATCATAGCAAAAAGCTAAATCCAATTTCATATATCCATTATCATCATGAATTATAATTGGTTTACACATAGGATTTTTCACATTAGAAATGAGCTCAGTAATTATTCCATCTTGATTAACGATATGCTCGCTGTGTTCCACACCATTGAGATCAATACCTTTAAAATCAACAATTGATCCAACTGGTGTTAACGACAGGATACGCTTAACCAGGATATAAACTGTCTTCCAATCCAATGTAGTTGGTCCTAATATTTCTTTACCATTTATATCTTTACCGCTGGTCGGAATAAACCGAACAACGGAACCTTGTCTTTTTTCTTTATTTGGTATTTTATAAGGACCTTTCTTTAAATATCCTTCTACCAAATCAATTTGCATTGCTGTACCATCATATTTATAAGATGATACATGACATTCTTCTGATAATGCATTTACAACTTTTAATCCAGAACCATGCATACCAGAACTATATTCACCTTTTTGTTTTACATAATTCTTTGAAGTATGTTGAGCCGTTGTCATTCTTACCATTGCATCAAATGGAAATCCCATTCCGTTATCAGATACAATAACTTCTCTAGTTAATTCATTATAACTAATAAATACTTTGTCAGCTGGTGATAGCTTATCAATAACCTGATCAATTGCATTTTGATAAATTTCTCTTATCAAAGATAAGAATCCAGCATTTCCTCTACCTGCACAATACATACCAGGTAATTGTCTTATAGCGGTAACATTATCTTTTAAAGTAACAATTCGATTACTATAATTATCAATAGCTTCTAATTGTTCTTTAGTCATAGTTTCTTTAGCCACTCTTACACCTTCCTTTTTGTAATTTATTCTTATGATTAAGTATGAATAAGTTTTTACAAAAAATATTTTACATTTGGTTTTATATCAAAAATCATTTAAATTATAATATATCTTACACACATTTTAGCCTCAGAGTCCAAAAACTCTGAGGCTTTCTGTGGTTTAGGAATCACCTAAATGATATAAAACAATTATGCGGATAATTGATAAAAGCTTATTCATTAGCTCTTGAAGCTATCGTTAACTTTAGGTTCTGCTGAACCCTGATTTGCTACCTGCTTCTGAAGTTCATCGATCTTTTTCTGCATTTCAGCCATAGCAGCAGCTACATTAGGATCTCCTGTTGTAGTTGGCTGAGCTGTAGTTGCTCCACCCATCATTCCATTGTTAAAGCGGAAATCAGTTGTATTTGCTGCATAACCACCTGCATTCATACCATTGACATTACCTGCAAATGGATTTGCTGTTCCAGACTGACCATATGACATATCCATGCCACCCATGCCCATCATGTTCATCGCATTCATATTACCACCTAATGCGCCTACAACAGAACGATACATATCATAGCTATTCTGAACACCGCCATTATAGCTTCTTGTATTTGCACCAATAATTCTAGTAAATTCTGTGGCTGCTAATTTAAACAGATCAGGTACCTTTTCAAGCAACGGAATAATTGTCCAGAACTGAGCTGCTACCGGCTTTGGCATTGTAATGTACATATATTTGATTGACTGCAAAATAGATAATGTTGCATCTACCTGTTCCTTAATTGAAGCTGGATCAGTATCAGGTGTTAATGCATAGAACTCTGCATTACAGATTTTACAATGTAGTTTATTATCTCCAATAACTTCTGTTGCATCTGATCCATCTGTCCAGAAATGATTACATCTGCCTCTTAAAATGGATTCTTCTGATAATGCTAAGGTAAATTCAGCCTGCTGTTTTGTCAGTCTCTGAATTTCCTCTGCGGTTAAATTATTTTCTACCTTAACTTTCGGGATATTTCCGTTATTGAACTGAGTTCCTGTTCCCATCCCCTGTGGTGCTCCAAAATACATGCTTTCCATAAAAAGCTTCCTCCTTTTGTTTTTAAGTTTGTTTTAAAAGTTTTATTGTTTTATATCAGTTATATGATATATAACTGATATATTTTTTAATTAATACAATATACAACCAGTATAGAATCATTCTATACTAGTCATATACTGCATCATTTTCATGTATTAATTTGTTAGCTAAATAATTATAAATTATTTAGTTAATATTCCTGCTATTCCAGATGGTAATATTACATTACCATCTTTATCCTTTTTCGTATCAAGACCCGCTGTGCCAATCTGTAAATCTGACCTATGACCAATAGATGTAAACATTTCTTCCATGTCGGAATCCCACAAACCAATAGATTTACATAATTCAATTGAATCACTATATGATAAATCAACACTTTTGATATCATTAATATCTTCATATGGTACTTTAATAACATCAATGATACCATCTCCAGCCGCATAGTTTTTACTTCTTTCTACACAATACAATGCATCATCTTTTAATCTGATCAATGAATTGTCATTGTTGTACAGGATCCTATTACCTCCTTCACATCTAACAAGGAATTTTGTAATCCCTTTATTTTTTAATTCTGCCACAAATGATTCTATACTTGACTTGTCCATATTTTCTCTCCTTTAAATAAATTTTATTGCATCTTTTAAGATAAACTGAATATCAGCCAATACACCAATATCTCCAGTTTCTCTTAATCTTCCTAATCTAGAAGCTAATACAGAATACATATAATTGATATTATTGTATCTGTATAAGTTTCTTACTACTAATAAATTGCCTGGGCAAGATAAATCATAGAATTTTAATGCTAATAATATAGCAGAAGAATTTTCATATTCTGTTTTAGCCACAATATAAACATTTTCCAGAAATTTACTATCTTCTGTAAAATATTTACCATATTTTGTATAATCAATTCTTCCTCTTGCCATTTCTTTTAATATTCGATCTTTTGCTGACCTTTGAATATCTTCAGGTCGTAGATATTTGGTGAAATTTGTATCACCATTATACTCCCTTAATTTGGAAGTAAAATAATTATTTATTTGTCCCATTTTACATTCTCCTTTTGTAAAACATTGTTTTATATCTTTTATATAATATATAAATGAATCAAAATTTAATATGTATAATAATCAATATCAAATCCATCTTCTGGAACTATTTCTGCGTTCTGTAAATATTTTACAAAATTAGAAATAGTTAATGCATCTTTATACGGAACTGTATCCACCAAAACAAGAGAATTTTCTGGATCTATTCCTAATGCCTCAATATTATCTATTATATATTTATAAGTAGCCAATCTACCAGTCATGGCTTCCCATATATAATAATCATTATCTCCATCCATTGTCTTCATTAATAAAATATATTGCTTATTTTCAGGATCTGTAGGATTAATTTCTTCTTGTACTTTTTCATTTTCTCCAATAAATAAAGTATCATTGATTGTATCTACAAATATTACATTATTAATGCCTGTATAAATTTCGATACCTTTATATCTAAAAAACAACATTCCACCAACTACATATTTACCATTTTCTGTTGTTCTTAGAATAGCAAATTTTTTATCATCGTTAACTTTATCATCTAAAGAATAAAAAGGATTTACTCCTTTTGCTTTAGCTTTTTCACTAAATGTAACTGGACTGATAATATCAGAATTTGCTTTTTGCATTTTCTTTCCCATATTTATAAATGGATTGTTTGATCCCATATTTAACCCTTCTTTACATATTCTCTAGTATATTCTAATACCTTATTATGCTCATTATAAATATATTTATATAAAAATATATTATCTTTAATACTAGTTATTCTATCATTGATATCATAATCGTATTCTTTTATAATTCTGCCCATATTATCTTCCATTTTTATTAATTTACCTTTTTGATTGTAGGTATAATAAAATTCCAATTTTGATGCAGAATTTGATTCATATATTTTGTTACCATTTGAATCATATTTAAACTCTTCCACAACTCCCAAAGAATTTACAGTTCTAATAATTTGATTATGATCATCATATTCATATTGTTTATAATAACCAATACTATTTCTTTCAAGAGTTAAATTATTTCTTTGATCATATTCATACCAATCATCTCCATAATCAGATTCAATATGAATTAATTTATTATGATCATTATAATCATATCGTTTAAAATGACCATATGAATTTCTATATACAATAGGAGCACCAAATTCATTATACTCCGTGTATTCCCAAGTATTATCTGATTTTTTCGTTAATATAGAATTATCAGGTTTATATTCATACCATTCTTCGTATACATACGATTCATTATTCTTTGTTTTATAATGAATCATTCTATTTTGATCATCGTATTCCATCCATTTTTCCAATCCATTAGAATGATTAGAATATATAATATTTCCTCTCTCGTCATATTTATTATAGAATTTATGAGGCACTGATATTATAGTAGCCATAGACTTTACTCCTTTCTGAATAATAAAATATAAATTTTATAGTTCTTTATTAAAGAGTTCATCTTAATAGTATTTCTTAGTTCTCTTAACATAAACCATATATTCCCTAAATCTAGATACGCCAGTATAATTTAACTGATTCTGTATATTAGATCTAAGAAATTCTTCAAAATAGATACCAGAATTATATTCAGCTCCTTGCGCCAAATGTGTAGTAATAGCATAAGCATATTCAAATAATTCACCTTTTGTAAATCTACTAGCTTTCATTTGATTTCTTATATCTGGTGGAGATACAAGATATTCATAATTCATATTTAATCCTTTAAAAGCATTATTCAATAAATCTGGTAAGAAATCAGCTGAAAATGTTTCTCCATTAAAAGAATTAATACTAATAGGAGCAGATATTACTCCAGACAGTCCATTAGCTAAAGCGATATTATCTTGAGTAATATTCCAATTATTATTTCTGCAAATAACTCTTTCTCCATACATAGGTAACTGAGAATTGATAGTACCTAATAATTCTCTAGTTTTTCTATTAAAATAATCTCTAGTTTTATTAGTACCACAAATTACATTTCCTACATTTAAAAGCAAAGCATCGTTTAATTCTGTATCATCTATTACCAAAACCCTATTACCATATAAACCATTATGGATAGGTAATCCTTTTCTTGCTCTTTCAGCAATATAAATAATAGGATTATTTTCTTTCTGTCTCATCAATTGAGTGAGATGATGAATATTATATCCTGTTAAGAAAGCTGGCTTTCCATCAATAGGTGGTAACTGTCCAGCATCTCCAGCCACTAATATTTTGATTCCATGTTTTGTCATATTCTGTTTCATATATTCTGGAACCATATATCCTTCATCTACTACCATAAGTCTAATATTTTTATCTAATTCTCCTCTATCTAAAGGAACAAATACTCTTTTTTTATTCACGGTATTAAACATAGTATTTACTCTATTAAAAGGATCTGAAGCATAATCAGATTGCACTTCTTTTACAGTATACAACCATGAATGGATAGATCTAGCATGAGGAAATCCTTTTAGTCTCATAATAATAGAAGCTTGACCTGTATAAGCCATAGGTATATATTGATATGGTTTTAGACCTAAAGCATTAATAATTCCATATAATACAACGGATTTACCAGTGCCAGCATGACCATCGATTTCAAATATTTGTTCCGAGCTATTTTTAAACCAATTAACTCCATCTTCTACCGTTTTAGCTTGTTGCTCATTATATACAATTCCCATTTTTGATTTCTCCAATAAAAAAAAGAAACAGTCTAGACTGTTTCTTTTATATTAATCATTCATTATTTATTTTATTTATTATAATATACATTATATAACATAAAATCGATATTATGTAGCATAAAAATGATATTATAACACACCATATTGATAAACATATATCTTTATCAATAAATATTTTAGAAAGAAACCTAAAAATACATAAAAGAATACCAAATAATATTGATGCTTTCAATAATTCTTTAGATATTTTCTTTAATTCATTTTTCATATATTATTTTCTCCTATAATTAAATATATAAATAAATGTAGTATAGTAAATAATATTGTCATAGAAGTAAATGTATCTGTTATTGTTTTTCCAATTTCAAAATTTATGAATAAAATATAATATCCAAATATAGTAATAACAAAAGATGCCAAAGCAATATATTTTAATAAATTAGAAAATTTTAACAAGTGCTTATCCATGCTACTTCTTTCTCCTTTGCTGCTTTTTGTTCTTCTAAGGTTAATACTCCTGTGAAATCATCTTTATTATATAGCAAAATAGCTTCACAACTTTCAATTTGATTTAATCTTATGCATTTGATTGTATCCATGATTGTTTCTGTTATCTCATGAGAAACTGGTTCATATCCAATACCATTTCTTTCTAATAGTTCTGTAAATGAAGCCAATTCCTGATTTCCTAATTCTACTTTTATTTCTTCTGGTTTATTTATCAGTAGTAGATTCATATATAAACCCTCCTAATATCTTATCTACATATTTTCACTATCGTATATGTTGTTTCCATTTCACATCTATGATATTTATAAAAATCTTCATAGGGTTCTCCTAGTACATTTACGATATTAATTGATAATTGATCTATCCATTCTGTCATATCTTCTATTGCTTCTTTTAAATCAAAATAATCAAATCTAAAAATTAGATTTCCTTCTTTTAAATCATTTAAATCAATATTTACAGAATCTGGAAGATAAATGGAATTATTTAATAATATATCATAGGGCTTTTCAAAATAGATATATCCATGATCACCTGATCCATGCCCAGAGCAACAAAACTTGGTATAATAACCTTTTTGATTAAATTTTTGAATTAAATCAGCAATATTAATATCAATTTCTAATGGATTATATTCTTCATTTCCACAATAATCACAACGATTAGCAATAAAAGTCGGAAATATTTTACCTGACTCTATATTCCCACCTTTATTATTAGTAATTTTTCCTTTAACGTTCCAATCCACATCTACTATTTCATAATTATAACATCTTGGACACATCATGGTAATTTTCTTATGAATGGAAGCATTAACAATATCATCTCCATTTTCTAAAAATTCCTCTCTATACATAGAAGCTATTTTAAATTTATTTGAAGTAATTTCTTCTTTTAACTCTACTTTGCAATTTCCATATTGAAAACTCATAATTTTTATTCTCCTTTACACAATAATATGAAATCAATTCAGCTAAATATTCCACCAATACTTCATGTAATAAATCTATTTCAAGAATTGTATTATATTTATACTCAAATATATCAAATTCCTGCCATTTACTAACATTCATATTCGATGGAATATATCCATGTGAATTACGATTATATTGAATCATATTATATGATAATTTAATATATTTGGAAAAGAAATTAGAAGTATATGCTTTACTCATAAAGAACGATCCTAAATAAAATTTTGGCGTTGCGTATTTATTCCAAAATTCACTTTCATAGTTTAATGTTTCTGAATCTTTAAGTCTAATTCGTTGACCTTTATTAAAATTATTTCGAAAGTTTATAACAGCATCTATTAAAGTATCACAAGTATATTCTCTTTTATTTTTATTAAGTCCAATATTTCGAAGATTCATTTTTATTTGATCATTCATTATTTAAGATTCTCCTCTGTTATTATATCAAAATTACTTAAATCTACATTATCATCTTCTAATGCAAAGATAATATCAATAAATTTAAGATTTTTATTATGGTAAAATTTAGAAGAAATAGAATTAGCAGAATCATGTTTTAATGTAATATTAGTATACTTTACATCTTCTGTATGTTTTTCTCTTCCTTTACCAAATTCTATCTCTGAAATTTTTTCAGTCGGAAAATATGAAAGAAATTTCATACCCTCTGCTTGTTTTTTATCAAGATAATGTCCAAATAATGTTGTAATAAGTCTGACATTTCCTAATACATCAAAAGAGATTTCTCCTTCACCAGTATATTTAATATCATTTTTATCAATAGTTGCTTTGACTTTCATTCCATTAAAATAAATAATGGTATTTGTATCTTTCTCCAATAAGGTTCCATCTGGATTCACCTTAATATCTAATGTTTGTAATAATTCATATGCTAATTCATATTCATCCTCAAACATCATTCCATTTTTTGTAATTTTCATTTCATTTTCTCCTTTCGAACTTTGAATTGTTTTATATCATATTTATAATATATAATTATTTTCCAATATCTATTTAACTTTAACCCCGAAACATTTTATTAAATAATGGTTAATGGAGGGATAAAATATGATTACTTCTACAGTAGGAGAGCAAGATCATTATTCAAAATATCTTGCAGTTGAGATAGCAGAATTACAACAAGATATAGAATTACCAGAAATATCTGAAGATCCTTTAACTTTAGAAACCTTAGAAAAATATAAAAAATCTGGTAAAGAATATAAATTAAGAGAAACAGAATATACAAATATGCTAGGTAACTTTTATATTCCTATTCTATTTCCTCTTGTGGAAAATAGAGAATCAACAGAATTAGAATATGAAGCTCCAAAAACTACCAATATAGTCAATAATGCTTTAATGGGAAATAAATATGTGGAGAGAAATTTTGTTTCATTAATGATACCAAAATATATTGTTATGAATTTTGATAAGGTAATTCCAAAAGGAACAAAATTTCTAGTAGGTTTTGTTGGAGGAAATTCTGATATTTATAATATAAATATCATTGGTATTCATGGAACAAGTTTATCAGTATAAGGAGGATAATTATGACAATTGATCATAAAACAAGATTAGAATGTGAAAAATTAATATATACAATTATGGATACTCTGGATAAATCTAAAACTAATTCAGATTATTATAGAACTTTATTTGCTCAAATGACAGATGAAGGATTCTATAAATTCTTTACAAAGAGATTACCTTTAAGATTTCATTATGAACCATTTAAAATTGAGCCAAAAATGTATGAAATTACAGAAGCTTATCATAAATTAGGAGTTCCTTTATTTGAAAAAATTAATGTACCTCATATTTATACAAATAAACAAGGAAAACCAGTAAAAACAAAAGAAGCATTGATTATTGTAATTAATATTAAAAGATTAAAACAAATGGTTACTCATAAATCTCATGTAGCATTAAATACAGAAAAAAGAGATATGAAAACTGGTTTATTAACTTCAGAGGATAAAGGAGCTAAACAAACAGATAGAGAATTTGAAGCTTTAACTTCTTATGGATTAAACTTTACAATAGAAGAATATTCTAGACCTAGAGCTGATAGTTTAAAAGCTGGTAATGAAATGGATAAGGTAATTGCTACAAAAGGATTTGTATCTAATGAAGATATCCATATTGAAAAAGATGATAGTTTAAGTAAAAATCTTTTAAATGTATATCTTCTTGGAGCTAATATTTATTCAAATATTATTGATACAGATTATATGACTCCATATACAGCAAAAAATAAACAAAAAGCAATAGAAAGATTATAAAATATAAGAGTAGAGGATATCATATCCTCTACTCATTTTTATTGTTTGATTTTCATCTCACTATTAGAATTAATATGTACTGAATAATTTCTTAATTCATTATAATTAAGATTTATTTTCTTTTGTCCTGGAGTAAAGTGTTCTGTATTATCCTTTACCTCTTTTACACATTTTCCTTTGTATTTAGCAGATACTTTTACTCCTTTTTTAATTATTGGTTTAACTGAAATTCTTTCTCCCATAGATTTAATATCCCTTTTTAATATAATATTTATATTATTACTTTTTTAAAGCATAATACATTATTACTGCGTTATCTATTAAATATTCTGTTTCATCCCTATTTGTTCTGTCTAAAAGATAATTCATTATTACTTTAGATATATCTTGCATAGAATATTTTTCTATATATTTATATACTAATGCAAATCTTTTCATATCATTTTTACAATATCCATATGCAACTGGTAATCTCATATAACATATATCTATTAAATGATCTTTTAAATA
>ERZ808278.779-NODE-779-length-17175-cov-3.811157_pt1 | contig 17175 bp, 26 predicted proteins | sample MGYA00521239_ERZ808278 | MGnify/ENA primary metagenome ERZ808278 (study PRJEB31516, sample SAMN03275600) | gut metagenome | biome: mammalia-associated habitat; material: feces | host: Papio cynocephalus | place: Kenya | collected 2012-07-17 ... | reverse complement strand
GTTATAAGTTCTTGATTAAAAATAGAGAAACTTATCATCAGTGACAGATGTAGGATAGCTGAGTTGTAGGTTATCTTGGCAGTGTCATAAAAACCTACACCACTCCTTACATAGAAAAGAAAGGAAGATACATAATTTATGGAAAAAATTTGTTTAGCAGAATTAAAAAAGAGAATTAAAGCAGAGAAAGAAACATTAAATCAATTAACAAGAAATGATACAACAAATAGAAATACACAAATTTTTGTTGATAAAGATATTGCTTCTCAAATAGAAGATAACAATTATAATTATTTTGAAACTAATTCTAAATTACAAACATCAATGTTGTATATAACAAAAATGACAGCATTATTAAATAAAATAACATCTACAACAATAATTACTTGTGGAGATTTTACAGGAAGTATTTCAGAGGCAATAATTTTATTAAAATATTTGACTCAAATGAATGATAGAGCAGATAATATGTTATTTATTGATTTGAGTCGAAAAATGACTTTTGATAAGCAAATCATAAAAACAGAATATTTTTATGATGAAGAAGCTGTAAAAAAGAAAAAAGAAAAACTAACAAAAGCAGTAGCAGATTTACAAATGGCAATAGACAAAGCAATGTTTGCTACAGAAATAGATATATCAGAAATAGAAATTCCAAATGAATTAATTTATAAAATTTTTGGAGATTAATATTTAAAAAAGAGAAATTCATACTATTAAAAAGCATAAAAAAAGTATAAGTAAAGATAACAGAAATAATATATTACATATAAAAAGTTTGTTTTAACGATTTTGTTTAGGTATTATATATAGTGATAAGTGGTTGTGTTTAAGTGTTTTAAGTAGTAGGTTTTATGATTTGGATTTTTGAAGAAAATTTAGAATTGAAAATTACATTAACAAATAATGTTTATTTTATTATGCTTTTTATAAAAACTTATTATAGCAAGGGAAGTAAATAGTTATAACTTGAAGCATATTTTTCTTATGGAGAGAGAATTTTCCAATTTCATTCTCTCTCCCACCTCCTATATACTTGGATATGATAAGTTAGTAAAACTTTTGCATAGTTGTAGGTGCAAGTCCTACTCCAAGTACCATCCCTAAAGGGAAGAAAAAATTATAAAAGATTTAAAGGAGATACAGTTATGACAGTAAGTAATTTTATTTGTGGCACATGTAAAAATATGGAAATTTGTAAGGCTTATTCATCATTAAAGAAGTTTTCTGAAGATGATGTTAAAGTAGCATTTCCAACAGACATTACAATAGATGATTGTAAAAATTTCAAACAAGTAGAAGAATTTGAGGAATAATTACATATGAATAATATTAAATTAACATGGGAAAAGAATAAGGACGGAAATTTACAATCTGAAACTCTTTTTGAAAATAATTTATGTAAATTCACAATAGAAGAAGAAGATAATACTTGCGGAGTATTTGTCCAAGGATGTCAATGGTTCCCTTATTTTGTTGCCAATAATGCACATCATGGTTGTACAATGTTTTATGATAACGTAGAAGAAGCAAAACAAAAAACAGAAGAATTTCTTAATTGGCAAATTAAAGAATATTACAATGTTGCTTAAGTGAACACAGAGAGAGTCAGAGTCAAATGGAGAGAGGATGGTTTTACCATTCTCTTTTTTTTTCAGAAATAAAAATTATTTCTTTAAAACATATTGACTTTTCTTTTATTTTATGTTATAATTAAATCAAGAAATACACAAGAAAGGAATATAATAAAAATGTTTAAATTTAAAAAAAGAAAAAATAAAGATATAAGTATAAGTAAAACTCCTGTAAAAGTTACAGAAGTAAATTTTAATAAAGCAGACTTATTATTTCGAGTACAAATAGGAAATATCTTAAGAAATGGTTTTTTAGATGAAAATCCAAGACCAAAATATCAAGATGGTACTCCTGCTCATACATATAGTGTTAATCAAAACTGGCATACATATGATTTAAATCAAGGAGAATTTCCAATTACGACATTAAGAAGAATGTATTGGAAGTCTGCAATTAAAGAAATACTATGGATTATGCAAGACCAAACAAGTGATTTAAGTGTTTTAAGAGATAAATATAATATTAAAGTATGGGATCAATGGGAATCAAAAGATGTTCCTAATACTATTGGATATAGATATGGAGAAACAATAAGAAGATATGATCTTGTAAATAAATTAATTAAAGAATTAAAGGAAGATCCCTTTGGTAGAAGACATATTATTGATTTGTATCAATATGCAGATTTTCAAGCAACAGATGGATTGTATCCTTGTGCTTTTATGACTATGTGGAATGTTAGAAAAGGAGATCCTATAATAGACCTTAACAATCCTCTTAAAGAAGATAAAGATACTCTTTATTTGGATATGACTTTAATACAAAGAAGTGGAGATTGTTTAGTAGCTTCTCATCCAGGAGGATGGAATGAAATACAATATGCCGCATTACTAATGATGGTTGCACAAGTATGTGGATATAAACCAGGAGTTTTTGGACATTTTATTCAGAATGAGCAAATTTATGATAGACATATAGAACAAGCAAAAGATTTAATCAAAAGACAGAGTATAATTGAAGATAATAAAATGCCAATGTTAAAATTAAATCCAGATATAAAAGATTTTTATGATTTTACTATTGATGATTTTGAAATGATAAATTACCCAACTAAAGATATAGATGAAAAAAACCCACAATTATCATTCGATATGGGAATATGAGGATGTTATATGAATATTATAGTAGCAACAGAAAAGAATTGGGGCATTGGTAAGAATAATGATTTACTTTTTCATTATAAAGAAGATATGGATGTATTTAAGCAATTAACAATGTACAATCTTATTATAATGGGAAAAAACACATTATTGTCTTTACCAAAACAAATGCCATTAAAAAATAGATTAAATCTTGTACTTACTACAGATGAAGAATTAAAAGAGCAATACAAAGGTATACAAGATATTATATTTGTCAAATCAATTCCAGAATTGTTTTTAGTAATTGAAGATTTAATAAAGAATACCAATTTAACAGAAGATAGAATTTGGTGTATCGGAGGAGGGAGTATATATAAACAATTACTTCCTTATTGCAAATATGCGTATGTTAATATGTGTGATTATGAATATGAAGCAGATACGTTTTTCCCAAATTTAGATGAAGATGTTGAATGGAAATGTGATCGTATCCAAGTTTGTAAAACAGCACCATTTATATTTTATATATATGAAAATAAGAATATTAAAAGTCGATGAAAGGAGAATAAAAATGGCAGAATTAACAGGAGAAATAATAGATAATAGAGAAGAAATAATCCCAAATTTTAATATTACACCATTTGATAATGTTCCAATAGTAGTTTTAAATGGTTCTGGTGGAGTAGGAAAAGATGAATTTGTAAAAGCAATGGGTCAATATGTAAAGATATATAATTATTCTACAATAGATACATATAAGAAAATAGCGAAAGATTGTTTCAATTGGAATGGAATTAAAGATGAAAAAGGAAGAAGACTTTTATCAGATTTAAAGATTGCGGCAATAAGATATAATAATGCACCCATAGAGGAATTAAAAGAAGTATATAATGATGTAAACAAATGTTGTTTAGCGGATGTATTTGTATGTATGTGTAGAGACATAGAGGAGATAGAGAAAATAAAATCTGAATTTTATAACGTCAAAATTGCCCTTGTAACGAACGATAATGTTCCCCCTATACTTTCTAATGTCGCAGATAAAAACGTCTTAGAAGCGAAATATGACGTTATTATCGACAATAGCGGAAGCCTTGAACAACTTTCTGCTTCTGCATATACCTTTTTAGATGAAATTGTATTCTCTTCAGTACAACAAAATACTTTTAGAAATGAGGGTGTTGATAAAGATGCCTATTAATATTGGTTATTTAACATGTGATAGAACAGCGAATGGAGATGAAGTCTTTACTCCCTTTTATGCAGTAGAGCCTTTACTTAAATATGTCCCAAAAGATAAAGTAATATGGATGCCTTTTGACGAAGAATGGTCAGCTTATTATCAATTGTTTACAGAGAATGGATATAAATGTATTAGAAGTAGTCTAGCAGAAGGACAAAATTTCTTTACATATGAACCAAAAGAACATTATGATATAATAATTTCTAATCCTCCGTTTTCAAAAAAAGATGAAGTATTACAAAGACTTGATGAATTAGGAAAACCTTTTATGATATTGTTGCCAACTAATAGTTTACAAGGACAAAAAAGATTTCAAACTTGTTTTAAAAATGGAATTCAATATTTAGGTTTTGACAAGCGTATTGATTATCATACGAATTTTAATTTTAATACATATACAAAAGGAAATCATTTTTCATCTGCATATTTTTGTAGAGATATTCTTCCAAGAGATTTAATTATAGAAGAATTGAAAAAATATGAACGACCTTTACTCAAGGAGGAAGAATCAAAAGATGAATAATTATGGCAAAAGACCACCAGACTATTATTCTATATATAAACTTCCCCAAACTGAATTAATTAAATTAGTCTATTTGAATAATGAACATGAAGTTTTATATATAATAATGTCAGATAAATATGGAGAAGAATATTATTTATATATAATAAAAAATAAAAAAGCAAAGAAAATAAAGACACAAAAACATCCTATCTTTACAGAAATAGAAAAAGCCGAAAAGGCATGGCAGAAGAAATGTGAAAAGGACGGTGATGATAATGCTACCGATATATAATATATCAAATACAATTACAGCAACTTATACTCAAACTCCTTCATGGGATTTGTTAAAAATTGAAAGACCAGAAGATAAATTATCTTTCTTACAGCAAATGAAAGACAATTGTATGGATAAGCCTATATTAAAATATAATACTCAAAAAGCATATTTAGATACAGACATTAAAAAAACTACTCCTATAGGAGTAATTGTTGGAGCAAATATTATAGAAGAAACTTATTCTATACGATTTTTCTGTTTGTTGTTTGCACTTTGTGAATTAAATTTTTATCAAGAAAATTTGGATGATACAAACTCTCCGATAGAATTTGATTCGATTAGTATGTTCTTTGATAAAAAGAAGATACAAGAATTATTTGATGCAAATGCAAAATATACAGATATAATAGAAAGGTACAAAGAATATAAAGAAACTATAGAAAGTGAAGGAAAAGAAGAAAGGGATGTAGGTGATAATAATGAATAAGGTTATTTATTTAGATAATGCTTCAACAACAATTCCTTGCAAAACAGCAATTGAACCATTTGCAAATCCTTCTAATTATTATAATCCTTCAAATTTATATTCTCTTAGTACAGAGATACATACTAATTTAGAGTATATTCGAGGAGAAATATTAAAATTTATTCACGCAAAAAAAGGAAATGTATATTTTACATCAGGAGCTTCAGAGGCAAATAATTGGGTGATAAAAGGATTTGTTAAAAAAATAAAAAACCGATTTAATAATTTTATCCCACATATAATAACTTCATCTATTGAACATGATAGTATATTAAATACATTAAAATCATTTAATTCAGATGAATTAGAAATAACCTATATTGATCCAGACGAAAAAGGTTACATTAATCCAGAAGATATAGAAAAAGCAATTCAACCTAATACAATATTAGTATCCATTATGTATGCCAATAATGAATTAGGAACTATTCAACCTATATATAAAATCGGGAAATTGTGTAATAAACATAGTATATATTTTCATACAGATGCAACACAAATATTTGGAAAACAAGAAATAAATGTTTCTAATAGTATGATTGATTTTTTAACTTTCTCTGGACATAAATTTCATGGTCCCAAAGGCATTGGTGGATTGTATGTAAATATGGACGATCCAATGAAAATTGAAAATTTGATTAATGGTGGGGGACAAGAATTTGGTTTCCGAGCAGGGACAGAAAATTATCCTGCCATCTTAGGAATGTGGAATGCAATAGTATTCATGCAACAGAATTATATTGATAATGGAATCGGAAAAAATCACATAAAAAAAATAAACAAATGTATTCAAACAGAATTAAAAGAAAACTTTAAAAAAGAAGATTATAGAATAAATTCTCATAATAGTCAATGGATATTTAATTTTTCTTTAAGAAATGTTAATACAGATAGTTTTGTGGTAAGTCTTGCTAATAATAATGAGGAAGAAAAAATATGTATATCTACTGGCTCTGCATGTGATACTGGAGATTTAAATCCCTCTCATGTCTTAGAAGCAATTAAGTGTCCCCAAGAATTTATTAATGGACCGATTAGAATATCATATGGTATGGATACTACAGAAGAAAATATAAAAACTTTATTTAAAAGATTAAAAGAATTATATTATAATTAAAGGGGTGCTTTTGTATGAATGTTGAAAAGGCTATAAAAATAAAGGCAATTATTGATGCTCAAAATGAAAAAAACAAAAATTACAGACGAAAACTTCAAAATAATCTGATGGATTATCAAGAAGATTCTGAAAAGGAATTAAGAGAAAAAGAAAAAAAGTGTAAGACATGTTATTACTTAAAAAAGGAAAAAATAATATTAGATTGTCAAACAACTCACATATGTAAATTGTGTGGAGAATCATTTATTTCTTTTGATCAAAACGAAAGAATTTGTCCAAATTGTGTTAATGAGCATGATGTTTGTAGACATTGTGGACAAAAAATAGAGTAAATATATAACATAGAAATAGGATGTCTGTAACAAAATAGATGTCTTATTTCTTTTTTTATAAAAAAGTTTTAAAGAAATGTTAAAAAAGTATTGACTTTTCGTAATAATTGTGCTATAATAGAATTATCTTCAAAGAAAGGATGAAAAAAATGAGATACATATTATTTGATACATCAACTAATGGTTGCACATATTATGTCTCAGAGAAAAAGAATGTCGGAGTTGTTGCAACAACAGATGTTAATCTGGCAATAACATTCAAAAAACGTGCTTCTGCTAATAATTTTTTAAGTCAATTATCAAAGCCGTTAAAGAATAATTACAATTTTTCTGTAGGATTATTATCAGAAATCAGACAGCCAATACTACAAGAATTATCTCAAGGGATAACAGATATTATTGATGTTATGAATAATAAACCAAAAAAAATAAAATATAATACACAATCATTAGACATTCCAGAGCCACCAAAACTTTCAAATGGAATTAATACAATACAAGATAATACACAAGACATAAAAAATAATGTAGATAGTACATACATATCATCCCCCAAGATGTTAAAAACATATACTTCTACAGAAATATTATCTCAAATGGATAACATAACAAAAGTAATTGCAAAGACACAAGAAAGTATTTGTAAAATTCCAGATACAATAACAAAGAATCAACTTTGTTTAAATAAACAATTATCAGAACTGGATAAGATAATTAATGATTTAACTCATTTTATTGAATTTAACAACTTAAATGCTTCACAAGGATATAAAATGTATAAAATGTTACATGATTTCCTTAACCAAAGAAGACAGGTAAAAGATATGTTAATGGTAATTCAATCAATAAATTCTAACTTTGAAGATACAGAGAATTATGACATTTCAAAAGAATTCAAGTCTTGTAACGAGCGTAGTTACTCCCCCAGAGTCTTGGATAAATTATTTCAAAACGGAAAGGAATGTTTATAATTTTAATAAAGCCTCATCAATGACTAAAAAACCTTGTGGTTGATAGGAGTAGAGAAAGGAAATAAAAAATTATGAATCAATTCAAAAAAATATTATCTGTTATTAACATCATTGCATTGACTGTAATTATTACAGGAGGAACTTATATCGAGGGACAAGCACCTGATATTATTTCAGATGAACAGATAATTGAAACCGATGCAAATAATATAATCCCTGATTATACTATCTTTGGTGTGACAGTTCACGATAAAGATATAGATTTCTCAGAAATTTCGTTAATCAATTATAAAGGGAAATATTTAATACCGATTAGATTATTAGCTAATGAGACAAATTTTAATATTAATTATGATGTTTCTATTAATGAAGTTTATTTGTCAAAATTAAAGAATAATAATGTATATGAGGTTATTAAATTCTATCCAACAACATTTGATAAAATAGAATCTAATACTAATGATTTTTGTCAGTTGGCATTAAATATTAATGGACAAAATAGAGAGTTTGTAAATGTTCCTATGGAACTTTCTCCAATATTAATTGATGATACTATTTATGTTCCTTTAGAGGAAACTGCATATTTAATGGGATATCAATTACAATGGAATGATACTTATGTAAACTTAGTAGATGAATATTTTATTAAAATACAATATTATCTTATGAATGAAAAAATTAAAGAAATATATAGTAATATTTATGATCAATATTTCTTTGATTACAGGTTTTTTGATAATGTTGAAAAAACACGTGTAAACAAAGCATTAGGAATAAATGAAGCAAGATTTACTTATAATGTTTTTGAAAAAAGTTATTTAAGTGTAGAACAATTAAATAACATATTATCAAATACAGGTCTTGCAGGACAAGGGCATTTGTTTAAGGACATGGAAGATACTTATAATGTTAATGCTTTATTTTGTATTTCTGTTGGATGCTTAGAAAGTGGAAACTTTACAAGTTCTGCTTTTAGAAATAAAAACAATCCATTTGGTATTGGACCAGGAAAACATTTTAGTTCTCCAAAGGCTGCAATTAATTATTTTGGAGAACTAATGAATAGAAGCACATATTATGGAAAATCTATTGATAGGATTGGAAGTATATATTGTGTAGGTGGTAATTGGGCAAATAAAGTTAAAACTCTTATGAAAACTAATTGGAGTAAAATATGATATCGTAATATAGTATATTATGATATAGCAAAATAGTATCAAATAATAATATTGAGAAAAGTCGATTAAAATATTTATAATTTTTCAAATATTTTTTTAAAAGGTATTGACTTTTCTCTTTTTTTATGATATAATGAATTTGTAAATTAAAGGAAAACCTTAAAATAAAGGAGAGAAAGATAATGAAAAAGACAAAAAAGAAGAGTTTACTATTTACTAAAAATCCTTATAACAAAAAATATCTAATATTACATCCATGGGAATTTTTCTTACATATTGGAAGAGATATAAAATGTGCATGGCAAAGAGCAAAATATGGGTATTGTTTTAGGGATATTTGGTCTATAGATTGGTGGTTTATAAATATTATTCCACAAATGCTTCATGAATTAAATGAAAAACAAAATAGTTTTCCTTATCAAATGACTTTTGAAGAATGGAAGGAAACACTTGATGAAATGACTTTTTATTTCACAGAAGCAAATGAGGATACTTGTACACAGCAAAATGAAATACCTTTTTCAAGATCAAAAGAATGGTTAAAACGAGACAAAGAAATTCAAGAATATCGAGAAGCTTGTTTAGAAAAAGGATTTAATCTTTTTATAAAATATTTCCATGATTTATGGGACTAAGAAGGGAGTGAATAAATATGGAAGATTATAAAGTAGTTTTAAAAAGAACAGATATTTGCCCATGTGGCTCATGTAATAGTCAAAGAGTTTTTATGGATGTTCGTTGTATAGGCAATACACTTTCTATAAAAATATATTGTTTTGATTGTGAAGAAGCATATTGTTTAGAAAAATCATTAATAGGAATACCTAATGATGAACTTGAAGAGCATATAGAAACATATAAAACAATTGCAATTAATAATTGGAATCAACAAAGGAGTAAAGCGTAATGGAAAAATTTAAAAATAAAAAGAGTTATAATTTTTCTAACTCAACAAGCATTGCTTATGATTTTTTATTGAGAATAATTCCTTCTCTTAATAAAAGATGGAAAATATATGATATAGAAAAAGTTGAAACAGATACAAAATTGTGTATTATTCATTTCAAAGTAAAACATTTTCATGGATGGCAATTTGGTATATGGGTAGATTTAGACAAAAATGACCCAAAATATGATAATGAAGATTTCATACATATATTCATGCAACATCGAGATTGGATAGATCATTTTTCACCAGCTCATAGTTTACTTTGTGTAGGAATTGATAGATGGACATTAGAAAATGAAGAAGCGTTAAAGTTTCCATTTTATAGCCTCCACAATATGCTTATTTTCGTCAAAATGCACCCTCTAATTGCTTATAATCAATCACAGATTGGTGATGGCATATTTGACCTACATGGGCTTACAATCAAAGAATACGCTTCTAACAAGTATGATAATTGGTGGAAATTTAATCGAGCTAATAAAATTTATACTAAAATTGCTTTATGGTATTCTAAAGCAAAAATTCAATTAATTAAATTATTTGATAAAAAATATATTAAATCTATTAAAATAATTGACGAATTGGTTTCATAAAGATCAATATGGCTATAGAAATATTACTTCTGATTATATCCAATTGCGATATAAGAACGAAACATCTGATAAATATTATATATATCCTTTATGGGCTGACAGTGAAAAAAATGAATTATAAATTTTTTTTTAAACCACTTGACTTTTTATTATTAATATGATATAATAAATTCATAAATTACATAAGAAAGAGGAAAATAATTATGAAAGTTTATAAAGAGAAACAATTTTTAGTTTTTGAATTGGATGATGGCAGTGTCATTAAATATGATTTTGCTAAAAAACATGCAATTGGGAAAAGCGGAAAAGTTGTAAAAAATCTTAACAATCAATTAAGAAACTATTCATTAAACGAAATTTTTAAAGCTTGTGATAATCCTAATTATGTACAATTTTTAGATTTTGTTAAAAAACAAGAAAATAATTGTTATAATATAGGAACTTTATTAAGTAGAACTAACAAATATACAAGATATGAACAATTTTTTTCAGCAGGAATAGGAAATAATATAAATGGGATTTCTTATGATATTTCTTTTAAAGATTTGAAAAAAGGATTTATTCAACTCTGTAAGAATTATCCAATTCCCATTACAGACAATACAATACATTTTTATAATAAATATCCAAATCAATTTATATTAATGTTTAATTTATTACCAGAATATATTACTCTTGATGAAAATGATTTGTCAAATCTTTTAAGAGAACGTACATACAAAAGGATTAATGGAGAATATGATTATTATTTAAGACTTCCTCTTTTACTTGAAACTTACCATTTAGATATGAAATCTTTTATGTTATATCTTGATAGATTGAAAACTTTTGAGGGAATAGAAGTTCGTTCAATTCTTGGAGAAATAGAAGATTATTATAAAATGATGAATCAAATATCTCCAGATCATTATGATAAATATCCTCGCAATTTTCTAACTACACATCAAATTGCAAGTAGAAATTATCATAGATTTAAAAAAGAATTTAATGAAGAATTATTTAAAAGAACAATTAACAATTCTTATGCACTTAAATATAAAGATTATATATTCATTGTTCCTCAAACTACAGAGGAAATAAAACAAGAAGCAATTATGCAAAATAATTGTGTAGCTTCTTATATAGATAGTGTAATTGAAGGGGATTGTAGCATAATCTTTTTGAGAAAAAATGAAAATTTAAATAAAAGTTTTATTACTTGTGAAGTAAAAGAAGTCTATGATGAAGAATTAGGAATTTACTACCCAAAAATTGTACAAGCTAAACGAGCATATAATGAAGATACTTCAAAAGAAGATGATATTATTATTGATGTATGGGAAAAAACTCAAAAACAAAAAAGATTATTAGAAAAACAAAGTATAAGAAAGGTAGGGTAATTACATATGAAAGAAAATATTAAAGTTGGTACAAAGATTATTCTAAAAAGCAAAATGGGATTTCTTAATAAGATTGGAAAAGAATATATAATTTCTGATGTTGATGAAAAAAATCAAACAATTTATTTTTCTGTTCCATTTACAGATTATTCTTCACATTTTTTCAAAGAAGTTAATAATGATTTTCAATTTGAAGGAATGCTTACATGCACAGCAAGCATATCTTTTGATGAACTTGAAAAGTATTTTATTATTCCTATAGACGAAACATCAAAAGAATGGAGCTATTGTGATGACAATGGAACTATAATAACTACAAAAAACAGATGGTCAAAATGGCTATATTATAATGCTGATTTTATTTATAATTCTATATATGACAATTCTTCAACAATAGTAAAATGTAAATATAGAATATCAAGAGATGGCAGAATTCAAATGAGGAGTATTGATTTTGCAAATTATGATTTAAATGTAGAATTCCAATCTATGTTAAGAAGAAAAGAAAAAACATATTTCGCTTCATCTTATGCAATTTGTAATAAAAAGTATGATCATTTTAATCGAGATATTGGACTTAACATAGCAAAAATGAGAATGAGAGTAAAACTTTCTAAATTAGAATCAGATTTTATTCTCCAACGATTACAGGAGGAAAATTAATATGCTGTGTTTTAATAAAGAAAAGACCGCCTTTTACTTAAGTTGTGCTTGTGGTTGTGACGAAGCAATTACTTTCCGTATAGTTACACCATGTGATGAAAAAGATACAGATTATGCATTTGTAACATATTCAAGAGGCTCATTCTATGCTGAACAAAATACTTTTTGGGATAAAATTTGTAAAAAATTATTCAGAATATGGGCAATTATAAGAAATAAAGATTATTATTATAGTGATATTATTTTAACAAAAGAAGATTTTAATCAATTTGTTGACTGTCTTAATGATATAAAAAACAAACAATAATAATAAAAGGAGAAAAAATAAAATGAAAATTAAAAATTTACAATTACACTTTAATAACAATGATTATGTGACAATTAAAGGAGAAAATTTAGGAATATTCTCTATTCTTAATAGTAGAACATCATATGAAAAAATAAATGATAAATTCTATCAAATGCTTGCTTGTGATGCTATAAAAATGGAAATTAACAAAGATGCTAATATTGATCTTCAAATTTATGAAGATAAAGATGACTTTATAAAATTGTTTGATAGAATTTTAATTAATGACCTATCATTTATTATCTTTTCTTTTACTTTGGATGACGATAAGCCAGAAGATGATGAAAACAATATTAGAACATATCAATATTTCTTGCCAATTAAAGAAGAAACAATTTCAAATGGTAATGAGATTACTACTAAATTGAGCATATTAACAGAAAATGAATATTGCACTTCTATGATTAGTGATTTGGGACATCTATATATTCATGTTTCTACATCTGATACAATTGATGTTAATAAGGCTTTTGAATTTGATGAAATTCTTGATGAAGAAGTTGTTAATAGTAGATTTGTTAAAACAACAAACAAAAATACTAATGAAAATACAAATGAAATAGAAAGCGTAACCCCCGATAATATAATGGGATAATCTAAATATATTATTATAATATGAATATTTTTTTCCATTATTGTTAATACTATAAATAATATAAAAATTAAAAGAGGAGTTTTTCTTATGAGAAAAAAAATTATTAAACTTTTAGGGGTATCATTTATTTTATCACTAATCTTTTGCGCACATTCTTTTGCAATGCCTACAAATGAATTCGACAATAAAATGAAAAAAGGTATTGAATATTATAATAAACAAATGTATTATGAAGCAAGAGATGAATTTCAATGGTTTTGTGATTACAATTGGGGCAGAATGAATCAAGGGCAACAACAATATGCTCTTGATTATTTAGGAGGAACAAAACTTGCAATATTCCAAATGGAATATAATTATGTTCCATTAAATTCAAGCTTTAGAACTTATAAGGATTTTATCTTAAAAAACGGAGAATATAATAGAGAAAATAATTGGTATTATTTAGAAGCACGATATAGTGATAATGCAAAGAATTTCTTCTATTATGATATAGGAAAAAATCAAGCAATGATTACTTTTATGATTGATGATGATTATGGACTATTTACAATGGTACTTCTATTAAACGAAAGCACACCAGATATATGCTCTGTAAGATACTATTATGATGATGGTGACCTTGGTATTATCCTTTATCAATTCTCTCCATACACTTATAATTGGGAGTTGTTAGAAAATAACTATAATGAAGATAAATCTTCTGCAACAATTCATTGTTTAGATATGATAAGTAGTCATTTGGAAACAATTTCTGGAGTAAAATTGAAAGACCTTGGAGTTTATTATAGAAGATAATTAGAATATAATATAAGAATTATTAGAGTAAGGGGTGAAAATTCCTTACTCTTTTTTTATCAATTTATTTATTAAAAAATAAAAATATTTAAAAAAATAATAAAAACCTATTGACTTTTGGAAAATAATATGCTATAATAGGTACATAAATTAAATGATTTACATAAGGAGTATTTATTATGAAAGAAGTTTTAAGACAAAGTTTCCCACCATTGATGTGTAACAAATGCAGATTTGAGAGTTATTCTTCTCTTGCTATGTTATGGCATATTTATAGAGTACATAATCTTAAACCAACTAAAAATGATATTAAAAATTTAATTAAATATAATGCATTTTTCAAATTCAATATGTTTTTAATTTCTCTTTTATTGGGATTAATCTTTTTTACAATAGGAACTATAACTACTCCATTTCCAAAATTAAAGAATAAAATTGGAAATATATTTTTTTCTAAATATAAAGAACAACAATGTAAAGTGAGGGGATAATTATGCAGGGGACAATTCAAGAAATTTTTAAAAAGAATATTTATGATAGTTTTTTAGAAAAAACACCCAAAGATTTTACACATATTGTAGATGATTCAAATGGTCCATTTTCAGAATATTCTTTCAGTAGTTATTATAATCATAATTATTATATGGACGATAAAGGGAATATTCTATATCAAGAATCAGATGATAATAATTCTTCAGATTGGTTTTATTGCTTTCTTTCAGATGCAAAAAATATAATATATAAAATGTATATTGGATATTCATTTACAAATGATGATGATAAAATATTTATTAGTTTTTAATATTAAAAATATAAAAAAGGAGAGATAAAAAATGAAAAAAAATATAAAAAAAATAATGAGTTCTAAACTTATAGAATGTATAAAGTTATTCTTTTGGGGAGTTTATGATATTTGCGATAAATTAATTCCTGTTATTACTGTATATGTTGCTATTAATGCTTTTATATCTATTCCAAAACTTACTGGATATTATGCTTGTTTACTATTTCTATTAGCAATTATAGCAGTAATTAGCTTTTTCTGGTATACATATACAATTGGCAAACATTTTTATGAAAATGAAAAAAATAAAAAATCTAAAGAAAAAAATACTAAAAAAACAAAAGAAAAAGAAAAAGAAAAAATAGAAGCAAAGGTGAAAAAATAATGGCTTATATAGAAAAAAATGATTACTTTGATTACGTAATTATCGGAGCAGGAATTGGTGGATTAATGTTTGCTTATCAAATGAAAGAGAATAATCCTAATGCAAAAATTCTTGTTATAGAAAAAGGAGATGTCCTATTTAACAGAAAATGTCCTATTAATGAAGGAAAGGTAAATAAATGTATCAATTGTAAGAATTGTGCAATTATGTCTGGAGTTGCAGGAGCAGGTGCCTTTTCTGATGCAAAATTTAATATTACAACTGAATATGGTGGTTGGATTGATGATTATATCCCAATTGATGATGCACTTGATTATATGGAGAGATTAGATAATATTCTTATGGAGTTAAGGGACAAAACAAAAACTCCACGTTTTTATATACCAGATAGTAAATTACAAAAGAAAGCACTTGAATATGATTTACATTTACTTCAAGGAAAAGTTAGACACTTTGGAACAGATGGTATTTATACTGTTATGCAAAATCTTGAAGATAAATTATTTAATAAGAAATATGGTAATAATATTCAATTATTAACTAATACTTATGTGGCTTCTGAAGATATTGATGTTGAAAATAAAAAATTATATTTAAATATTCTTAATAATATAGGGATGAAAGGATATGTTACTTATGGTAAACTTATTCTTTCGGTAGGAAGATTTGGGGCAGATATGTTCCATGAGTTTTGTATAGATAATAATATTCCTGTAGCTAATAATCAAATTGACATTGGTGTAAGAGTAGAATGCCCACGTATTATTTGTGAAGATATTTCTGAAAAAATTTATGAACCAAAAATTAAGTATTTAACTAAAAAACATAGAGATATTGTAAGAACATTTTGTTTTAACTCTGGAGGAGAAGTTGTAACAGAAAATACTAATGGTATTCTTACTGTAAATGGACATGCAAATAGTGATCCTCAAAAGAAAACAAAGAACAGTAATTTTGCTATTCTTTCAACACATAATTTTACAGAGCCATTTAATGAGCCAATTGAATATTTACAACATGTTGCAAGGCTTGCTAATATGCTTGGTGGTGGTAAAATTATTGCACAGTTATTTGGAGATCTTCTTGATGGTAGACGTTCAACAGATAAAAGAATTAATTGTGGAACAGTTAAACCGACATTAAAATCATATACTGCAGGAGATATTTCACTTGCTATGCCCTCTGCGGCTATGGATAATATTATAGAAATGTTATTTCAATTAAATGAATTTATGCCAGGAGTAGCAAATCATGATACTATTTTGTATGGTATTGAAGCAAAATATTATTCTTGCAAACCAAATTTTATTGACAATAAGACATTCGAAATTTATGATGATGTATATGCTATTGGAGATGGAGCAGGAGTAACAAGAAGTTTATCACAAGCTGGTGCAATGGGATTGTATTTAGCCGATAATATTTGATTTAATAACAATTAGAATAGAGTTGATAAAAAAACTCTATTCTTTTTTTATCAAAAATTTTTTTAAAAAATATTTTAAAACTACTTGACTTTTCTATTTTGTTATGATATAATGTAATCACAAAATACATAAACAACAGAAATGTGAAAAACTAAATTTTAAAGGAGACGAAAAAAATGACCCCTTTTACTCTTGATGAACAAGTATTATCAACAATTTTATCTGGAACTACATCTTTTGCACTTGCAGAAGAATTTAAAAAATGGAAGAATAATACTTTATCAGACTTCTCAGATAAAATCGTACAAATTCTGAATATTTCTTTTACAAAAGTACCTGATAATTATTCAATGAACATTATCTATAGAATTGGAGGTTAATCATTAC
>ERZ808278.777-NODE-777-length-17263-cov-4.309798_pt1 | contig 17263 bp, 13 predicted proteins | sample MGYA00521239_ERZ808278 | MGnify/ENA primary metagenome ERZ808278 (study PRJEB31516, sample SAMN03275600) | gut metagenome | biome: mammalia-associated habitat; material: feces | host: Papio cynocephalus | place: Kenya | collected 2012-07-17 ... | reverse complement strand
GTACTGTTGTGGTAATCAACGGCCCAAGATTCTCAACAAAAGCTGAATCAAAATTCTTCACAGCTCAAGGTTGGGACGTAATCGGTATGACAGCATTCCCAGAAAACTACTTAGTAAGAGAAATGGATATGTGCCCATTGAACATCTCATTAATCACTGACCACGATTGCGGTTTAGTTGGTGATGTTCCTCCTGTTTCTCACCACGAAGTTTGCAGAGTATTTGAACAAAACTTAGATAGAGTTAAAAAATTGTTATTCACAGTAATCGAAAATATTCCTGCTGAAAGACACTGCGCTTGCAAAACTACAAGCACTGACTCTCAAATGTAATTTATGATATTAAAAAAGAGGTTGAAGTATGACTTTGACCTCTTTTTTTAAGCTTAATAAGGATATATTATGTTAAAAAACGCAATTTATAACTTGTTTTACTTTTATGAAATTCTGATTATCGTTAGAATTTTTATGACATGGATTCCAAGCATAAATTGGGAAGCTCAACCAACAAAAACAGTTAGAATTATGACTGACGTGTGGTTAGACTTGTTCAGAAGATTTATTCCACCAGTTGGGGGCTTAGATTTTTCTCCAATCGTTGCTATTATCGTATTGCAAGTTCTTCAAACACTAATCGTTAGTGTGTTGTAAAAAAGGTACAAAGAAAAGAGAGGCGAAGCCAACGGCTTCGCCTCTCTTTTTTATTTAAAATCTAAAATAAATAAACGGATTATAAGTATTTGCTGCCATTTGGGTTGTAGATAGAATAAATATCAATATAAGCCATATATTAACAATAGCCTTTTGCCATTTGATTTTTGTATAAATCATATTTCTAAATATTGGCATACAACAAATTATTGCAACAATAAATGTTATAACTTCAATTCTATCAACGTAGTAAATCAAATTATAAACATCAGCGTGAGGTTTTATTGCACCAAACATATTTGCTAAATATTTAAGAGCATAAGTCATATTTTCTGCTCTAAACATTACCCAGCCTAAAACAAAAACAAATATGCAATAAATATGTTGTAATACTTTTATCCACCATTGATTATGAGCTTGTTCAAATTCTTTTAAATTTAAGATTTTTTCAAGAATTATGAAAAGGGCATTCCAGATACCCCAAATGACAAAATTCCAAGCTGCACCGTGCCAAATACCTGTTAAAAGGAATACTATTCCTAAATTTCTACAAGTTTTAAACAAACCTTGTCTATTTCCGCCAAGAGAAATATATACATATTGTTTAAACCAAGTTGATAAAGATATATGCCATCTTCTCCAAAATTCAGAGATAGATTTTGAGATATATGGGTAATTAAAGTTCTCCATAAATCTAAAACCAAAGATTAAGCCCAAACCAATTGCCATATCTGAATATCCAGAAAAATCAAAATATAATTGAAGTGAATAACTAATTGCACCTAGCCAAGCAATACCGTGATTAAACGCATCTGGGGCTTGAGAAAATATTTTATCAGCAATAGCCGCCATTGTGTTTGCAATAAGCATTTTTTTAGATAAACCTATTATAAATCTTTTTACACCCTCATTAACTTTCTCAAAATTAACTTCTCTAGATTCAATTTGCTCTGCAATATCGTGATATTTTACAATAGGCCCTGCGATTAATTGAGGGAACAAACAAATAAACAATGCTAATTTGTATAGATTTTTTTGAACCGAACATTCGCCTCGATAAACATCAATAACATAAGATATTGCTTGGAATGTGTAAAATGAAATACCTAGTGGCATTATTATATCTAACGCATTGATATTTGAATGGAATAAATTATTGCAATTTGTAATTAAGAAATTAAAATATTTAAAATATACTAAAAATCCCAAATCTATTATTATTGTTGAAATTAAAATACATTTTTTGTAAGTTTTAACTTTTTCAATTAAAATTGCACCAAAATAATTAACTAAGATAGTAACAAGCATTATTGCAAGGTATTTAGGCTCACCCCAAGCATAGAAAATAATACTTGCAGTTAAAAGTATTGGATTGTGTAGTTCTTTTTTAGTAACAAGGTAAAGCAATGCTACTATCGGTAAAAACATATATACAAAAGTCATTGTTGAAAATAGCATTAATCACTCTCCTTATTGTTGTATTTTAGTAATTCATCAAGAGATGGTGAATGTGATATAAATATTACAATATCTGCATCTGATTTTTTAATAATTGGTTCATAGATTTCTTTCCTTAATGGATATTCACCTGAATTAAATCTATATTTATCAATATTTTTAAATGATGTATTTAAAAAATATGACAAATTTTCTTGAAAAGAATTTCCAATAATTAAAAGATTGTATTTGCCATCAGGGTTATAGTGAGTAATATGAGGAAATGAGCCTTCTATTTTTATTTTATCTAAATATTTATAGTCATAATATTTATATGATGTATCTAATAAACTTTTATCATTAAGATTTGCAGTTTTATATGAGTGGCCTTCATCATACTTTCTATTCTCTTCATAGCGAAGAAGTGTTTTTGTTGAAATATTAAACTCTTTTTCTGAAGTTGTTTTTATATCATATTTTTTGTTTAACTCTTTAATAAATTTCAAATATGTAATATACGCAGCTGTATCAGTCATGTGGTGGTCAGTTTTGTAGTACAAAAACTCTTTATCGTTAGTTTTTCTATAGTTTATGAAATCATCTTCCATACAGATAATATTTAATTTTAGATTTTCTTTTGATAGATTACAAATTTGGTGTAGTTTCTTTTCTTTAAGAACATTATCTCTTTTTAACAAAATATTATAATCTTGATATAAAGATTCTTCTGCAGGCATTAATAAAATATAAAAATCTTTACCATTTTTATTTGCTATTTCATTTATACTTAATAAATTATTTTTAATAGTGTTCAATTCTTCATTTGAATATTTTTTTAAATAACTATTAATTTTATTATCCTTAAAAATAAAATGATTTTTCTTGTTTACATAAAAATCCTTCATTTTTGGTATTTTTTGTATGTTATAAACGAGAAAATGATTTAATGATATTATTTCATTTCTCAATGCAAATCTATCATTAAAATATTCTTCGTATTCTTTCCCATAATTATAATTTATACGACCGTCAATCTTTGTAAATAATGGCATTTTTGCTAAAGTTCTATTTTCATTCTTTGATACTTTGTCAGAATTAAGGTGGCTCATTGGAATAAATAAAATAACAAAAAATACAGTCAAGAATGTTATATCTATCCTTGATGCGTTTTTTATTGTTTTAAAATCTGCTAAGTAATTTGATAATTTGAAAGAAAGTAAAATACTTAAAATTAGAATACTTAAAAATATATCAAACTGAAAAGTTGTTGAAGGTGAACCACTAATTGGATAATATAAAACAACAGTATCATCTGTTGGTGTAAGTACAAGTTCAATATTTACAATTTTATGATTTGCACCTGTAATAGTAAATTTGCTTAAATCGTCAGCCTTTAATTTTCCATGTTTAACTCTTAAATCTGAGAAAATTAATTTTTCGTTTTTTCTAGGTTGTTCAATTGTAATAGTAATCAAATTAAAATGACCCTTTTCATTAATTTGAAATATTAAACTATTATTTTCCTCTAAATTTACTACTTTATGGCTGTCTTTTGACCCGAATGATGTTGTAATACCTACTTCTTGATTTCCGACAAGATTAAACTCTACATCTACGAGTTTTTTACATAACCAAAAAGGATTGGTTAAGCCAATAATAATTGCTGTTATTAAAAATACTATTATATATCTCTTTTTCATTCTTTAATTTATTTCACGTGGTTACTAATAGAAACATGATACATGATTAAAGATTATTTAAAACAGTATTAATAATCTTATTAAGTAATGTTTCTATTAGAATATAGATGAAAAATAGAAACTAACGCATAATAATAGTATGCAGAAAAAACAAGCCCTTCAAAGAAAACTTTTAAAAACACTAGGTTTAAATATCAAATATTACCGTACAAAATTAAATATAACTCAAGAGCAACTTGCTTTTGAATGTGGATTAGAACGCTCTTATATTACAGCTTTAGAAAATGGCAGCAAAAGTCCTTCTCTTTACTGTTTGTTCATTCTCGCTAATAAATTACAAATAGCACTAAAAGACTTGGTTGATATATCAATATAAGATTAATTTAATTTATAATAACTTTTATACTGCTGAATGCTAGGGTCTGAATTTGCTTCTGGGTGCATTTGCAAAAATGCTTGTAATTTATCTCTACCTTCAGGCTTTTTCAAATATGTACAAAGATACAAATAATTTATAAAATAATCTTTTTTATTTGGATATTTACTAACCAAATTTGAATATAAGTTATAAGCTTCCTCATAATGTTGACCAGATAATTTTGATAACGCAATCATAGCTTCATAATTTTCAATTTCAACAGTGTCATAAGTTCTTTCTTTTGCATACTCATAAAATTGAGCTGCTGTGTCATATTTTTTAGACGAATAATAACAACTTGCCATAGATGCGTAAATGTTTGAATCAGAAGGGTCAATATTAAGAGCTTTCTTATAAGCCTCCAAAGCTTCTGGTAACATTTTCAAATCATAATAAACATTACCCAAATTTATCCAGCCAGCAGTTTTATCTGGAACTTGTTGAGTATATTTAATAGCCTCTTGCAACTTTTCAGAACCAGCTGTTGCTGTATTTTGAGAAATCAATTGTTCATTATTTGAATACATGATTTTTATAGTTGCAATATCTCTAACAGAAAATTTAGCCATATTTATAGAATCTGTTTGGGGATACATAACATCACCCTTATCACTACTATGACCGTTTATCCCAATTGCGTGCCCAATTTCGTGAAGAGCTGTATTATATATAGATGTTGAAGATAATTTCACACCATTTTTTTGAGTCAAAAGTTTTATTGTAGAAGATTGAATATCTTTACCAGATGAAAAATTATTTGTAACACCTGCTACAAACTGGTCAGAATTTGAAAGTTCTAATCTATCGTGGAAAGATACTTTAATCTGTGCATCATTTGCATTATCAGTAAATGTAAATTGTAATATCCCCGCAAAAGTATTATTATACGCTTCAAAAGCTTGTTTAACAGTGTCTTTAAAAGGATTATTTTGGACATTAACGCTTACAGGCATAGTTTTCCAAATTGAATATCCCCCTGAAGCATCAACAGCATTTGAAAGATAATTATTTGCCATTTCTTCTGGAGAAATAGCAACAGGTGCAGGCATAGGAACCCCCACTGCTTCTTCTTGTTGATTATTCTTTAAAGAAACGTTATTTAAGACTTTTGAATTAAAAACGAACACAGCAACAATTAACGCAAATGCGAAAATTATAGCTTTTATGTATCGTGAGTCAATATTATTATTCATAATAAGAACTAAATTTCAACGTATTCTCTTAAACGTTTGCTTCTATTTGGGTGTCTTAATTTTCTTAAAGCTTTTGCTTCAATTTGACGGATACGTTCACGAGTAACACCGAACAATTGACCAACTTCTTCCAAAGTTCTTTGACGACCGTCGTCCATACCAAAACGTAATCTCAATACATCACGCTCTCTTGGAGATAGTGTACATAAAACTTCTGCTAAATCTTCTCTTAAAAGTTCAGAAGCAACTGTCTTAATTGGTGCATCAGCTTCTTTATCTTCGATAAAATCACCTAATCTTGAATCTTCTTCTTGACCGATTGGAGTTTCAAGAGATAAAGGTTCTTGAGCAATTTTAATAATTTCTCTTAATTTAGGAATAGAAACGCCCATTTCAACTGCAAGTTCTTCTTCAGTTGGTTTTCTTGATAATTCTTGAGCAAGTTTTCTAGTAACTTTTTTCAACTTGTTGATAGTTTCAACCATGTGAACTGGAATACGGATTGTTCTAGCTTGGTCTGCAATAGCACGAGTAATAGCTTGTCTAATCCACCAAGTTGCATAAGTTGAGAATTTAAAACCTCTTTCGTGGTCGAATTTTTCAGCAGCACGGATTAAACCTAAGTTACCTTCTTGGATAAGGTCTAAGAATAACATACCTCTACCAACGTATTTTTTAGCAATACTTACAACTAAACGCAAGTTAGCTTGAACTAATTTTCTCTTAGCGATAGCACCAGGAGTACCACCTTTAATAATAGTTCTTGCTAATTCAATTTCTTCATTTGCAGATAATAATTTAATACGACCAATTTCACGCAAATAAAGTCTTACAGGGTCATCAACTGTAACACCTTTTGGCAATTCTAAATCATCTTGAGAAGAATCTTCTGGTGTATCAAGCATATAAATTTCATCATAATGGCTTTTTGGTTCCATTTTAGTTGAAACAATATCCTCAATATTATCAGTACTGATATCAACATTCATGTAAGAATCAGCACCAGCATCTTCTGCTTTATCGTCGTCTAAATCTAACATATCTAAATTTTCATCATCTTCCATTACATTTGTTATAGATGAATTAGATTGTCTTTTTCTAGTCATTATTATCTCCAGTTCTTAATTGTTTTCTAATTTGGTCTCTAAGGTGAATCTGAACTTTCATCGACTCAATTTCGTCGTCGTTCACATCATCATAAAGTTCTTTTAACTCTTTTTGTTCTTTTTCCCTTTTTACAGACTCAAGTTTATTGATGTTTTCTTTCACTACAGCTTGGAAATCTTCAATTGATAAGTCGTTAAATGAATCCGAAATTACGATTAATTCTGATATTATAGATTGTATATCTTCTTGAGAATTAAAGGTCTCAAATAAACTTTCAGTTAATTCTCTTACATTATTTACGGTATCAATTAATTTGTCAATTGTATCTTTTACAATTATTAACTTTTCATCTGTAAATTGTACTTCCTTTATCATTTCAGAAATTTGGCTGAAATTCAAAGGACTACTATTTATTAAATACAATGAGAGTATGTTTTTTTGCGTTTTTACCTCGATATTTGATGATTTTGTTACAATTCTCTTAACATTAATTTCAGCCCCGAAATTTTGATTAAGTGTTCTTTGTACCTCTTTTGATAAAGCAAGTTCATCAACGTGCAAAGATGAAGATACTAATTTGATGTATTCAGTTCTAATAATATCGTTCTGAATATCCTGCAAAATCGGTATTATTGACTTGATTAGAGCTGATTTTTCTTGAGGTGTATTTGCCTCATTTTTATGTTTTAGAATTTGATTTAACTGAAAATCTATCAATAATGGCGCATTATCAATATATTTTCTAAAACTTTCTGCACCTTCTTCACGAATAAATTCATCTGGGTCTTTTCCTCGAGGAGGAGAAATGACACGAATTTCGCAAGAATATTTGTCATCATCAACTGCAAGATGAGATTCATCAAACTGCTTTACTTTACCAAGTCCGACAAATGCGTTTTTAATTAATTCTGCACCTCTGTTTGTTGCATTTATACCTGCTGTATCTGTATCGAAAGACAAATAAACTCTTCTTGATTTTGTGTATCTTGAAAGAAGTTTGACGTGATCAGCTGTTAATGAAGTACCGCAAGATGCAACACAGTTTTCTATACCGTGAGCTTGCGCTGAAATAACATCAAAATAACCTTCCATAATAATTACAGCATCATTTTCTTTGATAGATTCTTTTGCAGTATAAAGTCCATATAAAATACGACTCTTATTATAAATAATCGTATCAGGCGAGTTTAAGTATTTTGGATTTTGACCAGCTTCAACAGCTCTTGCACCAAAGGCAACATAATTACCTTTTTCATCTTGAATAGGAATTATAACTCTGTTTCTAAATCTATCAACATAGCCGTGATTACCTTTAATAATAAGACCCGAAGCTTCCAAAACTTCATCTGAAAAATCTTTTTTTAGTTTTTTGTATAGATAATTAGGTTCTTTCAAACCCAAACCTAAAGAATATTTCTCGATAACATTTTCGTCAATGTCTCTACCGTGTAAATATTCAAGAATAGGCGAATTATTAGGCAAATCAAAAAGTGATTGTTTAAAGATTGATACAGCTTGTTTTGAAGCATCTAGCGCACCATCTTTAACCTCTGCAAACTGACCTGATTTGCCTTTGAATTTTGGTAACTCAACACCATACTTATCAGCTAAAAATTTGATTGTTTCGTTAAAATCCCAATTTCTGATTTTCATCAAAAATGTAATAGCATCGCCACCAACGCCACAACCAAAGCAGTGAAAAATACCTTTAGAAGGAGTAACACAAAAAGACGGAGTTTTTTCACCGTGGAACGGACAACAACCCCAGTAACTTTGACCTTTTTGTTTTAAAATTACATCTTCTGATATAATCTCAACAATATCAATTCTATCCCTAATTTGTGATATAGCTTCTTCGTACGTATATTCCATAATATAATTCTATCATGAGCAAAAATAAAAACATTATTTATCAACATTTTGAATGAAAAATGTTTATAAAAATTTGAAAACAAATTTAAAATTTTGCACTAAGAATTTTTCTTCAAGCAAGAACGTTTCCAGTCAAGGATAATAGAACTTTCTTTAGTGAATTCATAATTATAAATGAAAGAATTTTCAGCTTTTGGTTTATCTTCGTGTTTAAAAGGAGAATTATCTGAACACATAGTAAATACTATCGCTTCTCCAGTTTTTGAAAAAGACGTTTTATAATTTAATTCTTTGTCATTTTGAAAATTAAATTTGTCCATACTTTTTATATAATCCTCGCCATGAAAAAGTCAACATGGCTCTCTCCAAATTTTGCAAACGCACAATTCAGAGACATCTAATATGTGTTAGTCTTAACTCTCTACGATACTTCTAGTATGCAGAATCCTTTCATTTGGGGTGTTTTTCTAATCCTTTAGACCTTATTTTTAAGTTCTAATTCTTCAGTGTTAGTCTATATATACTATAAATACCACTATTTTTTCAGTTTATAACATTTGTGTTACGTTTGTAACAAAATATTCATGTTATAATTTTCTTATGGAAAATAATTACATTGTAGATACACATTCGCATATTGATATGATTGAAGATATTTCACTAGATGAAATATTAAAAAATGCGTTGGAAAATGACGTAAAAAAAATAATTATCCCTGCCGCAGATGTAAAAAGTTTTGATAAAATCATAGAACTTTCTAACAAATACGAACAAGTTTACGGAATGTTAGGAGTTTTTCCAGAAGAAGCAAAAACTTGGACTGATGATATTTTAGATGAAATCAGAGAAAAAGTTTCTCAAAACAAAAAAATTATCGGTATAGGCGAAATTGGGCTTGATTACTACTGGGATAAAACTTTTATTGATTTGCAAAAAGATATTTTTATAAAACAAATTAAACTTGCAAATGAACTAAATCTACCAATAAATGTTCACGATAGAGAAGCTCATAAAGATACTTTTGATATCATAAAAGAATACAAAGAAAACAATTCAAAAGTAATTATGCACTGTTTTTCGGGTAGTTTAGAATTTGCAAATGAATGTATAAAAGAAGGTTGGTTTATTTCAATCGGAGGCGTTGTAACCTTTAAAAATGCAAAGAAAATGAAAGAGGTTGCACAAAATATTGATGAAAATTATCTACTACTAGAAACAGATGCACCATATTTAACTCCTCACCCATATCGTGGAACAACAAATCAACCAGCATACACAAGACTTGTAGCAGAAGAAATTGCAAGATTACGTGAAACTTCTGTAGAGCACATTATGGAAGTAACTACAAATAACGCACATAAGGTATTTGAATTTTGAAAAAAGAAAGACTTGATACATATTTGGTAAGCTTAGGATATTTTGAAAACAAAAGCAAAGCCTCATCAGCAATTTTAGCGGGCGATGTGTTAATTAATGACGAAAGAATTACAAAAGCTGGATATCAAATTAACACAGAAAAAGAATATGAAATCCGAGTAAAATCAATGCCTTACGTATCAAGAGGTGGTTTTAAATTAGAAAAAGCCTTAAAAGCATTTGACGTAAATCCAGAAGGCAAAATTTGTCTTGATGCAGGCGCATCAACGGGAGGATTTACAGATTGTTTACTTCAAAATGGTGCTAAGTTTGTTTATTCAGTTGACGTTGGACACAACCAAATTGACTGGAAATTCCGTTCACACAAACAAGTAAAAGTTATTGAAGGTTGCAACTTAAAAAACTGCGAATTGAATGAAGTTTATGATGAAAACGATGAAAAAGCAGAACTTCTTGTTTGTGATGTGTCTTTTATCTCATTAACGAAAGTTTTAGAAAATTTCAAAAAACTTATTCGTGAAAAAGATTTTCAAATGGTGTGTTTAATCAAACCTCAATTTGAAGCAGGAAAAGACCTTGTAGAAAAAGGTGGAGTGGTAAGAAACCCAAAAGTGCACCTTGATATTATAAACAACGTCATTTCTCATGCCAGAAGTTTAGATCTAAAAATCAATGACCTAACATATTCACCAATCAAAGGTCCTCACGGCAATATTGAATATCTAATTTTACTATCAGATAAAGATTTAGATAATGAAATTATCCCAGAACAAATTGTTCAAGATGCGTTTACTTCTCTAAATTAATAACCATATCTTTATCAACAAGGTTTCTACCAATAGCTTTTTCTAACTGAGCTCTTGCTGAATTGTATTGATAAAGAGTGTTATAGTAAGATAATTGAGCATTTTGGTAAGATACTTGCGCATCTTTAAGTTCTGTAGGATTACCAACGCCTACTTTATATCTGCCGTATGATAATTCATAGTTTTCTTTTGCTTTTTTAACGTTCAAGAAAGCAACAGGAATTTGGCTTTTCTTTTCATCTAAAGTGTAATACGCTTGTTGAATTTCTAAGAAAATATTGTTTCTTGAAGATTCAGCTCTTGCCATTTCTCTATCATAACTAGCTCTTGCTTCTTTAATTTGGTTTTTAATCAACATACCGTTAACAGTAGGGAAGTTCAAATATCCACCTAAGTTATAACCATAAGTAGATGTTGGATTTTTACCACCAATTGCAAGTTGACCTTCAACAGAAATGTTTGGATAATAAGCTTTTTTAGCTAATTTCCAATTTTGTTTTGCTGCTTCTACTTGTTTTTCTAAAATCAATAAATCTGGTCTTGATTTTTCAGCAATTAAAACCGCATCATCTAAAGTTACTGTAACAGGATAGTATTGTAATCTTTCTCTTACGTTGTACTGAGTTCTGTATGGTAAACCAATAGAATTATTCAACTTAGCAACAGCAATATCAACCGCATTGTTTGCTTGAATAAGTTCTAATTTAGCATTACTTAAATTAACTTCAGCGATTGTAACGTCAACTTTTGGATTTGTACCAATTTCATAGAACGCTTTTGCTTGGTTGTAGAACATTTCAAACTTTTTAACAGTATCTTCTGCAACATCACGTCTATCATAAGCGTATAAAAGATTATAGTAATCATTTTTAACGTTCATAATAACATCATTGATTGTTGAAGTTAAATTGATTTTATAAGCATCTCTTTCTAACTTTTGGATAGTAACTTTGTTTTGCGTTACACCAAAGTCATAAAGCATTTCTGATAAAGAGATTTGACCTAAAACGTAGTAGTTATAAGGTCTAGCACCGCCACTACCTAATAAGTCTGCTAATTGTAATTGTTTAATTCTTGTATAACCGGTTTGCCAATTTAATTGAGGGAACCAGTTTGACCAGGCTTGTCTTACTCTTGCATCAGAAGCAATAATATCTTCCATTGCTTCTCTAATTCTAGGATTATTACCAAGAGCAAATCTTATACATTCGTTTAATGTAATATCTATATTTTTTTCAACAGAACCTTCAACAACATAAGTGTCTTCGCCTTGTTGTTTATTCACAACAGGAGCAACGTGTTCTGAATTTGGATATTCTTCTTTCTTAATTACATTTCCGATGTTTTTAATGTTAGCATCATTGTCTTTCTTATTATCACTTGCAAAACAAGTAGATAACGACAACATAAGAACTAAAGCTAATAATAAAATTTTGTTATTTATTTTCATTTTTAGCCTCTTTTCTTTTTTCAATATAATTGTGAGTAAATCTCTTCATTCTTTGAACGCAAACGAAGAATGCTGGAACAAGCATTGTACCTGCAAATGCTACGGCAATCATACCACCGAATACTGTCATACCAACAGAGTGTCTACTTACAGAACCTGCACCTGATGCAAAGATTAATGGAACAACCCCTAAGATGAACGCAATATTTGTCATCATAACGGCTCTAAATCTTAATTGTGCGGCTTCCATTGCTGCGGCAACTTCATCACCGCCGTTTCGTTCAAAGGCTTCTTTGGCAAACTCAATAATCAAAATGGCTTGTTTTGTACTTAAACCAATCAATACAACAAGACCGATTTGACAGTACAAGTCTAATGTATAACCAGCAACATATTGAGCAAATAGTGCACCAACCATTGATACCGGAGCGATTAACATTACGGCAATCGGTAATGTCCAGCTTTCATATAACGCAACTAGGAATAAGTATACGAATGTGAAACATAATGCCAAGATAAAGCCGATTTGACCTGTAGATTCTTGTTCTTGTTGAGAACTACCAGACCAAGCAAAGCCCATATCTTTTGGTAAAATCTTATCAGAAAGATTTGCCATAGCCTTCATTGCTTGACCAGAAGAAGTACTTCCTGCACCTTGACCATTGATTGTTACGGCATTGTACATATTAAATCTTGTCAAACTATAAGGACCAACGATTGGTTCAAACTTAACCATAGATGATAATGGAACCATATCGCCTCTGTTATTTTTAACAAATAATCTCTTCAAATCAGGTTCAGCTGTTCTATAATCAGCATCGGCTTGCAACATAACACGATATACACGACCAAATTTGTTAAAGTCGTTTACGTATGTTGTACCATAAACAGCTGCCATAGTTCTGTAAATCTCACTTACTGAAACATTTTGAGCCATAGCTTGTTGTTCATCAACTTTAACCAAAATTTGTGGCAATGTCGCAGTATATGTTGAGAACACAGATGTTAAACTCTTATCCATATTTGCAGCACGAATTAGTTTTAATGATTCATCATACAATTCTTGAGGAGTTCTATCACCTTTATCAAGTAATTGATATTCAAAACCACCGAATGAACCTAAACCTGGAATTGATGTAGGTTGGAAGGCTACAACTTTTGCAGCAGGGAAGTTAGAAAATCTTGCTCTGATATTTGCAACAACAGCATCAGAAGATTCTTTACGTCCACGTTTTGACCATGGTTCTAACTGCGCAACAATAAACGCAGTATTTTCACCCGCAAAACCAATAATGTTAATTGTTTGTTCAACACCTGGAATTTCATTAATACCTTTTTCAACAGTAGTCGCAACTTCTTTTGTTCTCAATGTTGAAGCACCGTCTGGCAATTGAATTTGTGCAAATACCGCCCCTTGGTCTTCTTGAGGAATGAAACCTGTTGGAATGATATGAGAAATTACTAAAGCAACAACAATCAATGAACCCAAAGTTACCATTGTGTGTTTTGGTGAATCTACAAAGTAGTGAACAGCATGCAAATATTGTTCTCTAACTTTATTAAACCATTCATTAAATTTCTTGATATATTCTTTTTCTTCTTCGTAAGCGTCGCCATTTTTCAAAATCATTGCGCATAATGCAGGTGATAATGAAAGCGCAACAATTGCAGACAAGCCCATTGAACAAGCAATACAAACAGCAAATTGTCTAAACATTTGACCGTTAATACCAGGAATGAAACATACAGGAACAAATACCGCCATCAATACCAATGTTGTTGCAACAATCGCTCCTGTTACCTCAATCATAGTAATAATAGTAGCTTCTTTTTTATCCTTACCCATCTGAATATGTCGCTGAGCATTTTCCAGTACAACAATAGCATCGTCTACTACCAGACCTACCGCCAGTACTAAACCGAACAGCATCAGCAAGTTTATTGAAAATCCGAATAAACCTACGAAAATAAATACCCCAATCAATGATACTGGAATTGCACAAAGAGGAATAAATGCAGCTCTTGCAGAACCTAAGAATAGATATGTTACTGCCGCAACAAGTGCAACGGCAATTGCGATAGCATATTCTACCTCTTTGATTGACTCACGAATAAATTCAGTCTCATCGTGTTCAATCTTATATTCCATACCTTTTGGGAAACTCTTACTTAATTCTTTTAATCTCTTAGCAGATTTGTTTGCCAAATCGATAGAGTTTGCTTCTGGCAACTGTTTAATAACAATCAAGGCAGAAGATTTACCACCGATGTATGAACCACTTGCGTAGTTTTCAGCACCTAGTTCAATTCTAGCAATATCTTTAAGTTTTACGTTTGAACCATCTGTATTAGAGTAAACAACGATATCTTCAAATTGTTTAACATCTGTCAAACGACCTTTTGTACGTAGAGTAATTTTAATATCTTTATGTTCTTTTAAAGGTTCAGCACCCAAGTCCCCAACTGCTGCTTGTGTGTTTTGAGCTTGAATAGCAGCGATAACTTCTGATGCAGACAATTTGTAGTTAGCCATTTTAACAGGATCTAACCAAACTCTCATAGAGTATGAAGCTGCACCATAAACATTTACGTCACTGGCACCCTCAATACGAGCAAGTTCATCTTTTACGTAAATAGAAGCGTAGTTTGCTAAGTATAGAGAATCAAACGCATTGTTTGGTGATGTCATTGAAACCATCAAAACCCCAGGACCACCACGTCTTTTCTTAACCGTCATACCGTAAGTTCTAACTTCACTAGGCAAACGTGGAGTTACAAGTTGCAATCTGTTGTTTACGTTGATTACCGCCATATCAGGGTCAGTACCAACCTTGAAGTAAATTGTAAGTTCGTAAGAACCGTTTTGAGAAGTTGATGACATGTAAATCATATCTTCAACCCCGTTCAATTGAGCTTCAAGAGGAGCTGCAACTGTATCTCTTACTACGTCAGCACTCGCACCTGTATATGTTGCTGATACAACAACTTGAGGAGGTGTGATTGACGGATAATCTTCCAATGGAAGACCAATCATTGTAATTAAACCCGCAAGTACGATAGTTAATGAGATAACTATCGCAAACTTTGGTCTATTTACAAACGGATTTGCATTATTATTTTGTGATGTTGAATTATTTTTATTTTCTTCGGCCATTTATTTTCTCTACCTAATTAATTTCTTACTTTTTATTTTTTTTACCTTCAGAAGCTTTCTTACTAGCTTTCGCATCTAATTCTTGAACTTCTTGTTCTGATAAAACTCTTACAGGTTTACCAGGCATAACTGATTGAATACCTGAAACTACAACCTTATCACCTTTTTTCAAACCAGATTTGATAACCCAATCAGAACCTTCTTGACCAAAAGTTTCGATTTGTTGAACTTGAGGAAGTCCTTTAGCATCTAGTTTATAAACATATTTGTATTGAGGGTTTTCCATAACAGCAATTTGAGGAACAACTGGTGATTCTTGTCTTTGTTTAGAATAAACATATACAGTTGCGTAATTACCGTTAATTAACAAACCTTCTGGGTTAGGGAAAGTTGCTCTCATCATGATAGACCCTGTTGTTGCATCAACTTTGTTGTCGTGGAAGTTTTGTACGCCTTTGTGTTCATATTTTGAACCAGATGAGAAATACAAATCAACGTCACGATTTACATCTGCAACTTTATCAACCTTCATTAACTCAGTATAATTTTTAGCATCAAGAGGGAATGAAACATAAATTGGGTCAACACTGTTTACTGTTGTCAAAACTCCAGAAGAAGGAGTTACATAGTTACCAACAGTAATGTTAATCATACCAACTTGACCGTCAACAGGTGCTTTTACGTGAGTATAACTCAAATTTCTAAGAGCATCTCTATATGCACTATCATTTAAAGCAACTTGCGCTTTGTATGAATCTCTTTGTGCCAAAATTTGGTCATATTGAGCTTTTGATACATAATCTTGTTTTACAAGTTCTGCATATCTTACTAATTGTTTATTATAATAATTTAATTGCGCTCTTGCATTGTCTAAATTTGCTTTTGCTTTATTTGCAGCTAATTGATATTCTTGTGGTTCAATTTCAAATAAAACTTGTCCTTTTTTAACAACATCACCTTCCTTGAAGTATGATTTTGTTAAATAACCACTTGTTCTTGCAACAATATCAATTCTTGATACTGAAAGAATTCTACCAGGAGCCTCAAACTTTCTTATAACATCTTTTGTTTGAACTTCTTGTATTGCAACAGCAGGAGTATTACCAGCTTTCATTTTTTTCATCATCATGAAACCTGAAAATTGATAAGTTATAAAACGTGCTAAAATAGCACCAATAAATACACATGCAACGATTATAATTGTTTTTTTCATATTATCCCCAAATATTACCTTATTCATGAATGATAACAAAAAAAAAGAGCATGGGGGAAAGATTTTAAGAAACATTAAAAAAAGGACTAACCTCTCGATTAGTCCTTTTAAAATTATGAATTTAGTAAATTCTATTCAGCTTTTGCAGTTTCTTCTGATTTTTCAGATTTAACTTCTTCGCCTTTTTTAGAAAATACAAGTTTGCCGTCTTTATAATCTAAAACGATTGTATCGCCAGCTTCGTATTTATTAGTCAAGATTTCTTCTGCTAAAGTATCTTCAACTTTACGTTGAATTAATCTTCTTAATGGTCTTGCACCATAAGCTTCTGAGTAACCGTCAGTTGCTAAGAAATCTTTAACTGCATCAGTAACTTCCATGTGTAAATCACGTTCTGCAAGACGTTTGAATAAATCCTTCATCATTAAATCTGCGATTTGTCTAATTTCTTCTTTAGACAAGTGAGCAAATACAACGATGTCATCAATACGGTTCAAGAATTCTGGTCTGAATGCTTTCTTCATTTCTTCATGAACAGTATCTTTAAGTTTTTCGTATTTATCTTTCTTTTCGTCTTCTGCAACAGTGAAACCAAGTTTAGATTGAGTAGCAATCATGCTTGCACCGATGTTTGAAGTCATGATGATGATTGTATTTTTGAAGTTGATATGACGACCTTTAGCATCTGTTAAACGACCATCGTCTAAAATTTGCAACATGATGTTGAATACATCTGGGTGCGCTTTTTCGATTTCGTCGAAAAGGATAACAGAGTAAGGTTTTTTACGGATAGTTTCAGTTAAGCTACCACCGTCATCATAACCAACATAACCTGGAGGAGAACCAATAAGTTTAGATGTAGAATGTTTTTCCATAAATTCTGACA